>PPYF01547505.1_pt1 | contig 15173 bp, 14 predicted proteins | sample 1559871 | NCBI WGS metagenome assembly PPYF01 (sample SAMN08240021, study PRJNA423297) | Human gut metagenome, whole genome shotgun sequencing project. | reverse complement strand
ATTAAAGACCTTTCGGGTACTGAAAAGTATTTTTTCCATATAAATAATGTAACGGGAGATATTTCCGAAAATGATATTGTAACGTTTGATCTGGAACGTGGCATGAAAGGTATGAATGCAGTAAACGTTCGCCTTGAAGAGACACCGGAAATTTAATTATAGGAAAATGGAATATCTTTGAATTATAATTATGTGTACAGAAAAAGGATTCTTTTCTACTCGTGTAGCGTAGTGCATTTTTTTAATTCTTATTATATAAAACCTTAAATATCCTATTGAAGATTCTTAATATTAATAGTTTTTTCTCAGTATGAGCTTTATTTAAGCCACATATTGATTAATGGTATGAAAATGAGATCGTGTAAATTAAAACAACTTATTCTGTTTACTTTGTATGTTTGTTGTGAAATTTCATAATTAGGTAAATAATATAGCTAAAGATAGAGATGATATTGATATAGAATGTGAGATTTTTACTATATTTGCATAATATCATATCTTCATTCCATATTTACAATTATGAATTTTGACCAGTATATCATCAATTGCGATATATATATATGTTCATGTATTGACCAACTTAAGGCAGACCATCGCGGATTGCTTTCACAAAGTATTTTAGGACATCTTAGAAACTTTGTAGAGCATGTCTCCGCCAAGATTTATTTGGCAGCCGGAGGAGTACCGGCTGCAACAGAATACGAGACATTGCGTAAAGCTAATAGTTATGTAATGAAGTGTGGTAATCTTAATTTTATAGCCAAATTTCATGACTTGTTACAAATATCGGCCTCTCATTATACTTTCGACCCAGAGAGTTCCGAACGGTTGATGTTAAAATATTATGAGTATTTGTTAAGGATTAAGCAATATATGAAAGGCCGGTTTGGTATGGAGTTGTTGCATAATCTCTATTTATTTCCCCTTAATCTTGATCCTGCATTCAAAATATATCATGAAGCAATTGCATATCGGATCGAAAATCAAGACTTAAAGAATGCAGTAACACATACCGGTAAATTCTATATCTACAAAACCAAGCCTATATTTGTAAATGATTCCATATATTATGAAGTTTCATTCAGCCGGGCTAACGAACATGCCAGTAAATTTGAGCGTCTTATTGCTTTTACTAAATATGAAATCACGTCTACCTATGCAGTTGATCTTCGTCTTGTTTCCACAGGAATTAGTGTGTTTGGGGTTAAAATGCCTATTTCAATCATAATTGACTGGGAGGTAGCTATACGTGCATGCGAACTGAAAAATTTTGCTAAAATTCTTAATATTTCTCTTCCTCCTAATAAAAATAAAGAGTACACGAATCTTATGGCATTTATTAAACAATCGGGCACATCGCTTCCGAAACTTTTAACACTCCCATTTGATGAGTTTACACAATTTATAGAATATGTCAAAGACGGTGCGGCTGTTCACAATCTCTCAGCTATGTTGACTGAATGTCGTAGCCGAATTGAAAAGGCTGGTGGCAATGTTTTACTTTATCTGCTGTATCGGCTGAATAATAAAATTATCAAAAAGCAATATCACAGTGATGCATGTGATTTGTTGTCAGAATTATATTTAAACATCAAATGTGTGCCATTTGACCGTATGCCTTATAAATTTTCGTTAGTTAGACATAATCCGTCGATAGATGATATCTTGGCATCCATTCCTATTGAAGGACATAAACATGAATTGTTGGCACGCCACATCACAGTCAATACTGAGCATAATGGAATACTTTACACTTCACAAGAAGAATTGATTGCTTACGGGGATATGCAACCATTGGTTGATGCTTATAATGCCAATCTTTATTATAAACACAAACTTGAGAACAACAATCTCCAATTGGAATGTTGGAATGGTTATTATTACATCCAGAAATACGAAGATAATGTGATGAAGATACTCCAACGATTAAAAGAGTTGAGTAGTAAAGGGATATTTAGTTATACTCATACGGTCAATTCTTGGCTTTCCAAGCCAGGAGTCGCCGTAGATTCAGATGAAAAACGAAAAGCACTGAAAGAATTATTCTCCAATTCGAGAGTTGCTTTGGTTTATGGTGCAGCAGGTACAGGAAAATCTACTTTTATTAATTATATCTCACGCATTTTTGGTGATAAAAATAAAATTTACTTAGCCAATACTAATCCAGCTGTTGAGAATCTACGTCGAAAAGTTGATTCATATGATGGAACATTCATGACCATCGCCAAGTTCTTGGCTGGAAAATCCATAAAGCAGGAATGGGATCTTCTGTTTATTGATGAATGCAGTACTGTAAGTAATCAAGACATGAATGATATACTAAAACAGGGGCAATTCAAATTGCTCATTCTTGTAGGAGATATGTATCAGATTGAATCAATTCTCTTCGGAAATTGGTTCAGTATAGCATATTATGCCATTAAAGGTAGCTGCCGTGTAGAATTGAAGCAAACCTATCGTACTTCCCAGAGTGGTTTGCTTGCTGTATGGAATAAAGTAAGAACTCTTTCCTCTGACATTCTTGAATACTTGACAAAACATGGTTATACAAAAAATCTTGATAACTCAATATTTACAAAATCACATGATGACGAGATCATTCTTTGTTTAAATTATGACGGTTTGTATGGAATAAATAATATTAATCGTTTTCTTCAAAGTAATAATCCTAACCCACCTGTCCAATGGGATATATTGACATATAAAGTTGATGATCCGATTTTGTTTAATGAAACCGAACGCTTTTCACCCTGGATATACAACAACTTAAAGGGAAAAATTCTTGGGATTACTAAACACGATGATTTGATTGAGTTTACGCTTGAGGTTAACACTATTCTTAATGAACTTGATCTTGAATATTCGGAATTGGAGTTATGCCCGCCGGTGTCCGAAACGACGTCAGTGATAAAACTTACAGTGGAGAAAAACGATGACGGAGATGAAGATATAGAATCGGATTCTACGGTAGTGCCTTTTCAGGTGGCATATGCAGTTTCAATACATAAGGCTCAAGGTTTGGAATTCCAATCAGTAAAAGTTGTGATAACCCATGATGTTGAAGATATGATAACTCATAATATTTTTTATACAGCTATTACTCGAACATGTGATAGGCTCCAAATTTATTGGAGTCCTGAAACGGAAAAAAAGGTACTTTCGTCACTCTCTCTACAATTCAACTATAAAGATTATGGATTGCTCAAGGCCAAATATTCTAATATTTTGAAATAATAATATAGTTTATGCTAATATCTGTTCATGCTTTTGGAAAGTCTGAATAGGCTCTCCGCAGCCAGATAGATTGGTAAAGAATGCTCCGGAGATATATCAAAGGTGCTATCGGAGAGTTTTTTTATATGCATTTTGGTTGTTTGCTCTTTTTTCTTTAAATTGCCATTGTTTATCAATTGGATGGAATAAATTTCTATTCATAGAAGATTGTCAAAGATCGGGAAAGTAATCATTAATAAATGAACCGGGTCAATCAAAAACTAACTTCTTAACAATAAAAAATGATGAGTGAATCGATTTGCCAAAGTTGTGGAATGGATATGAAATCCGCAGAAGAATTCGGTACTAATGCCGATTTGTCACAAAACGCAGAATATTGCACCTACTGTTTTAAGGATGAGGTGTTCACCAGAAATGTGACGATGGAAGCAAGTGATGATCTATTTCCCTTTTTCTTTGAATAACAAACCGGATAAATAGTATCCCACTTCTACCATCAGAATTCCAATGACAGCGCCGCCTACCACATCACTCAACCAATGCCTGTTGTTCAATTGACGGCTAAGCCCTGTGATGAATGCAGGCAAAAAGGCTGCTACACCTATCCATGAACTCTTAGGACCATACTCTTTGTATAGAAGGCAGGCCGAGGTAAAAGCCGTTGCTGTGTGTCCGGAAGGAAAGGATAGGAAGTCGGAACCATCGGGTCTGAGTACACCTGCCAATGATTTGATAGAGCAGATAGTGATGCCCATAAGTGCAAATGAAAAAACGGTGGATATCAACATCGGCTTCCATTGGCTCCGGCTTTTTATTCCCGCCAATTTCATTCCGAACATGATCACTACCGGAATATAGGGCAAAAAATCATCATAGCGATAGGCAAAGGAGGGAAAATGTGTGTTACGCAAATTATAGATATATTGGTTGGCACATTCTAATATGCCATACCTTAATGCACACAATATTATTATACTAACTAATATCCAAAGAAGTAATTTACGTAAATTCATCATACTTTTATCGGGCATTATTACAACAACAGTTTTTAAAATGTGATAAAGGTATCAAAGATAACGGACATAATGCTGTATATTATTAAACAAAAACATATTCTATATGTTTTTAAGTTCGAAAAGTAGATGACAAATCCGGGACGAATATTTGTAATATGTATAGAATAATATAAAAATATCCCGGTATTGCAAAAGTAGTACCGGGGTATTAGAGTCTATAAATTCTATGACTATCCGCAATGGAAATATTCTTCAACCAACTCCATCATTTCGATGGGTTTATCTTGAATATCGCTGCGTAGAGTGGCATCGTTATAAGTACGTAGTTTGGTAATGATACCATCTATCATGGCCGGACTGAATACATTGTATTTTTCGAAGAACGAGCGCTGCTTTTCAAGGCAATCGGCGGATGCGGCACAGCTATCCGGCAATTGGGCCAAAGTTTTTAGTTTGCCGGCATTTTCCTCCTTGTGTATATTGACATTTACATAAGTTTTTTCGGCTATTGCCAGTGCATCCTGTATCTCAAAACCATGGCGGCAAGCTACGGCCAGTCCGGCTATTAACTGATAGATATCTGCCGAACCGTCCGGTGAGCGCATTTCTACGGTTTGTTTTTGTGTGGTGTCATAATTGGCTGGACTTTCCAGCGGATTGGCCAACATACACATATCGGTCTTTGCCGACCACCCTAACGGTACTCTTACTAATACCGAACGATTGCGGTCACCCCAACAAATATTGGTAGGTGCTTCCTGATGTGGCACTAACCGGAAATAAGAAGTCGGATTCGTATTTCCAAAAGCAGTAATGGAAGGTGCCAATTCCATCATACCGGCAATGGCCTTACGGGCTGTTTCGGACAATACACCGTCCTTTAGCATTTGGTTTTGTCCGTCTTTCATGATGCGCATATGGATATGCAGTCCGGAACCGGCTTTTCCTGTAGTAATTTTCGGTGCGAACGTAATGTTGTATCCATAAGAAAAAGCCAGATTACGAATCACCCATTTGGCAATCATCAATTGGTCGGCTGCTTCTTCGGCACGTACCGGAAGGAATTCTATTTCATTCTGTTCGTAGATCATGCCGTCCAGTGTAAAATTACCTACTTCAGAATGACCGTATTTTATTTGACCGCCTGTTTGTGCGATGTATGCCATACATTCCGTACGGAAATCATTAAATTTGGCAGAAGGAGTCGATTCGTGATAGCCGCGCTGGTCGGTCGCCGGAAACATGTCTTCATCCTCTGATATGACATAATATTCCAATTCGCCCATTGCTTGAAACTCCATGCCGGTCACCTCTTTAAATGCTTTACAGGCTTTACGCAAGGTATATTCGGGAGAACTTTCCAATGGTTCGCCATCTTTATTAAAGAAAGAGCAAAGCATGGTTACGGTGGGTAATTCGGCAAACGGATCGACAAAAGCTGTCCGGAAACGGGGGATTACATATAAATCACTGCTGCCGGCTTCGATAAACGGGAACAGGCTGGAACCATCCACACGCTCGCCGCAAGTCAGAATTGCATCCAGATAGGCGGCATTGTTGATTGCAAAATTGAGTGTTTTCAATCGTCCGTCCGCAGCGGGATACATGAAGTTAACCATACGGATGTCGTTTTTTTGAATATACGTGATGATGTCTGCTTTCGTAAATTCGGAAGCCGGTTTTTGGAGAAAAGCCACTAACAAATGCGGGCTCATTACTAATTCCTGATTCATAATACGTCGGTTGTTTTTTATTATTACACGGTTAACGAGTTTATTTTGTACCAAAGATAACAAAAAGTTAGTAAAACAAATGGAATGCCCGGATAATTAAATGTAATTACTATACAAATATTAGTAATATGGCACTTGATTTTCTTTTTTCTTCTATTTAACTCCTGTTTATAAGGAAGTGTCATTCTTTATTTTATCTTTGCAGGAAATGCTTTTCTTTAATGTGGAACTTTTTAAAACTCGACTCATGGAAATAAAGACGTTTATAGCAAATTACAAAGCGGCTTTCGGAGAAAACACGGAGCTTCCTATTGTATTCTGGTACTCTGATACGCTCGAAAATCAAACAGAAAAGATAAACGGTTGCTTTTTCAAAGACATGAGAAAAGTAAGGGAAGGACATACGGTCAGTTTGAATGCCGATGTTATCGGATGTGGCGGCGGTAAATTCTATACAGGTTTTACCGATATGCCGGAACGTGTACCGACTTTTGTTTCTTTAAAAGAAAAATATAAAGAAACGCCGGAAATGGTAATTGAGTATATCGACCGGTTGGGGGTAACAAGAACAGGGAATCGTTATCTGCATTTTGCACGTATGGATAAAGTGGATTCTTTGGATCCTATTGAAGGTGTCTTGTTTCTGGCAACTCCCGATGTACTTTCGGGATTGGTGACATGGGCCTGTTATGATAACAATTCGGAAGATGCTGTTGTCACACAATTCGGTTCTGGTTGCAGCGTTACAGTGACACAGACTATTCTGGAGAATCACAGGGGAGGCAGAAGAACCTTTATCGGTTTCTTTGATCCGTCTGTACGTCCTTATTTTGATCCGGATATTTTAAGTTATACAGTGCCGATGTCCCGATTTAAGGAAATGTATCACACGATGCGTAGTAGTTGCCTGTTCGACACACATGCTTGGGGAAAGATAAAGGAACGGATACAATTATCTGATAAATAATGTTTTATATCCTATATTCATTGGGGAGAATAAGCAGATGTTTTTAGGTATCCTGTTTAATGAGCTATTATGCTTGATCGGAAGAGGAGAAAATAATAGCGTTTTTGTTCGCTTAGACTATCTGTGTTTTGTACATTTGCAGCCGATTTTGCAAAACTAAGAATAACAAAAGGTTGTCAATATGATACAGAATCCGCAACGTCCAGTCAGTTCCATCGCTTTCCCTATACTTGTAGCATTGAGTATCTCTCATTGCCTGAATGATTTATTGCAATCTGTCATAACGGCGGTATATCCTCTGTTTAAAGACCATTGGGTGCTCTTTTCTGTGTTCCTGATAGGTATCGGTTCTTCTGTGCTTCACCCGGAAGCCTCACGTATCACTTCATTGGCTTCGGGTGGCAGACGGGGACTTGCCCAGTCTTTGTTTCAAGTGGGTGGAAATCTGGGAGGTTCATTAGGTCCTTTGCTGGTTGCCTTGCTGGTTGCTCCTTACGGACGTAGCCATATCTCTTTATTTGCCATTCTGTCATTGATTGCTATTTTAGTAATGATTCCTGTGTGCAGATGGTATAAAGGTTACTTAACTCGGATTAAAAGTGCTCCTGCGGCAATGAGACCGCATTTGGCAATGCCGTTGCCTATGAATAAAACAGTACTTTCCATCAGTATCCTGCTTGTTCTGATCTTTTCCAAATACATTTATATGGCAAGTCTCAACAGTTATTATACGTTCTATTTGATTCATAAGTTTGGGGTGAGCGTGCAGCAATCCCAACTTTTTCTTTTTGTATTTTTGATTGCTACGGCTGTCGGGACATTGGTCGGTGGACCCATCGGTGATCGGATCGGGCGGAAATATGTAATTTGGGTATCCATTCTCGGGACAGCTCCTTTTAGCATGCTGATGCCGCATGTGGGGCTTGCAGGTACGGTGATACTCAGTTTTTGCGTCGGTCTGATGCTTTCTTCCGCTTTTCCCGCTATCTTGCTATATGCACAAGAGTTGCTTCCTAATAAATTGGGGCTTATATCCGGATTATTCTTTGGCTTTGCTTTTGGAATAGCCGGTATTGCTTCTGCCGTATTGGGAAATATGGCGGATAGGTTCGGGATTGAAGCTGTTTACAATGTTTGTGCATTTATGCCATTGTTAGGATTGGTCACTTGGTTTCTTCCTGATCTGAAAAAAGTATAAAAGAAAATGATATGAGAAGTCCGATAAAATTACTTAAACGGCGGAGAATAATAAAATGGGGTATTCCGAGTGGAATCATTCTGATAGTTGCTATTACGATTATTGCCAATTATACGGTGGAACATAAAACGGATACATTGATATACAAAGATGCCGCTACTATCCCCTGCAATAAAACGGGGCTTTTATTGGGTACTTCCAAAACCCTCCGTTCGGGTGCTCCCAATCAGTACTTTCAAAACAGGATACAGGCTGCTGTTGCTCTTTTTAAAGCCGGAAAGATAGAAACCGTTGTTATCAGTGGCGACAATAGTAGTGAGGGATACAATGAACCCGAAGATATGAAAAATGAACTGGTAAAAAGAGGGGTGGCTGAAGATAAGATTTATCTGGATTATGCCGGATTCAGGACATTGGATTCCGTAGTGCGCATGGAAAAGATATTCGGACAACATCGTTTTACGGTTATATCACAGGATTTTCATAACCGCCGGGCCATATACATTGCACAGGCAAAAGGTTTGCAGGCTATTGGTTATAATGCGCAGGATGTGGATGCATATAGCGGATTCAAGACCCAACTTCGGGAGAAGTTTGCAAGAGTTAAACTGTTTATGGATTTATATACGAATAAGAGCCCGAAATTCTTGGGTGATCCTGTTATTATTAAATAAATATCCGAAACTGTTTTTTGTTCCCTGTAATAAAATAATGGGCCGTTTAAGGCAAAATTATCTTCTTAAAAACTTTTTAATCAGAGTTTTGTTCTAATTAATGCTATGCGATAAATAGGCTTTGGCAGTCCTACTATTATCGAGAAGGATAATTGATACAAAAATAAGCAAGATAATGAATAATGTAATTTTTGCAGACGCACATGAACATGCGATAAAAACGGTTCCGGAGATGATTTTAGTGTATAATAAACAAGCCACACTTTTGAATATTGTCAATCCTGGCGGTAACTTACCTTTCAATCCGGAGGGAATGGTCGGTAAGAAAATAGATGCTTTTCTTGATTGGGAAACAGGACGGGTATATATGAAACATTTCCAGACAACAGTTTCGTCCGGGAAATCCGAGATATTCGAACTTAATATGGAAGAGAACGGCAATCAGCATTGCTATGAAATACAGATGTCTCTGATAGACAACGACCGGGTAATCGTTACGGCACGTGATCTTCCGGAAGAAAATGCGTCTCAACTGGAATTAAAAAGGGCACAGCTTTCATTAAGACAGGCAAAGGAAGAACTCGAAACGAGTAATTCGGTGCTTTCATCCGCTCTGAATATTGCCGGCGTACTTCCATGGAGTGCCGATTTTATAACTCATACTTTTTCTACCGACTATAACTTTTATCATCATGAAGATTCGCCGGGTCCTGACGGGCATGGAAGGTATAACATTTCTATAGATGAATACCTGAGAAAAATTCATCCTGATTTTCGTGAACGTATAACAAAGGTGTTTAGTGAGTTACGGGAAGGCAAGCGGACTGAATTTCATGAAATATATCAGATACATTGGTATAATGACCGTGAATATGAATGGGTACACAAACAGGGAACCGTATCCAGATATGATGCGAAAGGGCGTCCGGTTAGTATAATCGGTTCGGGAATGGTGATTACGAAACAGAAAGAAATGGAGCATTTTCTGCGGTTAGCCAAAGAACAGGCGGAGCAAAGCAATATGTTGAAATCTGCTTTTCTGGCTAATATGAGTCATGAAATCCGTACACCGCTTAATGCCATTGTCGGCTTTTCTGAACTACTGACAGAAACGGATGATCCGGAAGAAAAAAAAGAATATGCAGATATTATACTGAATAATAATGCCTTGTTGTTACAGCTTATCAGTGATATTCTCGATTTGTCGAAAATTGAAGCAGGCACGTTAGAGTTTACTTATTCTGAGATCGACTTGAATAGTCTATTGACGGAAGTAGCTCAGACAGCTCATCTAAAAGCAAACAATTCAGAACTGGATATTGCATTTACAGATCGTATATTCGAATGTGTTGTGCACAGTGATCGTAACCGTCTTCTACAAGTAGTACACAACTTTGTGAATAATGCCATTAAATTTACTCCTAAGGGCCATATTCATATAGGTTATAAATTGAAGGATTCCGGTGATCTTTACTTTTATGTGGAAGATACAGGATATGGTATACCGGCCGATAAAGTATCGGATGTCTTTGACCGTTTTGTCAAATTGAACAGTTTCATACAAGGAACCGGACTCGGGCTTTCCATATGTAAAACAATCATATCCCATTTAGGTGGAGAGATAGGTGTCAGTTCTCAAGAGGGTAAAGGTTCTACTTTTTGGTTTACTCTGCCGGCAGGAGGTATTGTAAGAATGCATGAAGACTAAGAAAAATAGCTTCGTATTCTTGATCTTAAAACTTTTTATAATATAGATTACAGATATACATACCATTATTACTGATTTAAGAGTAGTAATGGTACAAACAAAGAAAAAACTGTTATTTTTGTATCGGCATGGGATTGTATGGGATGTTTGCAGAATAAATATAGGGATACAAAACTGACAGATATGGAAACTGATATTATAAAGGAGGATTTTTATAATGCAAAACCCAGTGGAAGACTGTTGCCAATGACGGTTGCCGTTACGGATAAGGAAAAGCTGAAAGAGGTTTTGCCGGTATTGTTGTTTAAGAAAAACCTGAAATGATAATGTTTGCCCTTTATTAGTAAATGAAAAGGTGATTTAATGATGAGCCTATCAATATCCTCTCGTTCTTTATAAAAAACGTATCAATCTTATTGACTGATATATATCGGTCGGATTATGAAAGTAAATAATTGATATCTTTGTAATAACTGATTTTATTTTGCTGTGATTTAATGATATATTTGCTACATGATTTAATTCATAATCCGATTAAACCATTCCGGTGGAATGCAATCTTATATTTTATAACGCTACTAACCAAAAAACAAAAAATAAAAATGGAAACAACTGCTAAGCTTTATTCACTGAATTACAGTAATGTGAAAACGTACCTGTTTGCTTTGCTATTTGTGGCAGGCAATATTGTATTACCCCAATTATGTCATTTGATTCCGGCCGGAGGTCCTACCCTATTGCCTATTTACTTTTTTACACTGATAGCTTCTTATAAATATGGTTTCCGGGTCGGTTTGCTGACTGCTGTATTATCTCCGGTTATTAATCATTTATTATTTGCAATGCCTTCTGCTGCTGTACTTCCGATTCTTCTTATTAAATCCGTATTATTTGCCGGATCGTCTGCGTTGGCGGCTCGTTATGCAAAGAAAATTTCATTGCCGGCCATTTTTGTGGCGATACTTGTTTATCAAGTTGTAGGTACAGCTTTTGAATGGGTGATTGAAAGGAATTTTTGGATAGCTATACAAGATTTCCGTATGGGAGTTCCGGGGATGTTGATTCAGTGGCTCGGTGGTTATGCCTTACTAAGAGGAATTGCTAAAATATAACTGATATGGCAAGAACTTTTAATGAAGTGATGGATCGTTTTCGTTCTATCACTTTTGAAGATGAATTCGATATCATAGTAGCTATAGCCAATGGTGGGATTGTGCCGGCAGGTATTATTAATCAACGTCTGCAAAAAGAGGTTCATTTATTGAAGATAAACTTGCGGGATGAGTATCAGCATCCCAAATATGACCGGCCGAAGCTTTTGGCACCTATTGATTTCGATTTTAGAAATAAACGTATTCTTTTGGTTGATGACCGTATAAAAACCGGTTCTACAATAATGCTGGCTAAAGAACTGATGCAAGATGCCCGGATGATAAAGACTTTTGCCGTTAATGGGAATGCGGATTATGCTCTTTTTGATGAAACTTGTTTTAAATTTCCGTGGATAATTTGAATTTGTAAATCTTAAACATACCTATGTGATGCGAGCTTGCATTATTGGTTGTGGGTAATAATCATAGAAAATAAATAAGATGGACAGGAGGGATTTTCTAAAAACTGTAGCAGTTTCCGGTGCGGCAATGACGATACAACGTTCTGAAGCGATGGAGATATTGACGCAAGCTGTAAATAGCACGGGCAAGCCTGATCTTGTGGCTGTGATGGGTGATGAACCGGAGCTTATGTTTCAACGTGCCATTGCCGAATTAGGAGGGATGAAACAGTTTGTGAAGTCCGGTCAAAAGGTAGTTGTGAAACCCAATATTGGATGGGATAAAGTACCGGAATTAGCAGGAAATACGAATCCGAAACTGGTTGCAGAAATTGTAAAACAATGTTTTGCTGCCGGTGCGAAAGAGGTTACCGTATTCGATCATACTTGTGACGATTGGCAGAAGTGCTATAAAAATAGTGGTATCGAATCTGCCGCCAAAGCTGCCGGAGCCAAAGTAATGCCTGCCCATCTGGAGTCATATTATCGTCCGGTAGATTTGTCTAAGGGTAAAAATATGAAAAAGGCCAAAATACACGAAGCGATTCTGAATTGCGATGTATGGATTAATGTGCCTATTCTGAAAAATCATGGCGGTGCTAATCTGACCATTGCAATGAAGAATCACATGGGAATTGTATGGGACCGCGGTTATTTTCATCAGAACGATTTACAGCAATGTATTGCTGATATCTGTACCATGCAGAAGAAAGCGGTTCTGAATGTAGTCGATGCTTACCGTATTATGAAAACTAATGGTCCGCGCGGACGATCGGCTTCGGATGTAGTATTGGCAAAAGGGCTTTTTGTATCGCCGGATATTGTAGCAGTGGATACTGCCGCCGCAAAATTTTTTAATCAAGTGCGCGAAATGCCGCTCGATACGGTAGGTCACCTTGCCAAGGGAGAAGCATTGAAGGTGGGAACAATGAATCTGGATAAACTGAATGTAAAGAGAATCAAGCTATAACACCATGTTGAGAAAGATACGTATAGGTATATCAGTGGTGCTGTTTTCACTGATTACATTCTTTTTTCTGGATTTCGCAGGCATATTGCCTAATAGTTTTCATCGGTTGGCTCACCTGCAATTTATACCGGCACTTCTTTCTTTTAGTGTCGGTATACTTATATTCTTAATTCTATTGACATTGCTTTTCGGACGTTTCTATTGTTCTACCATTTGTCCGATGGGAATTTTTCAGGATATAGTGGCACGTGTATCGAAATCTGTAGGAAAGAAAAGGAAAAGATATGGTTATAGTCCGGCAAAAAATATTCTTCGATGGGTAATTGTAGGTGTTACGGTCCTTGCATTTGCATGTGGCTTTACATTAATACTCGGATTGTTGGATCCTTATAGCGCATATGGTCGGATTGCGGTCAATGTATTTAAACCTGTATACATGTCCGGGAATAATTTGCTGGAATCTGTTTTTTCACGATTTGAAAATTATACTTTTTATCAGACCGATGCCTCTATTCTGAGTATGACCTCTTTTATGATAGCATTGGTCACTCTTGCGATTATAGGAATTCTGGCCTGGAAACATGGGCGCACATGGTGTAATACTATTTGTCCGGTAGGCACTGTCTTAGGGCTTTTGAGCCGTTTTTCTCTCTTCAAGGTTCGTATCGACAAAAATAAGTGCAATGGATGTGGTCTGTGTGCTACCAAATGTAAAGCTGCTTGTATCGACAGTAAAAAACATACAATCGACTATAGCCGTTGTGTAGATTGTTTTGATTGTCTGGAGTCTTGCAGCAAGCATGCGTTGGTTTATTCTCCTATTGTTTCAAAGAAGAAACAGGATACGGATACAGCTAAACGGCGTTTCCTGATGACTGGCGTAATGACAGCTGTTGCCGCTCCTAAAATTTTGGCTCAGATAAAAGAAACGACCGCTACATTGGGTGGTAAAAAGGCATATAAGAAAGAGAATCCGATCACTCCTCCGGGATCTGTCAGTCTTGAACACTTTCAGGCGCATTGTACTTCTTGTCACCTTTGCGTCAGTAAGTGTCCTTCGCATGTACTTAAACCGGCGTTAATGGAATATGGTTTGGAGGGAATGATGCAACCTACGGTTAGTTTTGAAAAAGGATTTTGCAATTTTGATTGTACCGTGTGCGGAGATGTATGTCCCAACGGGGCTATAAAACCTTTGACCGTAGACGAAAAACATCTGACGCAAATGGGCCATGTGATTTTTATCGAAGAAAATTGTATTGTACATACTGATGGTACGAGTTGCGGGGCTTGTTCGGAGCACTGTCCTACGCAGGCGGTGGCAATGGTTCCTTACAAAGACGGACTTACCATTCCACAGGTAAACACGGAAATCTGTGTAGGTTGCGGCGGTTGTGAATATGTATGTTCTGCACATCCGTTCCGTGCTATTTATATTGAAGGCAATCCGGTACAAAAAGAAGCTAAACCCTTTAAAGAAACGGAAACGGAAAAAATAGAAGTGGACGACTTCGGATTCTGATCGTACGCATTATAACAGATCTTTTCGGTTAGCACAGGCTTTTCTTTAAAAGTAAAGATGATCTGTACTAATCTGTGTAATTTGGGGTGAGTTTTTTGTCTATATCCGGTTCATCTTTGCAGAATTTTACTAATTTCGTGGCGAACAAGTAAAATGAAGTAAATGGAAGATGTAATGACGAATAATTGGGATCATCAAAAGTACCAGATCGGGTATGCACTCAGTGGCGGATTTATTAAAGGTTTTGCGCATCTGGGAGTAATGCAGGCTCTTCTGGAACATGACATCCGGCCGGATATCATTTCCGGTGTCAGTGCAGGAGCACTGGCAGGTGTGTTTTATGCCGACGGTAACGAACCTCATCGGGTTCTGGACTATTTTTCGGGGCATAAATTTCAGGATCTTACAAAAATGGTAATCCCTAAAGTCGGGCTGTTCGAACTGGGAGAATTTATAGATTTTCTGAAAAGTAATCTAAAAGCTCAGAAATTGGAAGAGCTACAAACTCCTCTTATTATTACTGCGACGGATTTGGATCACGGGCGAAGCATGCATTTTCGTAAAGGTAGTATTGCCGAAAGGGTGGCTGCTTCCTGTTG
>PPYF01114642.1_pt1 | contig 15183 bp, 11 predicted proteins | sample 1559871 | NCBI WGS metagenome assembly PPYF01 (sample SAMN08240021, study PRJNA423297) | Human gut metagenome, whole genome shotgun sequencing project. | reverse complement strand
ATGATATATAATACATTTTGTTGTGAGGCACAACACAAAACAATGGGCTATCGCCAAACGGTAAGGCAACGGACTCTGACTCCGTCATTTCAAGGTTCGAATCCTTGTAGCCCAGCTTTTAATCCCAGACAAGTTGTCTGGGATATTTTTTTGCTTTATAGAAAAGAATAGGGGGATAATGATTATGAAATATTCTTTTGACAGTAGAATTCGTTTCAGTGAGACAGGGGAGAACAAATGTCTTACTTTAAACGGAATTATCAATTATTTTCAGGACTGCAGTACTTTCCAATCAGAGGATATTGGGGTAGGCATGAAGTTTCTGGAAGAAAGACAGCAGGTATGGGTGCTTTCTGCATGGCAGATTGTGGTAGAGCGTTATCCGAAGCTTTGCGAAAAAGTTACAGTATCTACATGGCCTTATGAATTTAAACACTTTCTGGGGAAAAGAAATTTTGCTATGGAGGATGAAAATGGTAATAAAATAGCTTATGCCAATGCTTTATGGACGCTTTTGGATTTAAAGACAGGACATCCGGTAAATGTAGATGAAACCCAGATTAAAGCTTATGTGTTAGAAGAAAAATTAGATATGGAATATGCCCCCAGAAAAATAAGAATGCCAAAGGATTACAAAGAATTCCCACAGTTTCAGGTTAAGGCACATCATTTGGATACCAATCATCATGTAAATAATGGCCAATATGTACTTATGGCACAGGAATATATTCCGGCAGATTTTAAAGTTAGGCAAATGCGGGCAGAATATAAAAGTCAGGCAATTTTAGACAGTGTGATTATTCCAAAAGTACAAGAGGAAAATGGAGTTTATACGGTAAGCTTGGACAGCCCCTCAGGAGAAACTTATGCAATTGTGGAGTTTCAGTAGATAAATTTATTGTGAAAAGAAATGTTCTATGATATGCTTGAGACGCAGTAATCAGTTAAGGATTAAATAGAGGAGAATTTATGATAGAATTAGGAAAGAAACAAGAGTTGACAGTTGCAAAGCTGGTGGATTTCGGTGTTTATTTAGGTGAAACAGAAAATGCAGGAGAGAAAGAAACTGTTCTTCTGCCGAAAAAGCAGGTTCCGGAAGGAACAAAGAAAGGCGATAAGATTTCTGTGTTTATTTACAAAGATTCATCAGATCGTTTGATTGCTACTGTGAGAGAACCGAAAATTACTTTGGGAGAAATTGCAGTGCTTCGTGTGGCACAGGTAACAAGAATAGGGGCGTTTTTAGACTGGGGATTAGAAAAAGACCTTTTCCTTCCATATAAACAGCAGACAAAAAAGCTCCATGAAAACGAAGAAGTTCTGGTTGCATTGTATATAGATAAGAGTAGCCGCCTTTGTGCTACCATGAAAGTATATCATTATTTGAAAACAGACTCTCCTTATGGAGAAGGTGATACAGTAACAGGTGTTGTTTATGAAATCAGTGATAATTTTGGAGTTTTTGTTGCTGTAGATGATAAATATTCTGCTATGATACCGAGACAGGAAGCCCAGGGGAATTATAAACCGGGAGATGAACTGACCTGTCGTGTGACAGCAGTACGTGAGGACGGGAAACTGACGCTGAGTGCAAAGAAAAAAGCGTATATGCAGATTTATGAAGATGCAGAAAGTGTTTACGAAATTATTCAGGAGTTTGATGGAGAATTACCATTTGATGATAAAGCTGACCCTAAAATTATTCAAAGAGAGTTTGGACTTAGCAAAAACGCTTTTAAACGTGCAGTAGGACATCTCTTAAAAGAGAACAAAATAGAAATAAAAAATGGTAAAATTTCTATACGGTAAGACTTTTCCAATGGGAAAGATTATGGTATAATGTTTGCACGATGTGCAAACCAAGCCGATAAAATCGGCTTGCCGCCACAAGGTGTCGGATTATACCGGCAAGCCACGACTTGTCGAGAAAATGCTCTAACGAGCGCTTCCTCGCCTGCGTACGTGGTAATGTTTGCACGATGTGCAAACCAAGCCGATAAAATCGGCTTGCCGCCACGAAGTGTCGGATTATACCGGCAAGCCACGGCCTGAAAAGTAAATACCCTCTCGGGTGCTTCCTTTTCTGCGCACGTGGTATAATTATATAATATTTAAGAAAAGTATAATTGTAAATGTCCAGAAGGAGGAAAATAAGTGGACTCGATAGATTATTATGACCGGTACGCAGTACCTTATTATGAAGAAACAGTAGAGTTTGGCATGGAGGAGCAAATTAAGCGTTTTGTTGAATTGCTTCCGGAAAGTGCAGATGTTCTTGATTTAGGCTGTGGATCGGGTAGAGATACGGTATGCCTTGAAGAAGAAGGCTGTGTCGTTACTGCTATGGATGGTTCTGAGAAAATGTGTGAGCTGGCAAGTATTCACACAGGGAAAGAAGTGCTGCACCTTAGAGTGGAGGATATGGAGTTTGAAGATGTCTTTCATGGGATTTGGGCCTGTGCTATTTTAGGACATTTTTCACCGGATAAAGTGAAAGATATTATGGCAAAAATCTTACGGGCATTAAAGGATGATGGGATTTTGTATTTTTCTGTTCAAAAGGGAGAAAGAAATGGTAACTATAATGGCAGATATTTCTATGATTATGACAGAGAGGCTCTTAACGACCTTTTGGATTTTTTCCCAAATATAAAGGTATTAGATATATGGAAAACCAGTGATGTCAGAACAGACAAGAGCAATCGTTGGTTTAATGTTCTGCTTCGCAAGGAAAAGCAAGACGAATAAAGGAGAGATACAGTGAATTTTGCTCATTTACATGTACATACGGAGTACAGTCTTTTAGACGGTTCAAATAAGATAAATGAATATGTAGCCAGAGTGAAGGAACTGGGGATGAACAGTGCGGCCATAACAGACCATGGAGTCATGTTTGGCTGCATTGATTTTTATAGGGCAGCAAAAGCAGCGGGAATTAAGCCGATTTTGGGATGCGAGGTGTATGTTGCCCCCGGTTCCCGTTTTGACAGAGAAGTGGGACAGGCAGAGGACAGATATTATCATCTGGTTCTTCTGGCAGAGAATAATCGTGGATATGAAAATCTTATGAAAATTGTGTCGAAAGCATTTGTGGATGGTTTTTATTATAAACCGCGAGTAGATATGGAACTTTTGCAGGAATATCATGAAGGAATTATTGCTCTAAGCGCTTGTTTAGCAGGAGAAGTTGCCAAGAATATTACAAGAGGTATGTATGAAGAAGCCAAAAGTGCTGCCCTTCGGTATGAAGAAATCTTTGGGAAGGGGAATTTCTTTTTGGAACTTCAGGATCATGGAATTCCTCAGCAGCAAAGAGTAAATCAGCAGCTTTTGAGAATGAGTCAGGAAACAGGCATTGCGCTGGTTGTCACTAATGACGTGCATTACACTTATGACACAGATGCAGAAGCACATGATATTTTGTTGTGCGTGCAGACCAGAAAGCTGTTAAGTGATGAAAACCGTATGCGTTATGAAGGGGGACAGTATTATGTGAAATCCCCGGAAGAGATGGCTGAATTATTCCCCTATATTCCTGAAGCATTGGAAAATACCCAGAAAATTGCAGACCGTTGTGAAGTGGAGATTGAGTTTGGTGTAACAAAGCTGCCTAAATTTGATGTACCGGCTCCTTATACTTCATGGGAATACTTAAATAAGCTGTGTTATGATGGTTTGAAGGAACGGTATAGCGGAGACCTGACAGAGCTTGAGCAACGGCTGGAGTATGAGCTTGGTGTTATTAAAACCATGGGCTATGTGGATTATTTCTTAATTGTATGGGATTTTATTCGATTTGCCAGGGATCATGACATTATGGTGGGGCCGGGACGTGGTTCTGCAGCAGGAAGTCTTGTTTCCTATACTTTAGGAATTACCAAGTTAGACCCTATTAAGTATAACCTTCTGTTTGAGCGTTTTTTAAATCCGGAACGTGTTTCCATGCCTGATATTGATGTGGATTTCTGTTTTGAAAGAAGGCAGGAAGTTATTGATTATGTAGTGGAGAAATACGGAAAAGACAGGGTGGTTCAGATTGTTACCTTTGGTACTATGGCTGCACGAGGCGTAATACGAGATGTGGGAAGAGTTATGGATTTGCCTTATGCACAGTGTGATATGATTGCGAAGATGATTCCGGAGGAATTAAATATCACTATAGATAAGGCTTTGAAAATGAACCCCGAATTGAAAAATTTATATAACACGGATGAGACAGTGAAAAAGCTTATTGATATGAGCCGCCGTCTGGAAGGCTTACCACGTCATACTTCCATGCATGCAGCAGGTGTAGTAATCAGTCAGAAATCCGTAGATGAATATGTGCCTCTTGCCAGAGCGTCAGACGGTTCTATTGTGACACAGTTTACGATGACTACGCTGGAGGAACTGGGACTTTTAAAAATGGACTTTTTGGGACTTCGTACCCTTACGGTCATTCAAAAAGCAGTAAAGTTAATTGAGAGAAATAAAGGTATTTCTCTTGATATGGATCGTGTGGATTATAACGATAAGCAAGTCTATGATATGCTTGGAGCGGGAAAGACAGAGGGTGTTTTCCAGCTGGAAAGTGCAGGAATGACAAACTTTATGAAGGAGTTAAAGCCGGAGAGTTTGGAAGATATTATTGCGGGAATATCTCTGTATCGTCCCGGCCCTATGGATTTTATTCCTCAGTATATTGAAGGAAAAAATAATCCTGACAGCATTCATTTTTTGTGTCCGCAGCTTGAGCCGATTTTAAGTGCAACCTATGGCTGTATTGTGTATCAGGGTGCGACCCGTTCCTAATTTAAAAGAGCGTAAGCTTTAAAGATTAGGCACATAAAGGAATCTCCTTTATGGAGAACTGCAATTTCGAAGTATGGAATGATGGCGTAACGTCCTGAAACATACTCTTTAATACTCCGACTAGCATCATAAAACGAAAGTTTAGGTGTTAGAAGCTCGGTAAAGTCGGCAGAAGCAGACCTAAGTCAAAGAAATAATTAAGTAAGGTTGGTACAAAAGTGGCTAGAGCCCACCTGCCATGAAAGATTAAAGTATGAGATATGGTTTGTGATATGTCGGAAGTCTATAAAGTTTCTATGGTGAGTATGTCATAACGACTGACGAACTCGAGAATTTAAAGGACCTAGATACGACCTTGTGGAAACATAAGGGACCGTCCCAACGGCGTTAGTGTGGTAAAGTAAGAATCTTGGTTATGAAATACCATAATATGCGAAATCTTCGGATGGCGGGCATATTCAAGCTAACAGGTCTATATTGAGCACCTAAGGAAACTATGTACAGATAGAAATTGTGGAACGGGGAAAGGTATGAGGTATCTAATAAATAAATGATTATTTCTTAGATATAGACTGTCGAAGAAAAATAAGCAGTCGAACTTGTGCTGAAAAGTAGAGATCGAACCTGTGAAGTTCCTGTAATGGGAATGGAGGAATGGTCTCAAGTCGTTGTAACTTTTATTAATTAACCAGCAAGTATTTGTTCATTTAGATACAATAGGGATTCTGTGTATGACTAAAAAGGCTCACTTTCAATCTTAAGTGAAAGGAAGTGAGAACCCTATGCCTAAAGACAAGAGAAAGTGCGTTGATAGCTTAAGACACAATGAATATTATGATATGCAGAGTGTCTTCGATGAACTTTATAACAAAAGCATAAAGGGCTCAGAATTTCACAATTTAATGGATATCATCCTTGATGAAGATAATATATTACTCGCATACAGGAATATTAAAACCAATGGTGGTAGCAATACCCCAGGTACAGATAGATTGTCTATCAAAGATATTGCTAAGATGGAACCACAAGATGTGGTTGACAAAGTAAGATTTATCCTAAGAGGAAGCCAACACGGATACAGACCAAAAGCTGTAAGAAGAAAGGAAATTCCAAAACCAAACGGAAAAACAAGACCACTTGGAATACCGTGTATTTGGGACAGACTTATACAGCAATGTATCAAACAGGTAATGGAACCAATCTGTGAAGCTAAATTCTCTGAAAATAGCTTTGGATTTCGTCCTAACCGATCTGTAGAACATGCAATAGCAAGAACATACAGATTGTTGCAGATGTCCAACCTACACTATGTTATTGAATTTGACATAAAAGGATTCTTCGATAATGTAGACCATAGCAAGCTCATAAAGCAGATATGGACGTTAGGAATACGAGATAAAGAGTTGATTTATGTAATCAAAAGAATACTGAAAGCACCTATTAAAATGCCAGACGGCACCCTTGTTAAACCAGAGAAAGGAACACCGCAAGGTGGCATCTTATCTCCGCTACTAGCCAACATTGTACTTAATGAGTTAGACCGATGGGTTGAAAGTCAATGGCAGTACAATAAAGTGACAGACAACTACAGCCAAAGACCTCAAAAGAATGGTACTGTAGACAGATGTCATGGATATAGAGCAATGCGTGAATCCACAAAACTTAAAGAGATGTGGATTGTGAGATACGCTGACGATTTTAGAATCTTCTGCAAAACCAAAAGTGATGCAGAGAAAACCAAAATAGCCATAGAGAAATGGCTTAAGGATAGACTAAGATTGGATATATCTCAAGAGAAAACACGCATAGTCAATACAAGGGTAAGACCAATGGAATTCCTAGGATTCAGTATAAAAGTTCACAAGAAGAAAAAGAACTCAAAGTATGTTGTAGATTCACATATAAGTCCGAAAGCTCTCAAGGACAAAAGTGATAAATTAGCAAATCAAGTAAAAGTATTTTGCAAATACAAAGATTCAGACCAAGGTGCAAAAGAGGTTGTAATCTATAATTCAATGGTATTGGGAATCCAGAACTATTATAGAATAGCAACTAATGTAGCTAGTGACTTGAATAATATTCAAAAACGAACCTACAGAATTATGTATAATAGACTAAATACGCAAAGTGGTAATGCCCTACGCAAGGAAGGCAGAACGCTTACGCAGTTAGAGCAACAACGATTTGGGAAGTCGAAGTCGCTTAGATATATAGCAGGAACAAGAGAACCTATATATCCTATCTATTACATACAGTTTAAAAACCCAATGGCATTTAATCGCAGAATATGTCCATACACTACGGAGGGCAGAGCGATTATACATGACAAATTGGGTATTAACTGTAATCTTATGTACCAACTTATGAATCAGAAACTAACCAGTGGCAGTATAGAATATTATGATAACAGAATATCTCTCTACAGTGCCCAATGGGGTAAATGCTATATTACAGGCAAAGAATTTCAATGCTTGGAAGATATACATTGTCACCATAAAATTGCGAAAAGCAAGGGCGGCTCAGATGCGTATTCAAATCTTGTCCTAGTGGATAAAGATGTTCATATACTTATACATGCTACAAACCTAGAAATTGTAAAACAATACTTAAAAATACTGAAACTAAAATCACCTGAAATCCAAAAACTTAACAAGTTAAGGGAACCCCTAGAGTTGCCCATAATTGTGAAAGAGAAAAGGAGCCTTACTCTTAGTTATAAATGTGAATAAACCTTGAAAATTTAATAAGTATTATTTGGATCTCTTCCTTTACAATTCATGTATATGTTATAATAAACATATAAACAAACTTGAATTTGATGAGGTGCAAAAATGAAAAAATATAAACTTACATCTACTCTTTTCTATGTGGCGGCAGTATTGTACTATTTGGCAGCAATTATTACCTTTGTAAGCGGAAACAACAACTCAACGGGAATTATGTGGTTATGTCTTGGCTCGGCTTTTCTTTGCTTTGGTTCTGTTTTCTTGAATAAATCCAAAGACAATGATAACGACGCAGAAGATAAATAAGCAAAACAAATTCCAAATTGACGAACCAAATATAAAATACTTATTAATAAATTTTAGGTTATCTAAATAGAACGAATGAAAGTTACGACGATGGAGCGCCGTGTGCGATGAAAGTCGCACGCACGGTGCGGAGTGGGGGAAAAGCTGGAGATAAAGCTTCCCTTTGGATAGCTCTCTACAAGCAAATGTGTTTCCCACTCAACAAAGTTGTATCTATCATTTCAGTTAATAATTGAAAAGTAGGATACACAAGAAGTGAGAAATTTTCTTTAAAGCTTTAATAGAGATGCTATACCAAGGCAGAAGTGATAAGTCAAAAGCTTACCTATCACTATAACAGGTTATGCAGATTGTTCGTTCTCTGGGCGGATATACTCTGGGACGAAGTGATTTGGTGCGTCGTGCCATGAGTAAGAAAAAGGCTGCGGTAATGGAGAAAGAGCGTCAGAACTTTGTCTATGGAAATGAGGAAGAAGGCGTTCCCGGTTGTGTCAACAGAGGAATTTCAGAGGAAGTTGCGAATACCATTTACGAACAGATGATGGATTTTGCAAAATATGCGTTTAATAAATCTCATGCAGCTGCTTATGCAGTTGTAGCGTACCAGACGGCATATTTAAAGTGCCATTTTCCTGTTGAATTTATGGCTGCTTTGATGACTTCTGTAATTGATAATCCACCGAAAGTTGCCGGTTATATTTTATCCAGTCGTAAAATGGGGATAGATATCCTGCCTCCTGATATTAATAAAGGTGACAGTACCTTTTCTGTAGACAGCGGAGGAATAAGGTATGGACTGTCAGCAATTAAGAGTATCGGAAGACCAGTAATTGATGCTATTGTGGAAGAACGAGAACAAAGAGGAGGCTTTACAAGCCTTAGAGACTTTATTGAGAGAATGACAGGGAAGGATGTAAATAAGAAAGCCATTGAAAACTTTATTAAAGCAGGGGCTTTTGATGAACTTCCCGGAAACCGCCGTCAGAAAATGATGGTGTATGCTCAGATTTTAGACTCCGTAGTGCAGGAAAAGAAAAATATGATGGCAGGTCAGATGAGCTTGTTTGATTTAGTTTCAGAAGAAGAAAAGACAGCCTATGAAATCCGTATGCCGGATGTAGAGGAGTATCCGAAAGAGGAGAAACTGGCATTTGAAAAGGAAGTACTGGGTATTTATATCAGTGGGCATCCTCTGGAAGAATACGAGACTTGCTGGAGGAAAAACATTTCTGCGGTAACGACAGACTTTATGCCTGATGAGGAAAGCGGACAGCCTAAAGTGCGCGATGGACAGCAGGTGATTGTAGGCGGTATGATTACGGAAAAGACCATTAAGTATACAAAGACTAATAAAGTAATGGCATTTCTTACTTTAGAGGATTTGCTGGGTACAGTAGAAGTTGTGATTTTCCCTCGTGATTATGAAAAGAATGTAAGACTTATGGAAATTGATGAGAAAGTCTTTATTAAAGGTCGTGTTTCCGTGGAGGAGGAAAAAGCAAGCAAATTGATATGTGAGAAGATGTATTCTTTTGAGGATGTGCCAAGGGAACTGTGGCTGCAGTTTGAGACAAAAGAAAGTTTTCTTTCCCGTGAACAGGAGTTGTATGAAGACTTAAAAGAAGCAGACGGAAAGGACGGCGTAGTAATCTATATTAAGTCTCCAAAGGCTATAAAAAGGTTAGGGGCATCCAAAAGTATTCGCATTAGTCAGGAGTTATTGGTAAGACTGTACGAAAAGTATGGAAAAGACAACGTAAAAGTTGTCGAAAAGAGTATTGAAAAACCATAGAAAATAGATTAGAATAAAAAACGACTGAATGTACAAAATAAGAAACAAGAGTCTGCCAACAGTATGGAGGAAGAAAATGACTACAAATAAAGAAATTAAAACAATTGGTGTATTAACAAGTGGTGGAGATGCTCCGGGAATGAATGCTGCAATCCGTGCAGTAGTCAGAAGAGGTTTAAGCCGTGGTATTAATATGAAGGGAATCTTAAAAGGCTATAGTGGTCTGATGAATGAAGAAATCATTGACATGACTGCCGTAGATGTTTCAGATACAATTCAAAGAGGTGGTACAATCCTGTATACTGCCCGTTGTACAGAAATGCGTACACCGGAAGGACAGAAAAGAGCTGCTGAAGTATGTAAAAAACATGGAATTGACGGCTTGGTAGTTATCGGTGGTGACGGTTCCTTTGCCGGTGCACAGAAACTGGCTAATTTGGGAATTAACGCAGTAGGTGTTCCGGGAACAATTGATCTTGATATTGCTTGTACAGAGTATACAATCGGTTTTGATACAGCAGTAAATACAGCTATGGAAGCCATTGATAAGGTACGTGATACTTCTACTTCTCATGAACGTGTAAGTATTATTGAGGTAATGGGAAGAAATGCAGGATATCTTGCTTTATGGTGCGGTATTGCCAATGGTGCAGAGGATATTTTGCTTCCTGAAAAATACGATTTTGATGAACAGAAAATTATCAACAACATCATCGACAACCGTAAAAAAGGTAAAAAACATCATATTATCATTAATGCAGAAGGTATCGGACATTCCGAAGCTATGGCAAAACGTATCGAGGCTGCAACAGGAATTGAAACAAGAGCGACTATCTTAGGTCACATGCAGCGTGGCGGTGCACCGACATGTAAGGATAGAGTATATGCTTCCATTATGGGGGCAAAAGCAGTAGACATTCTTCTGGAAGGTAAATCTAAGAGAGTTATCTGTTACAGAGACGGTGAGTACATTGATATGGATATCAATGAAGCTCTGGCAATGAAGAAAGGTATCTCCGAATACCAGTACGAGGTAAGCTATTCCCTGTCTCATAATTACAGCAAGAATAACGAGTAAGAAAATGATTACAAGTGCGTCAAATGTACAGATAAAGAAAGTACAGCAGATATTGAAGAAAGCAAAGGTACGCAGGGAAGAACAGGTTTTTGCGGTTGAGGGAATTAAGATGTTCAGTGAAGTACCGAAGTCTCGTTTGCAGAAAGTGTATCTGTCCCAGTCCTTTGCTGAAAAAGAAGAATGTGGAAGAATTCTTCAGGAAAAGGGTATTTCTATAGAAGAAACAGCCTACGTGGAGATTGTGGATGATAAAATTTTTAAAAATTTATCGGATACTGTAACACCTCAGGGAGTGCTTTGTCTTGTTAAGATGGAGAATTTTACACTTTCTGAAATTTTAAGCGGAGAAGAAAATCCCCTGCTGATGATTTTAGAAGATTTACAAGATCCGGGAAATCTTGGAACGATTTTACGAACCGGAGAGGGAGCAGGTGTTACCGGTGTGATTATGAGCCGAACTTCTGTAGATGTTTTTAATCCGAAAGTTATTCGTTCTACCATGGGTTCTGTGTATAGAATGCCGATTATTTATGTCAATTCCATTGAGGATGAGGTACTTCCTCTTTTAAAAGAAAAGGGAATTACTACTTATGCGGCTCATTTGGAAGGTAGAAATGATTATGATAAAGAGTGCTATACCAAAGGTACAGCATTTCTTATTGGAAATGAAGGAAACGGTCTCAGCGAGCATCTCACAGAGAGAGCAGATACGTTGATTAAAATTCCAATGCAGGGAAAAGTGGAGTCTTTAAATGCTGCTATGGCGTCAGGAATTTTGATGTATGAGGCATACAGGCAGCGTCGTAAAAATTGAATATAAAATATAAAAAGTGGTGAATATTCTATATATTTGCCACTTTTTTCTATTTTTCTCTCCGAAATACTGTAAAATGTTACAAAAAATACCCGGTTGACAAAGAAACGTAATCTTGTTAGAATAAGTTTGTAACAAAACTTAATAAATCTGTAATAAATATTAAAAAAAGAAACAGACTTATCAGGAGGTTATTTTAATGAGAAGAAAATTCATGAAACTTTTAACTTGTATGGGAACTGTTGGTGCTATGACTGCTGCGATGGCAGTACCGGCATTGGCAGAAACAACAGATAAAGCAACTTTTGACTGGTCAGATAAAGCAGCAGCGAATGTTACTACATACGCAAATATTCGTAAAGGCTCTGATATCAGCACAGAAAGAGTCGGAAAACTTCCGGCAGGTGCTGTTGTGACCGTTGTAGGAGAAGAGAATGGATGGATTCAGGTTTCTTCCGGTGAAATTGAAGGATATATCAGAGAGGACCTGTTAGTATCCGGAGAGGAAGCGCAGCAATTATTTGAGTCTGTGTATGGTGATGGGGAGATTATAGGTGCACAGCCTTTAGAAACTGCAGTAGAAACAGCAGCAATTTCAAATCAGACAGCATCTGTATCTCAGGCAGATTTAGATTTGATGGCTGCGATTATTGAATGTGAAGCAGGCGGGGAGTCTTATGAAGGGAAGGTTGGCGTAGGTGCAGTTATCATGAACCGTATCCGCAGCAGCAAGTTCCCAAATACATTATCAGAAGTTATTTACCAGAGAGGACAGTTTACACCGGCTGCATCAGGAAAACTTGCATCTGTATTAAGCAGAGGTGCAAGCCAGGCATGTTATGATGCCGCAAGAGATGTTTTTGCAGGAGCAAATACTATTGGAGACCGTCTGTTCTTCCATGCAGGAGGAGGCAGAGGACTTACAATCGGAAATCAGACATTTTATTAAAAGTGAAGATTGACTATATTTTTGAAAACTCCGAAAGCAGCGAGAAGTTGTTTTTGGAGTTTTTCTTTATGAGATAAATGCGACTAAGTGATTTTAATAAAAAACAAAAGAAATACAAGAAAAAAGCGTTGATATTTTCAGAAAATTAGAATATAATGAGAGAACAAATCAGTAGAAACTTTACTGGTGCAGAGAATTTATAGTGAAGAAGGTGGGGTTATGGACGCAGGAATGATATCAATTGTATGGCTTGTAGTTCTGGCAATTCTTCTTGTAATTGAGTTTTTGACTCTGGGACTTACAACTGTCTGGTTTGCAGGAGGGGCATTAATTGCTTTTCTGGTTTCACTGGCAGGAGGTCCGCTGTGGCTGCAAATTTTACTGTTTCTTGTAATTTCTGTAGTACTTTTATTGTTCACCAGACCATTGGCAGTGAAATACCTGAATAAAAATGTACAGAAAACAAATGTAGACAGTATTCCCGGACAAAAGGGGATTGTAACAGCTACCATTGACAATTTGAAAGCAGAAGGTCAGGTTACTATTCGAGGCATGGAATGGAGTGCAAGAGCAAAAGATGATAATATCATCGAAAAAGGAAAAGTTGTAAGGGTAATATCTGTAGAAGGTGTGAAGCTTATTGTAGAGGAGGATATGTAATATGATATGGTTATTTATTATTCTGTTAGTCATTGTTTTAATTATTGCAGCATCTTGTATTAAGATTGTACCTCAGTCACAGGCATACATTCTGGAACGCCTTGGTGTCTATAAGGCAACATGGGGAAGTGGTGTTCATTTTAAAGTGCCTTTTATTGAAAGAGTTGCAAAACGTGTGAATTTGAAAGAACAGGTTGTAGACTTTGCTCCGCAGCCGGTTATTACAAAAGATAATGTTACTATGAGAATTGATACCGTTGTATTTTTCCAGATTACAGATCCAAGATTATTTACTTATGGAATTGACAATCCGATTATGGCAATTGAAAATCTGACTGCTACTACACTGCGTAATATTATCGGTGATATGGAGTTGGATGCTACACTGACTTCCAGAGAAATTATCAATACAAAGATGAGAGCTTCTCTTGATGAAGCTACAGACCCGTGGGGTATTAAGGTAACTCGTGTAGAATTGAAGAATATTATTCCTCCGGCAGCAATTCAGGAAGCAATGGAAAAACAGATGAAGGCAGAACGTGAACGCCGTGAAGCAATTCTGAAGGCAGAGGGAGAGAAGAAATCTACAATTCTTGTGGCAGAAGGTAAAAAAGAGTCTGCAATTTTGGACGCAGAGGCAGAAAAACAGGCTGCAATTTTAAGAGCGGAAGCTGAGAAGGAAAAGATGATTAAAGAGGCAGAAGGTCAGGCAGAAGCTATTTTGAAAGTGCAGCAGGCAAAGGCAGATGGTATTCGTTTTATTAAAGATGCCGGTGCAGACCAGAGTGTTCTTACTTTGAAGAGTTTGGAGGCATTTGCACAGGCGGCAGACGGAAAAGCTACTAAGATTATTATTCCTTCAGAAATTCAGGGAATTGCAGGTCTTGCATCTTCCTTAGTGGAAATCGCTACAAATAAAAAAGAAAATTAAGTGTAAGGAAGGGGGGCTGTTTGCAGATGCAACGCTCCCTTTCCGTATAAGAATGAGAGGTGGAGTATGAAACCAGTAATAGATACTACAAAAGAGTATGGACTGGTACTTGAGGGAGGAGGCGCAAAAGGCGCATATCAAATCGGAGCATGGAAAGCATTAAAAGAAGCAAATATTCGTATAAAAGGGATTGCAGGAACCAGCGTAGGCGCACTTAATGGGGCTTTAATTTGTATGGGGGATTTAGAAAAGGCAGAAAGCCTTTGGGAGAATATTTCATATTCCCAGATTATGTCAGTAGATGACAAAATTATGGAAGATATTTTTAAACAGAAGAAAATCAGCCGTGATGCTTTAAAGGATATGATGGATTATATCTCTGATGGTGGTGTGGATATTACACCTTTAAAAGAGCTGATTGCAGAATGTGTAGATGAAGAAAAAATTCAAAATTCGCCCATGGATTTATACATTCATACTTTTAGTGTGGATGAAATGAGGGAATTAAATGTAGATTTAAAAGAAATTGAGCCGGAGCTTATTAAGGATTTCTTATTAGCAAGCTCTTATATTTTTCCTATTTTTAAGAGTGAAAAGCTTCACGGAAAAACCTATATTGACGGAGGAGCTATTAATAATGTGCCTGTAGATACTTTGATTGAGAAAGAGTATAAGGATATTATTATAGTGCGGATTTTTGGTATTGGCAGAGAAAAAAAGGTAAAAATACCGGAAGACACGACAATTTATACCATTGCTCCTACTGTGAGTTTGGGAAGTATTTTGGATTTTAACCCTAAAAGAAGCAAAATGCATTTAAAACGTGGGTATTTTGATACTATGCGTGTACTTTACGGTCTTGCAGGGAAAATATATTATATTGATGAACAGGAAAAAGAATGTTATTATTTAAGGCAGTTGACAGAATTAAGTCAGGATATTTATGTATATCTGGCAGATGTATATAAATTGGAGGTGCAGGAAAGCAGAGCAGTTCGAAATCTTACAGAAATTATTTTGCCGGTAATCGCAGAGGAGATGAAGCTTTCGAAAGAATGGAGTTACAGAGAATTGTATCTTTCTATCTTAGAAGCAACGGCAAAGATATGCAGAATTCAAAAGTATAAAATTTATAC
>PPYF01268339.1_pt1 | contig 15185 bp, 16 predicted proteins | sample 1559871 | NCBI WGS metagenome assembly PPYF01 (sample SAMN08240021, study PRJNA423297) | Human gut metagenome, whole genome shotgun sequencing project. | reverse complement strand
CTTCTAATACCTAAGTTTGCATAGAAAAATGAAAGGCTCTCGCAAGGGGGCCTTTTTACTGCGCCTCTCCATCCATCTTTCCATCCCCTTCCTCCATTCATCTTCATTTTCCGTATATAGCTTAGGCATTTTAGGGCCCATTTACGGGCAAATGGATCCGTGCATGGTAATAGGTATTCTTATTTCAGAGTGATTTTTTACGAATAAGCCGCCCACTTCCATAAATTCCTGAGCTTTCGCGTCCAATCTTGTTAAAATAAGGAGATATTTTGAAAGAATTTACAGCTCATTACGGAGATTTACGATGGCTGACATTGAGAGCATGCTGCGCGAAATAGCTCGCGGTGCCGAGGAGATCATTCCTCTCGACGAACTTAAAAAGAAGCTTGAAAGCGGCAGACAGCTTACCATCAAACTCGGAATGGATCCCACCGCCCCCGACATTCATCTGGGGCATACCGTGATTTTGAATAAACTGCGTACCTTCCAAAAAATGGGACACAAGATCGTGCTCATTATCGGCGACTTTACGGCATCGATAGGCGATCCTTCCGGCAAGAATGCCACCCGTCCCGAATTACCGCGCGATAAGATTGAGGAAAATGCCCGTACCTATAAGGAGCAGGTATTTAAGATCCTTGATCCCGCTTTAACCGAGATCCGCTATAACTCCGAGTGGGCAGAGAAATTGGGATCGGCCGGCACTATACGTTTGGCCTCCAAGCTTACCGTAGCCCGTATGCTCGAGCGCGACGATTTTTCAAAGCGTTTTGCCTCCCGTCAGCCAATTGCCATTCATGAGTTCCTCTATCCGTTGTTCCAGGGCTATGACAGCGTGGCTATCAAGGCCGATGTGGAATTGGGCGGTACCGATCAGAAATTTAATCTGCTCATGGGACGCGAGCTGCAAAAGGATGCCGGCATGGAGCCTCAATGCGTGCTGATGATGCCCTTGCTCGTAGGACTTGACGGTGTGGTCAAGATGTCAAAGTCCAAGCACAATTATATCGGAGTCACCGAGGAGCCCAAGGAGATGTTCGGCAAGGTAATGTCCGTATCCGACGAGCTCATGTGGAACTATTACACCTTGCTGTCTGAAAAGAGCAGCGAGGAGATCGAGGCCTTAAAGAAGGCCTGTGACGGCGGTGAGATGAATCCGCGCGATGCCAAGATAGAATTGGGCCGTGAGATCGTCGCCCGTTTCCACAGTGCCGAGGCCGCTGATGCCGCCGTGGAGGGCTTTAAGAGTCAGTTCCAAAAGGGAGCTCTGCCCGATGACATTCCCGAGATCACGCTTAGCGCCGAGGCCGTTCCCAATATGCTGAAGGATGCGGGTTTGGTAAGCTCCACCTCCGAGGCCATACGTATGATCAAGGCCCATGCGGTAAAGGTAGACGGTAAGATCTTTGAAAATCATAAGGATGCACCCGTTTCCGGCATATGGCAGGTTGGTAAGCGTCGTTTTGCCAAAATAACCTTGAATTAATTGCTTTTAGGACAAAATCATGACTCAGGACGAATTGAAAGAGATGGTGGCCAAGGAAGCCCTCAAATATATTCCTCAAAACGGTGTTTTGGGAGTGGGCAGCGGCTCTACCGTGGTCAAATTCATCGAGCAGATGGGATATAACAACGTAAAGGTCGAGGCCTGTGTTTCAAGCTCCAATAAAACCACAGCTCTTTTGGAGGAGCGCGGCTTTAAGGTGGTCGACCCCAACAGTGTCGAGCCCTATGACGTCTATATCGACGGCGCCGATGAGGTTGATCCTGACTTTCACATGATCAAGGGCGGCGGCGCCTGCCTGACCCGTGAAAAGATCTTAACCTCCATGGCCCGTAAGTTCGTGCTCATAGTCGATAAGTCGAAGCTGGTGAAGGTGCTTGGAAAGTTCCCGCTCCCCGTTGAGGTGATCCCCATGGCCCGTGAGCAGGTCATTCGCAGTCTCAAAGCCTTAGGCGGAGATCCGGTTCTGCGCGAGGGGTGTATTACCGACAACGGCTGTGAAATCGTCGACGTTAAGGGGCTTACCATCACTGATCCGGTTGCCCTTGAGGATCAGATCAACGCCATCCCCGGGGTCGTGACCGTAGGTCTCTTCGCCCGTCGCGGTGCTGACGTGATCTTGTACGCCACCGAGGAAGGCGTGCAGGTAATTAATAAAAAGTGATGCAGAGTGCCGCAGGAATTATTTGATCCTGCGGCGTTTTTTGCCGAGGTCGGCTTCTTTGTCAAACTGGCACGCTTTATGAAACATGTATATCGTAAAGCAAATAAAACGTCAGAAAATCGACGCGGAGGCAATTATGAGTTCGGCAATATCCGGGATCGGAGCAGGTTCATTCTTATCACAGTTGCAAAATATGCAACGACAGATGAATAATCTGCAGCAGGCGGCCGTAAAACCTCCTTTTCAGCCTCAAAATGCGCCCGTCGATGAGGTAACTCTGTCGGAGCGCGCTCAGAATACGGATACGGTAGCAAAGAGCAGTGCGCAGGATCAGGTGGGAACTTTTGAATCGTTGCTTAAGGAAGCCTTCGAAACCGTCAATAATTTGCAGAACGAATCCTCCAATTTACAGACCAGATTTGACAGCGGCGACAGATCCGTAACCCTATCTGATGTTATGCTAGCATCACAGAAATCGGGCATTTCTTTCGAGGCGGCGATCCAGGTTCGTAATAAGCTGGTTGAAGCCTATAAGACCGTCTCGCAGATGCAGATTTAATGCAGAACAATCATGGATTATTAAAGTATGGCAGACAATGATTTACCTATCCCGCAGCAAGGCGGGGCCGTGGCAAACGTAGCAAAGCAGAATCTGCCGGCCGCGACGAATGCCGATGCGGCTTCTTCGGAAAAGGATAATGTCGCTGCGGAAAATGCAGTAACGGTTGCGCCCGAGAGCGTAAAAAGGAAAGGCCTCATTGCTAAGCTTGTGGGGGTATTCGGCAATTCGGGTATGGCCCGCAAGATGATGATCCTGGGCATACTCGTCATTTTTGTGACGGCGGTATTGTTCGGGCTTTTTTCGTTCTTCGGAGCGTCAAATGCTCAGCGCAGCGAGCGACTGCTCGGGCAATATACCCCGCAGGAGATCGGCAAGGTTCTGGATTTTTTGGATGATCGCGGATACAAGTACCGTCTGTCGGGCGACTCGATTATGGTCGATGCCTCGCAATATGCAGCCGTAAGTGAGGAAATGCTGCGTCGCGGCATTGCTTTGCCTCAGGAGAACAATGATCTCGGCGACTCGATATTGATGACCGACAGCGGCTTTGGCGTTTCGCAAAGATTGGAAAACGAGCGTATCAAGCACGGCCGTGAGATCCAGCTGTCGCGAGCCATTGAGAAAATTGAGGGCATTGAGCGTGCAACGGTCTTGCTCGCCATCCCCAAGGACAATGTTTTTGCCCGTGAAAAAAGCCGTCCCTCGGCGGCGGTAGTGGTCACGCTCAAAAAGGACGCTTACCTCTCCCCCGAAAACGTTTCCTCCATTCGCTATATGGTTGCCTCCTCGGTGCACGATCTGCTGTCAAAGGATGTGACGGTTACCGATCAGCAGGGACGGCTTTTAAGCTCCGAGCGTACGGACGGCGGTGAGATCAATGCTCTGCAACGCCAGTTCGAGATGCATACCATGCGCGAGGCCCAATATCGTGACAAGCTCGATACCATTTTGGCCCCCATGCTGGGCGTAGGCAATTACTCTGCCGAGGTGGACGTAACCCTGGATACCACCCGTCAGGAGGAAACCTCCCAGCTCTATAACCCTGATTCGCAGGCCGTACGCTCCGAGACTCTTAAGGAGCAGCAGGGTAATAATGAGCGTACCAATCCTTACGGAGTGCCAGGTTCCCTGTCCAATCAGCCTCCCGCCAATGCCTCCATTCCGCAGCAGCTTCGTAACGGTACGGGCGGATCCTCGGCGGAGTCCTCGGACAACAGACGTGAATCGCGTGAGGCGGTACGTAATTACGAGGTGGATACCACCGTACGTCATACCGTACGTCCCACCAATTCGGTACAGCGTCTTACCGTTTCCGTGGCCGTCGATTATCTGCGTCAGGTGAAAGAGGACGGTCGCGTAACCTATGTTCCCCGTCCGCAGTCCGATCTCGATAAGATAGCCGATCTGGTGCGCGGCGGTTTGGGATTAAATGCCGATCGCGGCGACTTCGTCCATGTTGAGACGGTATCCTTCCCTCATACGGACGAAAGACCAGAGTTGCCCTGGTATCGTCAGGATTATTTCTACCGCCTGGTGCGCGTAGGCGGTGCCGTACTGGTAATACTTTTCCTCGTGATGTTCGTGATCCGTCCTATGCTCGTCAAGCTATTAAAGCGCGAGGAGCAGGAAATGCTCGATGCCGAATCCGATCGTATGCAGGAACTTGACGACGGTTCGGCCCTTGAGGGGAACGACGATCTCGATCTTATTACCAAGGATAAGGAAATGCAGGATCAGCTGTATTCCATCAATGACGGCGGCGGCATTGAGCTGCCCAACATCAGACGTGAGCCCGATCTGCTGAAGGCCGTAAGAACTCTGGTTTCAAATGAGCCAGATTTGGCTGCCGAGATCGTCAAGGGCTGGATGGAAGAGGGCGACGCTGCCAAGGAAAAAAATAAATAGCGTGTAAAATTGCTCAACAATAGCAACGATTAAACCTACTTACCCCGCAGCAAGGCGGGGCGGAGAGAAAGAATGCCGGATCAGGGAAATATGCCGGTGCCTGCACAGCAGGCTCCCGCAACTGCAAATACAAATTCTCAAGTAAGCTCTGCTGTCAACACCAATATGCTCGAAATCACCGAGGACGAACGTGCGGCGTTGTCGGGCATGAGCGGTTTGCAAAAGGCCGTTTTGCTTATGCTCTCTCTTTCCGAGGATGATGCCGCCGGGATCTTCAAGAAGCTGCAGCCCAAGCAGGTGCAAAAGCTCGGTATGAGCATGAGTCAGGCCGGACATTTTTCCCAGGATCAGGTAAATGCCGTGCACAAGTCCTTCCTGCTTGATATTACCAAGCATTCGAATCTGGGACTTGGCAATTCAGAATTCGTGCGTCATGCCTTGGTGGCGGCTTTAGGTGAGGACAAGGCCACGAATTTGGTGGAGCAGATCAATTTGGGTACCGGATCTCGCGGTCTCGATTCCTTAAAATGGATGGATGCCCGTCAGGTTGCCACCATCATTCAAAACGAGCACCCGCAGATCCAGACCATCGTGCTCTCATACTTAGAGCCCGAGCAAAGTGCTCAAATTTTGGCACAGTTCCCCGAGCCCGTACGTCTCGATCTCATCATGCGTATCGCCACGCTCGAGGAGGTACAGCCTGCGGCCCTGCAGGAGCTCAATGAGATCATGGAAAAACAATTCGCCGGATCTGCCGGCTCTCAGTCGGCCAAGATCGGCGGTCTCAAGTCCGCAGCCGACATCATGAACTTCTTAGATTCCTCCACTGAGACTCAGCTTATGAACGCCATTCGCGGTCAGGACAAGGAGATCTCCACGCAGATCGAGGATCTCATGTTCGTGTTCGAGAACTTAAACGATGTGGACGATCGCTCCATTCAAACCTTGTTGCGCGATGTGCCTACCGATACATTGCAAAAAGCGCTTAAAGGCGCCGACGATGCGCTTAAAGAGAAATTCTTTAAGAACATGTCCACCCGTGCGGCCGAGGCTATGCGCGAGGATCTCAAGGCTATGGGACCTACCAAGATCTCCGACGTGGAAGGAGCACAGAAGGAAATTCTCAATATTGCCAGAAAGCTGGCCGATTCCGGCACCATCATGTTGAGTCGCGGATCGGGCGGAAACGACTTCATTTAAGGCTTAGAGCATGGCTAAAACCAAGATCATCAATGCCGAGGATCTCAATGACGGCGACTATGAGCATATAGACGCCCGTTATGATCAGCAGATCTCGAAGGTAATCCCCTCCTCGCGGCTTAAAAACTACGAGGTAAAGGAATGGCCCATGCTTGACGACGGTGAGGAACACGGCACCAACGCTTTGGGCTATCCCTTCGATTATTTCAGAAAAAAAAGAATAAAGACTCAGGAGGATGCAGAGAAAAAGATCGCCTTAGCTCAGGAGGCCGAGCTTAAAAAGCAGCAGGAGGAGGAGCGCCTTAAGGCCGAGGATGCCGAAAGGGTAACCGCCGCCGAGCTTGATGAGCTGCGTCAGGCCGCTGAAAACGAGGGCCGTGAGGCCGGGCTTAAGCTCGGTCATGACGAGGGCTATGCCAAGGGGCTTGAGGAGGGAAAAACTCAGGGCTACGAGGAGGGCATGAACAAGGGCTATGAGGAAGGTCTCAAAAAGGGGCATGACGAAGGGCTCAACAAGGGCTTTGAGGAGGGACATGCCATGGGCCTGTCTCAGGGCGAGGCGGTGGTTACCGAGCAAAGCGAAAGATTCAGAGCCATGGCCGATGCGCTCTTTACCCCTCTGCGCAATATTGATGAGGAGGTAGCCTCCGAGGTGGTGCGCCTTGCCGCAGAGCTTTTCAGAACTCTGGCCCGGCGCGAGCTTAAGCAGGATCCTGAATTTTTAAAGAGTAGCGTTTTAAATGCTTTAAAGCATTTGCCGGCGGCACAAAATAAGACGCAGATCTCCCTAAATCCAGATGATCTAATGGTGCTTGAGGCGGCCGTAGGACGCGATTACATAAGTGCGCAAAAATGGGAGCTTAAGGCCGATGAGGCCTTAAAATCAGGCGATATTCTGATTTCGGACGGAAAATCCGAGGTGGGATCCTCTCTTGAGGAGCGCATAGACGCACTTATTGAGGAGTTTTTACTTGAGGCCTCCGAAAAAAAGAGCGATCTTAATGCCGAGATAGACGAGGAATTCTGCGAGATGCCGGGAACAAAGGCTCCGTCTGAAAATGATCACGTCTTAAAAGCCTCCGCAGATAATGCAGGCGATGCGCCCGCAGCTGTTCAGGAAGGATCATGAGCTCGCCCCTTAGTCGATATCTGCAGCAACTGCATGCTCCCGCCTATGAAAAGGATCCGGTATTAAGCGGCCGTCTTACCCGAGTGGTCGGTCTTACTCTTGAGTGCGTGGGCATTAAGGTTCCCATCGGCACGCGCTGTCGCGTGGAGACACGGCAGGGGCCCGTATATGCCGAAAGCGTAGGCTTCTCGGGCGACGTTACCTTCCTGATGCCCGCCGAGGAGATCTCAGGCGTTGAAAACGGCGATCGCGTGATCCCCGAGGGTAGCCGAGACGATATTCCATACAGCGACGCCATGCTCGGACGTGTTTTGGACGGTGCCGGCAACCCCATTGACGGTTTAGGCCCACTGCGTAAGGAGGGATCCTCCCGACATCGCTATGCGCGTATAAATCCCATGGCCCGTCGCCCCATACGCGAGCCTATGGACGTGGGTGTACGCTGCATCAACGCACTCTTTACCTTGGGCCAGGGCCAGCGTATGGGACTTTTTGCAGGCTCCGGCGTGGGTAAATCCGTCTTGCTCGGAATGATGACGCGCGGATCGACGGCCGATGTGGCGGTAGTAGGTTTGGTGGGCGAGCGTGGTCGTGAGGTGCGAGAATTTATCGATGATATTTTGGGAGAGGAGGGCCGTGCCCGTGCAGTGGTGGTGGCCGCCCCCGCCGATGCTTCTCCGCTTATGCGTTTGAAGGGCTGTGAGACGGCTTTGTCCATTGCCGAGTATTTCCGTGATCGCGGTAAAAACGTGCTTTTGCTTATCGATTCGCTTACTCGTTATGCCATGGCGCAGCGTGAGATCGCCTTGGCCGTGGGAGAGCCGCCTGCTACCAAGGGCTATCCTCCCTCGGTGTTTGCCAAGTTGCCGGCCTTGGTGGAAAGGGCGGGACAGGGCATAGGTACTCAGGGATCGATCACTGCCTTCTTTACGGTTTTGACCGAGGGAGACGATCTGCAGGATCCCATCGCCGACTCAGCCCGCGCCATTTTGGACGGACATGTGGTGCTATCGCGAGCGCTTGCCGATGCCGGACATTACCCCGCCATCGATGTTGAAAAATCCATTTCCCGTGTGATGCCGGCGGTAGTGCCCAAGGAACAGCTGGTGATGTCGCGTACCATCAGACAGTGCGTGGCTCAATACAACGAGAGTCGCGAGCTCATTCAGATCGGCGCCTATCAGGCCGGATCCGATCCCAAAGTCGATCAGGCCGTGATGATCCATCCTTATATCGATGCCTTTACGCAGCAGGATTTCAAGGAAGTCATTTCCTATGCAAAGAGCGTTGAGGATATGAAGAGCATAGCAATGATCCTCATTAACGATGCGCAAAGACGTACCGATGCCATGCAGATGCAGAATGCTCCCGCTCAAAACGCAGTCGTGCAAAATGCACAGGCGGCAGTACCTCCGGTTCCCGTCCAAAACAACGCTTTTAAACGAAGCGATCGCTGATCTTGCAGGTGAGCTTATATGGCCGATGATCGTGCTTTGCAAAAGGTGCTTGAGCTTAGAAAAAAGCAGGAGGACGATGCTCTGGCCAAATGGGCCGAATCCGAGCGTCAGCTTAAGATCTTCGCCGATCAATTGCAAAAGCTCTCCTCCTTTCGCGATCTTTATATTGCAGAAATGCAAAACAGCACTTCATCTACCCTCGACATGCAAAAATACCTGGCCTATCAGGGCTTCATCGAGCGCCTTGATAAAACCTACGAGCGTCAGGAGCTTATGTATGCAAACATGAAGCAGCGCAGTGCCTCCTTAAAGGGGCAGTATCTAAAATGCCGCCGTGATCGCAACGTGATTGAAAGCCTGCTTGAAAAGCACAAGGAGGCGGCTCTTAGGGCTCAGGCCAAGGCCGAGGCCAAATTTGCCGATGAGCTGGTGTCGGCAAGACAGGCGCGCATTCTCATCGAAAAGCATAAAAATTCCATCGTTTGAAAACTTGGCAGGTAATTTGCTTTAACTCCGGTATAGCTTGAATTCGCAAGCGCATAGATACTTGCGAAAAGCGCATAAGAATCGGAGTTGACATATGCAGTCATTAAGCACTATTGCCACGCATGGCCAAGAAAAATATGCCGCAGACGGCAAGATAGGCGCGGCAAATGCGGCCTTAGGCGGAGATTTTGCCGCCATGCTCGGCAGTATGATTAAAGATCAGGGTACGGGCGTAAATCGTATCTTCAGTGCCATGCAACAGTTTCGCAGCGAAAAGGGCAGCTTCAATGCCGATATTCCCGTCAAGGACAACAAGAGTAGCCTGAGCCTCGAGGCTTTTGGAAAAAAGGATAATGCAACTGCGGATAGGATAAAGCCCGAGAAAACTGCAAATACTTATGAGGACGACGCAGAGGATGAGGATAAAGGTGTCAAGGCCGACGGCTCTGCGGATGATGCAACTCAGGTTGCCGCCGTGTGGGTAAATAATTTGCTTGCGGAAAATAAAGCAGAGGAAGGATCTGAGCTTAATAAAACTCAGGAAAAGCCCGTCAATACCCAAAATCTTTTAAAGAATACCGTCGCTGAGACTAAAACTGAGACGGTCTTAAACGAGGAGGATCTGCAAAATTATGCCGACGAGCTTTTGTCCCAAGAAGGCGAGGCTCTGCAAAACACCGAGCCCGTTGCCATAAAGGACGATTCAGCCTTAACCTCCCTCATGGTGCAGGCCAACGTAAAGGCGGTTAAGGTAAGTGAGGTTAAAGGCTCGACCGATGCTACTGCCGCCATGGAAAGCATGGATGATCTTTCTTTTATCAACGAATCATTAAAGCTTGCCTCCGATATGTCGGAGGGGGAGGGCAATACGTCGCAAAACGGCGGACAGGGCTCATTAGGCGGCAATGCTCAGCAAGCTTTGCTGCAGAGCGCTATGCCTGAGAATAAATCCCTAGGTGAGGCCCTGTCTGCGCTTAAGCAGGGTATGAATTCCACGGCCTCCTCATCCTACGAGAGTACGGAGAGTGCCATGTCATCACGAAATGAAACATCCTCGATCGATGCTCTGACCGGAGCGGCGCAGGGCCTGTCGCAAACGCGTATGTCTGCAAGGGAAAACACTCAGGCCTCTCTTCGATCCGATATGCTGACCTTAAGTCAGGATGTAAAGAAAAATGCTGAGGAGATCGCCCGTGCAGTGATGACCATGGCCGCGAAAAATTTAAAGCGTTTTACTTTTGAGCTTAATCCTCACGGCATGGGACGCATGGAGATTTCGATTGATACCGACGAGAGCAACGAGGCAGTAAATGTCAACGTGGCGGCTGAGGAGCAGGCCACCAGACGTCTCATCGCTCAGAGTCTGCCCACGCTGAAGCAATTCCTGCGTGATGCGGGGGTCAACTCCGAAACCAGCTGCGGTGATTATCAGGGCGGAGACGGACATGAGAGGCAGGGCTCCGAGCATAAGCAAAAGGATGAGAGAGAGCAGGGCATGCTTGCTGGGAATGAGGACGTGCGTGTAGAAAAAAGCTCGTCACAGGCTCTTGATGATGAGATCCTAAGTCTTTTTGCCTGAGGATATTGTTGAGCTCATAACCTAAATTTATGACGGTCCCCATGCAAGGGGCCGCTTAGAACGCATGATCTCATGACTTTTAGACTGTTACGGACGATGCTGATCGCAGCTATAGCATTAAATTTCACTAAAGGACGGCGGTTTCAGGCTAAAATGTCTAATACGGAGGAATTAAGATGGCTGATAAAGCAAAGAAACAATCCGTCGATGATGATGTAACCGTACCCAAGCGCGGACATAAGCTATTGCTTATGGTGCTTGTATTTGTCGGCATGATCCTGCTTGCAGGCGGTTATACGGGTGCAGCATGGTTTTTACAATGGCCTCCCTTTGAGCCGCAGGGGCCGTCGGTTGAGGAAATAGCCGCCGCCAAAGCGGCTGAGGCCGAGCGTGAGGCTGAGCGTAATCGCGATCTGTATGTGAAGTTCAATTCTCCGTTTACCTTTAATTTATCCTATAACAAACGTCAGCATTCGGCTCAGGTCGAGCTGGTGCTGGTGGTTTCGGGGGCTGAAAACGAGGAGCTTGCCAAAAAGCATTTGGATCTTTTGTCCTCCACCGCCTTGCAGGTATTGTCCGCACAGTCCTATCAAGATCTGCTGCAGCCCACCGGCCGTGAGCAGTTGCGATTGCGCCTTTTGGATACCCTGCGCGGTCGTATGACGGAGATAGCCAAAAATCCCGTGATAGAGCACGTGCTTTTTTCTGATTTCGTGATGCAGTAAAGGGGTTTCATGGCAGATTTTTTAACCCAAGAGGAAATTGACGCTCTGCTTCACGGCGCAGATGACGTGAAGCCCGAGACTCCGACGGATAATGACGGAATTAAACCCTTTGACTTCGGATCCCAAGAGCGCATAGTTCGCGGTCGTATGCCTACGCTCGAGCTTGTGGATGAGCGTTTTGCCCGTCATATGCGCATCTCTCTGTTCAACATGCTGCGTCACAGTGCCGAGGTAACTTGGTCGGGCGTGCAGATGATGAAATTCAGCGAGTATGTGCAGACTCTCTACGTGCCGACTTCGCTCAACATGGTGCGCTTTCGTCCCTTAAAGGGCACGGCGCTCATCACCCTTGAGGCCAGACTGGTATTTATTCTGGTGGAAAACTTCTTCGGTGGCGAGGGACGCTTCCGCACCAAAATTGAAGGTCGCGAATTCACCCCCACCGAGCGTCGCATCATTCAAAAGGTGCTCAAGATGTCGTTCGTCGACTATAAGGAAGCCTGGGCACCGGTGATGGATACGGAGTTTGAATACTTAGACTCCGAGGTGAACCCCTCCATGGCCAACATCGTCTCCCCCTCGGAGGTGCTGGTGGTCAACAAGTTCCATATCGATTTGGACGGAGGCAGCGGCGATCTGCATATCTGCTTCCCCTATTCGATGATCGAGCCCATACGCGAGCTTTTGGATGCCGGTGTGCAGACGGACAAGGGGGATACCGACTTCCGTTGGAACAAGGCTTTGCGTGAGGAAGTTATGGACGTGCCCGTGGATCTGCGGGTAAAGCTTTTGGATTGCGAGCTTACGCTTGAATCCGTAATGAATATGAAGGCCGGGGACGTTATTCAGGTGGATATGCCAGACGAGCTTATGCTCTATGTCGAGGATCTGCCCTATTTCCGCGGCAAGCTCGGTCGAGTTCGCGACAAGCTTGCGGTGAAAATTAGCAGGGTGCTTGAGCGTCCTAAGAGCATGAAGAGTGATATCTCCTTCATCAAGGGTAACAGCGTAAGCCTGGTCGATGAGGACGAGATCCAAGAATACGATGACGATTAAGGTGTTTTATGTCAGATGATCAGAAATTGGCAGACGAATGGGCTGCGGCTTTAAACGAGCAGGAGACCGGCGAGGCTGCCGCCAATAACGGCGAGGATACTGGCGCCGCTCCCTTGGAGCAGTTTGACGAGGATGCCGCCGATCAGAGCAAGGCTCCGCTGTCGCGCGAAGAAAAGCGCAAGCTTGATGCGGTAATGGATATACCCGTGAACATCACCATGGAGGTGGGACACGCAAAGATCTCCATTCGCAATCTGCTACAGCTAAACCAAGGCTCGGTTATAGAGCTTGAGCGTTTGGCAGGTGAGCCCTTGGACGTGCTGGTGAACGGTACGCTTATCGCCCATGGTGAGGTGGTGGTGGTAAATGACAAGTTCGGTATTCGTTTGACCGATGTCATAAGTCAGGTCGAACGTATCAAGAAGCTCAAATAATGCGTCCGCACAAGTTCTTATTCGGCATAAGTCTGCTTGGTGCAGCCTCTGCCGTTTATGCCCGTGATTTGGCAGGAGCAACGGGGGACATGCTCTCATGGCTGTTCTCGTCCCTTATTGTGGTGGGCCTCATCATAGCTATGGCATTTTTATTAAAGAAGATGCGTTACCGTTTCGTGCCGCAGGGTCAAATCAAATTGCTCTCGGCCCTAAGCGTCGGCCCTAAGGAAAAGATCGTTATGATCGAGGTAGAGAAAAGACGCCTGTTGCTCGGAGTTACTTCTGCAAACGTAAGGCTGATTTGTGAATTGACCTCGGGGAACGATTTTAGCGAGGAACTGCAGGGGCAGGTTGCGACGGTACTTGAAAATAACGACAAGGGCGAAAAAACGGCGGAGAAATGAAGATGTTGCAATGCCCAAGAGATCCTGAGGATCGCACGCAAATGCTTTTAAGACTAAAGCGAAAATTTTTTATAAGCGCTTTTTTCTCCCTTTTGTGTGTTGCCGCTTTATATTTGATCCCCAAGGCCTACGGAGCCGATCTTGATATTACGGCCTTTACGGTAAAGCCCAACGCCGACGGTACCTCGGATTACAGCGTGTCGTTGCAGGTTGTGATCCTCATGACTTTGCTGTCGTTTCTGCCGTCGATCCTCATCATGATGACCTCCTTTACGCGCATAGTCATTGTATTGGCTATTTTGCGTCAGGCCATGGGCTTGCAGACCTCTCCGTCAAATCAGGTGCTCATAGGTATAGCCTTCTTTCTTACCATTTTCATCATGACGCCCGTTTTCGACAAGATTTATCAGAATGCCATCGAGCCCTATTTAAACGATCAGATCCAAGCGCGCGAGGCCTTTGACCGCGGTCAGGTGCCGCTTAAGCATTTTATGATCGAGCAAAGCCGTGAAAGCGATCTTAAGTCCTTTGCCGATTATGCTGGCGTAAATGTAACTACTCCCGAGGAGCTTCCGTTGCGGGTGGTGATCCCGGCCTTTATGATCTCGGAGCTTAAAACCGCCTTCCAAATCGGCTTTATGCTCTTTTTACCATTTTTGATCATCGATCTGGTGGTGGCATCTATTCTCATGGCCATGGGTATGATGATGCTCTCGCCTATGATCGTGTCCCTTCCCTTTAAACTCATGCTCTTCGTGCTGGTGGACGGATGGTCACTGATCACCGGTACGCTGGTGCAAAGTTTCGGTTTGGGAATTCCCACCTGAGGAGTAAAGCATGGAACCTGAGGTATTTGTTGACATCGTAAGAGATGCTTTGGGACTGGTGGCTATCCTGGTAGCCGCTTCCATTGTGCCTTCATTGGTGGTGGGGCTTTGCGTGTCCATCTTTCAGGCGGCAACCTCCATCAACGAACAGACCCTGTCCTTTTTGCCGCGACTGCTTATCACCGTAGGAGCGCTGATGCTCGGTGCCCATTGGGGACTTGAGAAGCTCACCTCCTTTTTCTATCACATAGTCGAAGAGATCCCGCAGGTATTGGGCTGAGCAGGGGATTATGGATTTTTTAGAGCCCATAGTTTTAAATTCCCTTGCGGCCTTCGTCTTTCCCCTCTGCAGGATCGGAGCTTTTTTGGCCGTATTCTTTGTGATTGCGGGAAACTATGTGCCGACCATGGTAAGGTCACTTTTGGCGCTTACCTTCACCGTCTGCGTGTTGCCTTCCGTGCCGGCGGTGCCGCCCGATCTGACCCCTTTTTCGGTGGAGGGACTTTTAACCGTTGCAAGTGAGGTGTTAAAGGGGCTCGCCATGGGCTTTATGACACAGTTCATAGCGCAGATCTTTACCATGGCAGGACAGACAATAGCGATGCAAACCGGATTGGGCTTTGCCTCGTTGGTCGATCCTGTATCCGGAACCAATGCTCCGGTGGTAGGTCAGTTCTTTACCATTTTGTGTACTCTGGTGTTCTTCTCCATGAACGGACATTTGGTGTTCTTCCGTCTGATGCTTGAAAGCTTCACTACCGTTCCCGTGGGACAGGATTTTTTGCCGGCGAACGGACTTTACGGTATTGCGGCCTTCGGATCCTTCATGTTCCAGGCCGCCCTGGCCGTGGCCTTATCGTCGATCTGCACCATGCTTATAGTCAACTTCACCTTGGGCGTGATGACTCGTGCCGCACCGCAGCTTAATATTTTTTCACTGGGCTTTGCCGTATCCATGCTGGTGGGTATAACCACGTTGGTAGTAAGCCTGGGTGCCTTTATGGGAAATTTCACTCAGGATCTCAACGAGATCATTTCCGAAAGCTGCTCGCTTATAGGTACGAGCTGTGAGGATGTGTTCCAGTAATTTTGAGTCTAAAGAAGCGATCCCGTCAACGCCTATATGCCGACGGGATCTGGTCAGTAAATGCATTAAGGCTTGATTAAGCTTGCACCTCATCGTTAAGAGCCTTTGAGAGTACCGCACAGTTTTTGCCGCCAAAGCCTATGCCCACGCCTAAAATATTTTCGT
>PPYF01130124.1_pt1 | contig 15194 bp, 13 predicted proteins | sample 1559871 | NCBI WGS metagenome assembly PPYF01 (sample SAMN08240021, study PRJNA423297) | Human gut metagenome, whole genome shotgun sequencing project. | reverse complement strand
ACGGGGACATCCTGGATTTTTACATCCATGGCAACGTGGCTCCGGGCGGACGGTATAAATTTCAGTTTACCACGTTGGATCAGAAACCGGCCGGACAGGACGGAAACGGGGAAGGCTTGGGGCTGTGGGCAAAGCTGGCGATTGGCGGTGCGGCTCTGGCGGCAGGGACGGCGGCGGTAGCCATACCGGTGGGAATCCGGCGAAAAAAGAAACGAAACGGCTGATCGGCGCTTAGCCGGACCGGGATGAGGAGAGAACCGTGGACGTTTCCGATTTTTCGGGGGCGTCCATGTGCTTGGTGCAAAAGATACCGGCGCCGGCCAGCAGCAGATCCAATAGTAAAAATAGGAAAAATGGGCGCAATCCGATGGCAGGGGAGAATGAGGGATCCGATAATATGCCATCCCGGAATAATGTTACAACGGATCCCGCAATCAAACCGGCTACCGCATAGTATGTCAGGGCTTCGGCCTTTTTCAAAAGACTTACCAGCAGTTTTGCAACCAGCAGGAATCCCAGTGCTGCGCCGAGGAGGAAAGGAAGCGCGACCAATACCCCGGACGCGGCGTTTCCGGCTTGGCTCCACTCCCCTTGCAGCAAAAAAAGCAATAGGTCGGCGCACTGTCCAACACTATGATAGACGGTTCCATATTGACCGATAACCATGAGCAGAATGGAGCCGCTGACACCGGGAATGGACATGAGGGAACAGGAAAAAAGGCCCGCCCCAAAAACGGTAAGGATGTCTCCTGCTCCCTGAAGTTGGGAAATGGCCACGTAGTCTTCCGCACCGGCTTTGGCTAAGGTGGAGGTATAGGAAGAAAGCAGCAAAACTCCGGCAAAAGCCGCCAAGGTCAAAAGACAGTATTGCGGTTTCCAGCGGATTTTTTTCATTTTGCGCCAAATCAGCGGCCAGCTCCCCAATACCAGGCCGATAAAAAAGAAATACGATTGCTGCCGGTACGTTTCGCAAACCCAAAGAACCAAATTTGTGGACAGCAATACGCCTAGCGCCGCGCCAAAAACGATAGGAAGCAAATACCGGATGCTGGAACGAAAATTCTTCCGAAGATTGCTGACGGCCAGAAGAAGGTCTTCATACAACCCCACCACTACGGCAAACACACTGCCGCTCAAACCGGGAATGACGGCCGCGACGCCAATCAGGAATCCTTTGATTATCTTTATGAGCGCTTTCAATATCGGCCTCCTCCTTTTTTACCAGATGTTCTCTGGGTGTTTTCTTAACTAAATCTTAGCGGAATCTTGATGAAAAATATACCGGAGCCTGATTAATTTTATGCGGGAAACATGATATAATACCAAAAGGAGGATCGGGTGGATTTCGTTCCGTTCTTCACTCCATGGAAAAGCGAGGGCGAGTTTGTGCAATCCAACAGAACGAAGCTGCGTGAAAAGATTCAAGAATCATTGCGATCCGTCCTGCCGATTACCGGAATCGTCCTGCTGCTGTGTTTCTCGATTGCGCCTATCCCGGGAAACACGCTGCTGGCGTTTTTGGTCGGCGCGGTGATGCTGATTGTTGGCATGGGACTATTCACTCTGGGTGCGGAGATGGCCATGACTCCGATTGGCGAACGGGTAGGGGTTCACATGACCAAAAGTAAAAAGCTTTGGGTCGTGGTTCTTGTTAGTTTGATTATTGGTATCGTTATTACCATTTCGGAACCGGATCTGCAGGTGCTTGCTACCCAGGTGCCATCCATCCCCAACGCGGTGCTGATCGGCGCGGTGGCCGTTGGCGTAGGGGTATTTCTGGTGATTGCCTTGCTGCGGATTTTGTTCCGCATCCGGCTGTCCTATCTGCTGATCGGCTTCTATGTCATTGCTTTTGCGGTGTCGTTCTTTGTACCGCGCGACTTTCTGGCCATTGCCTTTGATTCCGGCGGCGTCACCACGGGCCCCATGACGGTTCCGTTTATCATGGCCTTGGGTGTGGGTGTTTGTTCTATCCGAAGCGACCGGGAAGCAAATGACGATAGTTTCGGCTTGGTGGCACTGTGCTCCATCGGTCCCATCATTGCCGTTTTGGTTTTGGGAATGGTGTATTCTCCGGACGGCGGAAGCTATGTGCCGGTTGTTCTGCCGGATATTCAAAATTCCCGGGAGCTTTGGGTGATGTTCCGGGATGCGTTTCCCCACTATTTAAAGGAAGTGGCCCTGTCTCTGACTCCTATTGTGGCGGCGTTTTTGCTCTTTCAGATTATTAGTCTCAGAATGCCGCGGAAACAGCTGATTAAGCTGCTGATCGGCGTGGGATATACTTATTTCGGATTGGTCCTGTTCCTAACCGGTGTGAACGTGGGTTTTATGCCGGCGGGAAACATATTGGGCCAGCAAATCGCCCATCTGGAGTATTCCTGGATTTTGATCCCCATCAGCATGGTGATCGGTTATTTCATCGTGTCGGCGGAGCCGGCTGTCCATGTACTGAATAAGCAGGTAGAAGAGATTACTTCCGGCGCCATTCCGCCGAAAGCCATGCAAATGAGCCTTTCCATTGGCGTAGCGCTGTCGTTGGGACTGGCGATGATCCGGGTGATAACGGGCCTGTCCATTTTGTGGTTTTTGATTCCCGGCTATGCTTTGGCTATCTTGCTGACCTTTTTTGTGCCGCCGATTTTTACCTCCATTGCGTTTGACTCCGGCGGTGTGGCTTCCGGCCCCATGACGGCTACTTTTTTGCTTCCCTTCGCTATGGGGGCTTGTGATATGCTGGGAGGCAACATTGTAACGGACGCGTTTGGTATCGTGGCCATGGTAGCCATGACGCCGCTGATTACCATTCAGCTGCTGGGTGTTTTCTACAAGATCAAGCTGAAGCGCACGGTTGCACAAGCGGAAGTTACGGAACAGGAACCGGCCTCTGCAGAGGATGAAATCATCGAATTGTAAGAAAGGAGTTTACAATGAGTGGGATAGAGCTTATTATTACAATCGTGGATCGGAGCCGCGGGGAGAAATTCGTTTCGCTGTACCGGGAGCTAGGCGTTCCCCTGGTGCTGACTTCTCTGGGAAGAGGGACCGCGTCGGGAGAGGTTCTGGATTATCTGGGACTGGAGGAGACGGAAAAAGCCGTTCTTTATTCGGTGGCGGTGGGTGAGAAAACCAAGACGCTTCTGCGTGACGTTATTTACAAGATGAAAATTGACATACCTGGCAATGGGATCGTTCTAACGGTTCCTGTCAGCAGCATCGGCGGCAGCAGCGCCGTGCGGTATCTGACGGACGGGGAAAAAATAGGAGAGTGTGAGAAAACAATGGAGAAGGAAACGGCTTACGAATTGATTGTGGTGATCACCAACCAGGGATACACGGATCTGGTGATGGACGTTGCCCGTTCTGCCAAGGCAACCGGCGGGACAGTCATTCATGCCAAAGGGACAGGCACGGAACAGGCGGAGAAATTTTTTGGCGTATCCATTGCTGCGGAGAAAGAAATCATTTTTATCGTCGCAAAAGGGCAGGACAAAAACAACATCATGAAAGCAGTCATGACTCAGGCCGGTATGCAAACACCGGCCAGGTCAATTGTTTTCTCGCTGCCGGTTTGTTCCGTGGCCGGACTGCGCCAACTGGAAGAAGAGCCGGATGAAAACTTGGTTTGATGGGAAGCAGGCGGAGCCGCGGAAACAGGAGCCGGTGCGGGAAATAGGAAAGAGGATGAAGGAAACGGTATGCGTAAGACAAAAATAGTATGTACGCTGGGCCCTGCCAGCAGTGAGGAAGAAGTATTGGAGGAAATGCTGCTGAGCGGCATGAATGTAGCAAGACTGAATTTTTCGCATGGGACCCATCAGGGTCATCTGGAAACCATCCAGCGATTTCGGCGGGTACGGGACCGGCTGGGATTGCCGGCGGCGGTGATGTTGGATACGCGCGGACCGGAAATTCGGCTGCGGGATTTCCGGCAAGGGAGCGTGGCGCTGGAAAAAGGACAGGAGTTTGTTCTGACCACCGAAGACGTTCTGGGAGACGGAGCAAAAGCGTCCATTACGTACCGGGAGCTTCCGGGTCAGCTGAAGCCGGGTAATTTGGTGCTGATTGACGATGGGCGAGTGACGCTGGAAGTGCGTTCCTGTACGGAAACCGATATTGTCTGCCTGGTATTGCATGGAGGAACAGTAAGCAATCACAAAGGAATCAATGTCCCTAGGGTTCCGCTGAACATGCCTTATTTGAGCGAACAGGACAAAGCGGATTTGCTGTTTGGCATCCAGCAGGACGTGGATTTTATTGCCGCTTCCTTTGTCCGGCGTAAGGAAGATGTGATTTCGCTGCGTAAATTCTTAGATTATCATGGGGGACACGACATCAAGATTATCTCCAAGATCGAAAATTTGGAAGGTATTGACCATTTCGATGAAATTCTGCACTACTCCAACGGAATCATGGTGGCTCGGGGCGACATGGGGGTGGAGGTGGAATACGAGCGGCTTCCCGGTATTCAGAAAAAGTTTATCCGACGTTGTTATCAGTCCGGTAAAATGGTCATCACGGCCACGCAAATGCTGGAGTCCATGGTATCCAATCCTCGGCCTACCCGGGCGGAGATCACCGACGTGGCTAACGCGGTATTCGACGGTACTTCCGCGGTGATGTTATCCGGAGAGAGCGCCATGGGCCAATATCCGGTTCTGGCGGTGAAGGTGATGGCTAAAATAGCGGAGCAGGCGGAACAGGATGCTTTTGCCATGAACGCTTATCATGGAATCAAATACGATATGGAGGAAGGCGATACCACCAACGCTATCTGCGACGCGACTTGTACTACGGCGAGAGACTTGCATGCCAAGGCCATTATCGCGGTAACCAAATACGGTCAGACCGCTCAGCGTATGTCCAAGTTCCGGCCGTTTGAACCCATTGTGGCCGCTACGCCTGTGGTGAAAACGTTCCATCAGCTGTCTTTGTCCTGGGGAGTGTACCCCGTCGTTGCTAGGCAGCAGAACAATTCGGACGATTTGCTTCTTCATGCCATCGATTGTGCGAAGCAAATCGACCTGGTGACGGATGGGGATTGTGTGGTCATCACCGCGGGTGTTCCTTTGGATACGTCCGGCAGTACCAACCTGCTGAAGGTTCAGATGGTTGGGGCCAAAGAATAAACGAGGGCTTTCCCAAAAGATAGGACGAGAACAGAAGAAAATCCACGCCGGATTTTCTTTTTTTGTAAAAAGCATATTGACTTTATCATGATGAAGTGCTAATATACTGACACGGCGGTGACAGCCGAACGTATCAAGAGGAAATGAGGGGTTATTCGTGATGAAGAAGTGGTTTGCATTGGTTTTGACAACGGTCCTGGCACTTAGTGCGCTGACTGGCTGTTCCGGAACACAAGAGACGTTTACCGTTGGGTTCGACGCAGATTTTCCGCCGTATGGTTATGTGGGAGAGGACGGTCAATATACCGGTTTTGATTTGGAGCTGGCCGCGGAGGTCGCAAGTCGGAACAATTGGAAATTGAAATTACAGCCTATTGACTGGACCGCGAAGGACATGGAGCTGGATAGCGGAAACATTGATTGCATCTGGAATGGGTTTACTATCAATGGCCGGGAAACGGGTTATACCTGGACCGATCCTTATATGAACAACAAGCAGGTTATCGTGGTGAAGCGCGATTCCGGTATCGTTACCTATGCGGATTTGGCTGGAAAAAAAGTGGCCGTGCAGAACGACACGCCGGCGCTGTCTGAATTGCAGTCCGATGATAGAAAAGCCTTACGGGAATCGTTTGCTGATTTGGTCATCTGCGATAACTACAACTCTGCGTTTATGGAATTGGAATCCGGAGCGGTAGACGCCATTGCCATGGACATCGGCGTGGCGGAATTCCAGATTGCGGGGAAAGAAGATCAATACGAAATGTTGGATGAAATTCTGCTGAATGAAATTTATGGAGTGGGCTTCAAGCTGGGAAATACGGAGCTGCGGGACAAAGTGCAGGCGACGCTGCTGGAAATGGTGAACGACGGCACCTTTGAAACCATCTCTAAGAAATGGTTCGATGGGAGAAACGTTTGCATCCTGGGCCAGTAAGCCTTTGCCGGAATCCACCGGTGCAAAAAGGGATCATGCCGGCGCGGCGGATGAGTCGATAGGCCCTTCCCCGCGCCATTTTTAACGGAGTGAACAGATATGAGCTTATTTGTTATGCTGGAATCCTTAGGAAAAGGAATGCTCTATACCTTGGCTATCTTTTTCCTGACCTTGATTTTTTCTCTGCCGCTGGGATTGCTGCTGTCGTTTGCCAGAATGTCGAAAAACGCGATTCTGCGCAACTTCGCCCGTGTGTATATCTCGATTATGCGGGGAACGCCGCTGATGCTGCAGCTTCTGGTGGTGTATTTCGGTCCATATTATTTGTTCGGTATGTCTTTGGGCGGATACCGTTTTCCTTCGGTGATCATTGCCTTTTCTCTGAACTACGCCGCCTATTTTGCGGAAATTTACCGGGCGGGTATCGAATCCATGCCGGTCGGACAATACGAGGCGGCAAAGGTGCTGGGGTATAGCCAGAGTCAGACATTTTTTAAGATCATTTTACCCCAGGTAATCAAACGGATCATTCCGCCGGTGACCAATGAAATCATCACGCTGACCAAGGATACGTCTTTGGCCTTCTCCGTGGCGGTCACCGAAATGTTCTTTCAGGCCAAGTCGATTGCGGCCGGTTCCCGGTCTATGGCGGCTTTCCTGGCGGCCGGTATGTTCTATTATGTTTTTAACTTTCTGGTGGCCGTACTCATGGAGCAGCTGGAAAAACGCCTGAACTATTACCGGTAAGGAGGGTCGGACGATATGAGTGTATTGAAGATGGAACATGTTAAAAAGTGTTTTGGCGAAACGGAGGTCCTGAAGGATATTTCCTTTTCCGTGGAGAAGGGCCAAGTGGTAGCCATTATCGGTCCCTCCGGTTCCGGAAAATCGACGCTGCTCCGCTGTGCTACTCTGCTGGAACAGATGGATTCCGGTACGCTGCTGTACGATCAGGAGCTGACCGCCTGGGAGAACAAGGATGGGAAGACCGTATACGCACCTCGAGAGAAGCTGAAAGAGATCCAGATGAAATTTGGCCTCGTATTTCAGAATTTCAATTTGTTTCCTCACTATTCCGTGCTGAAGAATGTGTCGGATGCGCCGGTGAGCGTTCAGAAACGAGAGAAGCGGGAGGTACTGGAGGAAGCGATGGAGCTGCTCCGGAAGATGGGGCTTTCGGACAAAGCGGACGCTTATCCGTATCAGCTTTCCGGCGGACAGCAGCAGCGTGTTTCCATTGCCAGAGCCTTGGCGCTTCGACCGCAGATTCTTTTTTTTGACGAACCCACGTCAGCCTTGGACCCGGAACTGACGGGAGATATTTTGCGGGTAATCCGGGATTTGGCGTCAGAACATATGACTATGGTAATCGTTACCCATGAAATTGATTTTGCCAGGCATGTGGCGGATCACATTATTTTTATGGCGGACGGCATGGTGGTGGAAGAGGGCTCTCCCACGGCTGTTCTGGACAACCCGCGGAACGAACGTACCAGGGCGTTTTTGACGAAGCTGGAACGGTAAGGAGGGCACAATGAACAGGGCGGAGGATAAGCGGAAGAACCGGGAAACGGATGACCTGATTCAGGCGTTCCTGTCTCTGGAGACTGCGGAGGAATGCTATTCTTTTTTCGAGGATCTGTGTACCATTCATGAGGTCCAATTAATGGCACAGCGATTGGCTGTCGCGAAGCTGCTGCGGCAGGGATTGCCCTTTCATCGCATTGCAGAGGCAACAGGGGCTTCCACCACCACGATTTCTCGGGTCAACCGCTGTCTGCAATATGGCTCGGACGGGTACCGGAGCGTTTTGGAGAAGCTGGAGAAAGGCAAGACAAAGTAACGCAAAGCCCGGTTCGCCTGGCAGAACGTCGTCCTCCTCGTCTTGCGGATTCTTGCGCAGCGAAAAATTCCAGGCTGTTTGTTTTCTCAGAGTTTTTCATAACTGTCCACGGAAAGGACAAAAAACGTCGCGCCGCCGACCAGAACCTCGTCTGCCACGCCATTGCTGGCCAATCCTTTGCCAAAGGAACAGGAGGTTGGATTGACTTGCTTGCGGGTGGAACAATAGCGGGACAAAATTTCTTTGATGCGCGGTACCTGTTCGTCTTCCGTGCCGATCAGAAGCGTGGTGTTTCCCACCATCAAAAAACCGCCGGTGGTGGACAGCTTTGTCACAAAAAAGCCCTCCTTTGTCAGCGCCGACGCCGCAATCGCGCTATCATCGTTGTTCACAATAGCCAATACCAATTTCATAACGCGTGATCCTCCTTGTAGTCTATTTTTACCCGTCTTCCCAATAGAATACCACGATGCCGCAAATTCATACTTCCGTTACAGCTCCGTGTTGAGCAGTGCGCGGCTGTGCTTATCCAAATCCTGGACATTCGGGATTTCATACCGGTTATCGTCGGAATCACGGACCAGAACCCGTCCGTCATACAGCATTTTGATGTCGCTGTGCCGATTCCGAATCTGAAATGTCCGTGGGCCGTGATTGGTTTCCACTACCCATTTTAACACACCGTATTTCTCATAGCAATCCACCAGAGCCGTAATTTTCGGAATCATATAGTAATCGTCCAGACATTCCTTCACAATCTGTGCGGATTCCGGCATCAGGGTGTCCAGATTCCGGATGATGGCCATCTCCTTTCCCTCGCTGTCCAGCAAGGTGATATACTTGGTCAAGCCGCTGATGGGAAAGAGCCGCCGGGGTTCCAACGACTCCCAGACTTGCCCGTCGATCAATTCCACATCCACCAGACAATTGTCCCGTTTGGTAATGCGCGCTTCGTCGCCATCGATGTATTGTGCCATATCCGCCGCCTCCTGTTCATTCGAAATTGGCTTCTTCTTTGTTTTTTCGGATTTTTTCCGACAAAGACTGAATTTCAATTAGCTTATAATACTTGCCCTTCAGCGCCATCAGTTCTTCGTGCGATCCGTTCTCGATGATCTGTCCCTGGTCTACCACAATGATTTTATTGGCTTTGCGCAGGGTGGACAAACGGTGTGCGATCATCAGCGTGGTCCGACCGCTGATCAGGCGATCGATGGCTTCCTGAATCTGATTCTCTGTTTCCGAGTCTACCGCCGCGGTCGCTTCGTCGAAAATGAGAATACTGGGATTTTTCAGCACTGCTCGGGCAATGGAAAGCCGCTGCTTTTCTCCGCCGGACAAGCCGACTCCTCGTTCTCCCAGCTTGGAGTCGTAGGCATCCGGCTGCCGTGCAATGAATTCGTGGGCGTTGGCTACCTCGGCCGCGTGGATGACGGCTTCCACCGGTGCGTCCGGCACCCCGTAGGAGATGTTGTTGTAAATGGTATCGCTGAACATCATGGGCTCCTGCTGGACGTAGCCGATGCAGGAACGGTAGTATTCCATGTCGATGTCCTTTAGATTCTGATCGTCTATGTAAATTTCCCCTTCGTAGTTGTCATAGAACCGCATCAGCAGATTGATCAGCGTAGACTTCCCGGAACCGGTGGTTCCCACGATGCCGACAATGTCGCCCGGCTCGATGACCAGATTGATATTGGACAGTACTTTTTTTGTCCGATCGAAGGAGAAATTGACATTCCGGAATTCGATTCTTCCGTGGATCTGTTCCGGGCAGTTGCCTTTCTGGAAATCATGCTCCGGCTCGGCATCCAGAATATCAAAAATTCGTTCGGTAGCCGCCAGAGCACCCTGATAGGAATCGTTTAGGTACGCAAAGAAGTTGACCGGGTTGTAGAACATAGAAGCAAAAGAAATAAAAGAAACCAGCAGGCCGGCGGACATGGTGCTGCCGTCCGAGGTAATGACCCAGCGACCGCCTACCGCCCAGATCAACAGCGATCCGCAGGTAACTACAAACGATACAATAGAAGGGAAGGCGTTGGTAATCTTCGCCGATTGGACGTCCACTTTGAGCCATTCTTCATTGTAACGCTGAAATTTTGCCACGGCCCGTTTTTCCCCGGCGAACGATTTGACGACCCGGATGCACGGAATGGTATCGGTGAGAACCGATGTCACCGCTGCCCAGCGCCGCCAGATCTTACGGTAGTAAGGATAAATTTTTCTCCCAAATATTTTCGCGCCGATGACTACCGCGGGAACCGGCAGAAGAGACAGCAGAGTGAGCTGCCAATTCATGGTAAACATGATGACAATGATGCCCACCAGCATAAAAAATTGTACGACCACTTCTTGGGAAATCCGCAGGATAAATGCCTGCAGCGTGTTGGTATCCCCGCTGATCCGGTTGATGACGGAACCGGTGGAGGTTTTATCGTAGAACTTCATGGGCAGGAATTGTGCTTTGTAATAGACGTCGTCGCGCAAGTCCGCCACAATCCGGTCGCCGCAGACCCGAAGCAGATACCCCCGGATGCCGCTGACCGCGTAATGGATGACGTAAGCTACCAGCAGCGTGAGGACGATGGCCGTCAGCATTTTCAAATCCTTGTTGGGAATCACATCGTCTACAATGAGTTTTGTCATCACCGGCGGCAGCAAAGCGATGGCGGTGGTAACCACGGACATCAACAGGGAAAGAATCAGGATGGTCTTATGAGGGAGTACGTATTTCATCAATTTCCCGACGATTTTGCTTTTGGACTGACAGTGGATGCAGTCGGCTCCGGGCCGGAGCAGCGTTCGGCCGCATTTTGGACAAACGCACATCAGCTTCTCATAGGTTGCTTCTACTACATCCATTTCTTCCTGAAGCGATCCGCCCTGTCCCAGATGGTTGATAAACAATGCAGCCATATCGCAGAGTGCGGCTACTGCGTAGGTAAAACGAAATACTTTTTGTTTTTCACCGGAATGGAAGGTAAAGAGCATACGAGCATTTCCGTACATCCGTTTGACGGAGACTTCCTGAATGGATCGAATGTCATAAGAAACAAATCCTTCTTTGCAGCTGGAATCCACTACGAGGACCTGTTTTGCGGTCACGGCGAACACCGGCTCACCATACTTGCCATCTAATGTCAAATCGCCTACTATGGTAAACAGTAAGGGATCGTCTGCCGCGAGATGAGACTGCAGCGTTGCTCCGGCCTCTGCCGGGACTGGTTTGTTGGTCAAAAATGGCGTGTTCTCATCGTCCATGTTCAACACCTCCGCCAGGGTATGCACCCAGTTGGTTTTGTTTGCATGCAAACAGTATGAAGTTTGAGGCTATTATAAACGGAATCCATTCGATGTCAATACGTTGGAAAAGAAAAGTTCGCAACTGTTCACAAAATTCATAATTGGTTCATATTTGTGTGGAGAAAATATTTTTAGTGAGGAAATGGTTGTTTTTATACCGGGAACATATTTTTTGTTTTTTGCATATACTATGGTTGTATATTGGAACAAAGACGTTCTCAGACCGGTTGGACGGCTGGGAACGTTTTTATTTTTCGGGAAGGTGAGATACGATGTGTGGAATTGCCGGAGAAATTGATTATCGTGATACGTGGAATACGTCCTCTCTTTTGGAACGGAAGCGGATCGGTGAGGCGATGCGCGATGCTCTGACGCCCCGTGGGCCGGATCAAAATCAAATTTATTTGGACGAACAGGCCATGCTGGTTCACACCAGACTGGCTGTGGTGGATTGGGAGAATGGCCGGCAGCCGATGCGGTTTGCCAGAGAAGAACAGGAGTATTTTTTGATCTATAATGGAGAACTGTACAATACTCCCGAGATTCGCCTGGAATTGGAGAACCTGGGATATGTTTTTACCGGACACAGCGACACGGAAGTGGTGCTGAAGGCTTTTGCCGCTTTTGGAGAACGATGCGTGGAACGATTCAACGGTATCTTCGCTTTTGCTGTCTGGGAGAAACACAGTCAGCGGCTGTTTCTGGCGAGAGACCGGATTGGGGTCAAACCGCTGTTTTATGCCAAAACCGCCAACGGATTGGTATTTGCCAGCGAAATGAAGGCGATCCTGCGCCATCCGGCAGTTCCTCCGCGCCTCAGCCGAAAAGGGATTGCGGAAATGATGCTGATCGGTCCCGGACGGACAATCGGATGCGGCGTACTGGAGGGTATGGAGGAGGTTCCCCCTGCTTGCTGCGGCTGGCTGGACCGCCAAGGACTCTCTATTCAGCGCTACTGGTCGCTGCGGGATGGGGAGTGCGGCGATACTTTTCAGCAAACGGCGGAGCATGTCCGGTATTTGGTTCAGGATGCCATTCAGCGGCAGTTGGTCAGCGACGTTCCCGTGGGAACCTTTTTATCCGGGGGACTCGACTCCAGTATCATTACGGCGATTGCAGCCAACTGGTTTGTTAAGGAGGGCGTTCAGCTGGACACGTTTTCCGTGTCCTATCAGGATGATGAAAAATATTTTGTCCCTAACAAATTCGAACCGAACAGCGATGGCTATTATATTGATATCATGCGGAACGCTTTTCATACAAACCATCACAACATTGTCCTGCATACCGCCGATTTGGTGGAAGGACTGTTCCGTGCGGTGGAGGCACGGGATCTGCCGGGTATGGCAGATGTGGATTCCAGCATGCTTCTCTTTTGCCAACAGGTGAAAGAACAGGTAACGGTGGCCTTATCGGGTGAGTGCGCGGATGAAATTTTTGGCGGCTATCCCTGGTACCGGGATCCGGATATTCGTGCCATCGACGGATTTCCTTGGGCTCAGAGTACGGCGTATCGGGTCACCTTCTTACAGGAGGGGATTTTGGACGGAATCGACCTACCGGAATACGTCCAGTCCCGTTACCGTGAAACCATCCGGTCGACGGATTTGCGGGAAGGGCTTTCTCCTTTGGAGGAACGGATGCGTCAGATGATGCATTTGAATCTGGATTGGTTCATGCAGACGCTATTGGACCGAAAAGACCGGATGAGCATGGCCAATGGGCTGGAGGTCAGAGTTCCTTTCTGCGATTATCGGATTGCGGAATACTTGTACCGGGTTCCTTGGGAGTTCAAAGACTACGAGGGGAGGGAAAAGGGCTTGCTTCGTTTTGCCTGCCGGGGTCTGCTGCCGGAAGAAGTTTTGTGGCGTAAAAAAAGTCCTTATCCCAAAACCCACCATCCTGCTTATTTGCAGGCGGTATCTCTTCGGCTGGCGCAGCTGCTGGAAGATGGCGGAGCTCCCATTTGGCAGATCATCCGCCCTGCTGCAGCGAGACAGCTGCTGGAGGAAAATCGCAGCGTACCTTGGTATGGGCAGCTGATGACCACCCCGCAAACCATTGCCTATTTGCTGCAAATCAACCATTGGCTGGAGCATTATCATATCCGGTTGGTGGATTGCTGATTATTGTGCTGGGGTCTCTTCCGCGGCACCCCAGGTTGCCGCGGCGGGGGTCAGCGATTCCGTCCAACGTTTGCTAACCGCTTGGTGGATCATCCACAAGTAGGGAAGCCCAAGATTGGTTTCCAGCAGCGAATTGACGATGAGGGTCTGAAGGCTTTGATTCCGGATTCCGGTAATCCGCAGAACGAATTCCCAGCCGAACTGAACCAGAATACCAATGGTCAGAATCCATTTGATGTTGATTTTGCGGCCATCTTTCTTGGTAATGTTCCAGACGCATAGCATACCATACCCCACAAAAAGAAGAAGCGCCATGATACCGTGGTAATCGCCGGTACCTCTGGATATCTGAATTTGCTGAAAGCCACCGCCAAAGTTCTGGCTGAGGAGGGCGGTACAAAGCCAGCCGGATAGAATGAGGCAGGACCATTCCAGCGCATGGCCGTCCCGATCAAGCCAGAGCCAGATCCAAACAAAATTGGTGAAACCGTAACTGAGAGAAAGCCAAAGCAGAAACCAGAACGGATCGGCTCCCTGAACTACCCTGGTTCCCAAAGCCAGATAGAATATTCCATAGTCCACAATAAAATAAAGGAATCCGCCCAGAAGACCCACAATTGCGGCTTGGTACCGTTTCGTCCTGATTAGGATCCCGGTCAGCACCAACAGAAATACAATATCAAAAATGATATACAAGCCATTCATGGTTCGTGCAGCAATGACTTCCTCCATACCGCGGCCTCCTTGCTATCAAAATTAGGTTGTCGATTCATTGTAACAAGGCATTCTGGAAAATGCAACTGTTCCGATCTTCCAGCCTTTCTTTTTTTAGCTCGTATTTCTCAGGAACAGAACCATGAAAATAAAATTTTTACCAGGAATTGGATCGTCGAGAAGAGGTTGGAAAATCGTCTATTTGCGTGTTGCAATCCCTTTCTTTCTGTAATACAATAGAGGCACCATAAGAAGGGAGGGGAGTTTTTTTGAAGAAAATTTCTCAAACGGTCAACGGCATTTGGACAGGCGAAGAGTCCAAGCCTGGTGATAAAGTGATCTTCCGGAAACAAATTGTTCTGGAAAACGTTCCGGATACCGCGATCGCTTATCTCGCAGCGGAAACAAAATATTTTCTTTATGTAAACGGAACCGAGGTAGTATACGAAGGCGGTTTGTTCCGGGAGAGTATGCCTGGCTGCGGATACGCGGATGAAGTGGATTTGGCGCCGTTCCTGCGTCCCGGGCGTAATGTGTTGGCTGTGCTGGTGTGGTATTATGGGAACGAAGGCCGCAACAATGTCAACAGCGGACGAGCGGGATTTTATTTTTTCTGTGATGCTCTTGGGGTGCAAAGCGACGAATCGTTTTTGTGCCGGGAACATCCGGCCTATTATATACCGAAAGAAGCTCCTCCCAGCTATTTGTACGGCGGAGATCATTTGGGATTTGACGCCAGAAAAGATTTGCCGGATTGGAGCAAGCCGGAGGCGGACGAGTCTTCCTATCGGCAGGCGGTAGTTGTCGATGTGGAAAAGTGGGGTGACTTGTATCTTCGTCCCATTCCGTTTCATCGTGTCCGGAATGTGGTTTGGGGTATTCCGGAACCGCTGAGAAAGGGAAGCAAAATAGAAGAATATGATTATGAAATTTCTTTTCCCTATGCGCTTTCCTGCTTTCCGGTCATCCGCGTCGTTTCGTCGGGAGACGTCAAGCTCACCATTTACACGGATCATTATGAGGTACCGGGCGGTCCGGGCGACGAGATGCATACTTACCGGGGGCACCGGATAGAACTGATTTGCCGAGAGGGCGAAACGTTTCTGGAAAGCATCGAGTATTTATATGGGGAGAAGCTG
>PPYF01114641.1_pt1 | contig 15205 bp, 8 predicted proteins | sample 1559871 | NCBI WGS metagenome assembly PPYF01 (sample SAMN08240021, study PRJNA423297) | Human gut metagenome, whole genome shotgun sequencing project. | reverse complement strand
TGGTATAATCCACAGCATAATTGCTGTCACTCTCCCAGATAAACATCACGGCCTTAATGGATGCGTCATTCTCGGTTACATCCAGTGTAAACGAAGGCGATACATTTTCCAACATGGCGACATAGTCGTCATACGGGTCTCCGTCCAAGGCGTTTTCAAGGGTATAATCGGGATAGAACTGAGCGGCATCCGCTGCCTGAAACACGACCGGTTGCATCGCATCTTCTGCCGGTTCCCCGCAGAGGGTACGTAGCAGAATATTTTCCAATACCGTGTGCTTTGGATCCGGTTCGGCATATAGTTGGAAGAAATAAGAATTGATTGCCTCTGTGTTGGCAGTTCCATCTTCTATCTTCCCAAAAAGTTCTTGTCCGGATTCACTTTGCGTACTCTGCTCTTCCACCCACCGCCCAAATTGATCACTGGAGATAGAACCCAATGTTTGATAGTATTGCCGCATAGTATCCTTGTAAGCAGTATAACGGGATTCTCCTCGATTCAGCATCTGCACAAAGGTATATGCCAAGCTCTCCAATGTCTGCGCCACATTCTCGTCTTGTGATGTGAGCGTCTGTGTATCATAAAAATGCCCGTCTATCTCGGTCAACATACTGTCAAAAAATGCGATTCCGCCGAAGCGATAATTGGTCTCATAAAAAAGCACATGGTCAACTTGATCGGATCCAAGCAAATAGAATTTGTAGTCCTCGGTGTTTAATACGCCATCCCACGTCGTATAAAATTCCATTGTAGAAATGCTCTCTCTATGGATAGGAGAATAATCTAACAACCGTATTTGCTGCATATTTTCCTCACTTGTTATAAGCCACACAGAAGAGAATCCATCGACCATATCTCCATCACTGAAGAACGGATTGAAAAATGAAAGAGGAATCATATCACATTTTTCATAAAGATATGCGGTTTTATAGGGATAGGGTGGGATATACTCCAGATTACTCAGACTCATTTCAGAGGGTTCCTCTTGTGAAATCTGTTTAATAATATTCCCTTGAAAATCCAGTTGAAGAACACGTGATTTAAAGGTATCCGTAATATACAGGGCATTTTCCTCCGCCAGCACAGCATAGGGATAGCTGAAGTTAGTCATATAAGGGCCATTGCTACCAATGGCGGTAATGTAATTCAGCTCATCATCCAACAGCGTCAACATACCGGTATGGGCATCGGATACCAGCAACTGTCCATTATATAACTCCAACGCCACCGGCCACATATAGGCATTGACCCCTTGATTGGCCAGATGCCCCACACGGTTCAGCTCCGTACCTTCGTAATTAAATTGAATGACTTCCCGATTCTGCAAACTGGTACAATACACAGAATCTTCCGAAATTTCCACACCGTGAGCCAGCGGAACTTCCTGCTTCCACAGGAGATTGCCAGTACCATCAAATAAAAATAGTGCATTTCCATCGTAGTCGGCCACCGCAATTCGGGTTCCTGCTACATTGACTGCCACATTTTCCGGTGAGACAAGCCCCGGCGCAACAATCATTTTCTCCGTAATAAATTCATCATCCGAGACTGTTCCAATAAGAATGTTATGCCCATTGTAATTGGCAATATATAGTGTTTGGCTCTGCTGATGGTAGAACAAGCCTGTTGGATTCCAACGGGTCTTGTCCATTTCTATTGTATTATCGAACGCTCCGATCACTTCACAAGTGTCAAGATTCACCGGTGTCAAATTAGTTTGTTCGCCCGTTTCCCAATTCAGAATACGCAGATTCTCATAATCATAATGAGAAACCAGAAACTCGCTGGATGTGTATCGCACAATAGAGGAGGCCATGGCATTTTCATTTGATGCAAGATACTGGTAGTCTTCATCAAGTCCCAAAGGCGTAAGCGAACCACCTGGATTTTCAGGGAAAGTGATAGAGGTATGATTTATTTCCACCGGGGCTTGTTCATTGCTAACACAGCCAGCAGATGACAACGTTAAAGCTATCAAAAGTAGGAATACCAAAACCTTTTTAGTATTCTTTCTCATAGTACTTTCCTTTCACTAAGGATTAAATGTCCAACAATCCATGTTCGGACAGGATTTTCTCAAATTCTTTTCGCTGGCTCTCATAACTGAACTTGTCCTTGCAGTCTGTGTAGTGTTCTTTCAGTGCGGAGAGCTGTTCCGCATCATGGAGCAGGCTGTTGAGGGTCCGGCCGAACTTCTCAGGGTCGGACAGGTCCTCCCCTACGCCTACGCCGTGTTCGCCCGCCACCATGGAGATCTCTCGCATGGAGATATCATATAGCATGGGAAGTGTAGCTTCAAAATATTCCATCAGTTTATTAGGCACAGAATAGGAGAAATACTCGTCCATGGCAGAATAGGGCAGGACGCCTAGATCCGCGTTCACCGTAAATTTCAGCAGGTCGCTCTGGTTCACCCAGCCCACCATTACTACGCGCTCCGGATTGCCCTCTTCTTCCAGGATCTTACGGAAAGTCTCCTCATAGGGGCCTCCGCCCACCACGGCCAGGCGGCAGTCCTCCTCCAGATACCGGGTGGCCCGGGCCAGGTTGTCCAGATTCCGCAGGTCCGTCATGCTGCCCTGGAAGATGGCCACCCGGCTTCCCTCCGGGATGCCGTAAGCCCGCCAGAAGCCTGCTTCCGGCGCGGTATCTTCCAGACTGAGGTCTGCGCTCATGCAGGAATAGATCACGTCAAAGTGCTTTCCGTAACAGGCGCTCATGTCCTGGGCCAGATACTTTCCCACTGTGATGCAGACGTCACACTGGGGATAGAACACGGCCTCGCTCTTTTCCGAAAGGGCGATCTTCTCCCCCATGGAACTCTCCCACAGGCGGGCCTGCTTATACCACCACTCGTGACAATCCACCATCAGGGTACAGCCCAGCGTCTCCTTGAGCATGAAGCCGATGGGCAGGGTGGGAAGATCGGCCACATACACCAGGTCCGGCTGCTCCTCTTTCAGGCTCCGCCGCACCTGCTCCAGGATGGGGGAGTAATCATAGACAATCTTCCGGTATTCCTGATAATCGAACTCCCGGCCCTCCAGGGTGTCCGGAGCCAGCTTGCCGTAGGGGATGGGGGTGCCCCGGTACAGCTCCGGCGGCGTGTTGTTGAAGAGCCACACCCCGTTGTCCGCCGTTTTGCAGTGCGCTGCCAGTGCCGTCCCGCGGGGGCCTTTGGCGTAAGAGACCGCCACGTCCCCCACAGACACATAGCCATCGATGGAAATAGTTTTCAGATTCGCCCCCGCGATGGCCCGTTCATATTCGCTGGCTTGTACCGCCACAGTCTTGTCGGCGATTACAGTGGTATAGCCTGTATGGCTGTCATAAACGAGAACCCGGGTTCCCTTTTGGATGGAAATGAAATATCCGCTGCGCTCTCCAACAGTGTGAATGGTATATCCTCCGTTAGTTTTTCCAACACCAGGGAGCATATCTAAGCTGTAAGCATAATTACCGTTGTTCTGGTGATAGGCCTCCTGCGCCATGATGATGGTCTCCATGATCTTCCGCTCTCCCTCCAGCAAAGCGCTCACAGGAAGACCGTAGAGTTTTACCACAGTCCAGTCCAGAGGGCGGACCACATAATCCGGGTCATGGTCATTGGTAAAATCCGTGTAGGCAGACGGAAACAGCTTCACGGAGTATCCGTTTTCCAGCAGCACGTCGGCAAAAAATAAGATCCGGCGGTCAATATACGCATCGTGCGTGATTAGCCACGCAATCGGGTTATTTTTCATCTTTTTCCTCTCCTCTTGATGCGGACATATACCCGTTTGATTCCCATTCTCGTCAGGAACTGGTATATCCCTTTGTGTCGGTGAAGCCATCTCTTGACTCGATTCTCCATCCTGATTGCAGCGGACAGGGTCCGCATCCGGATACGGTAACGGGCACCGTAGGCGTCCCTGCCGTATACGGCAAGCACACTCTCTGCCAGAAGTGTACACACCAGAACGTCCCGCCGGTCTACCGCTTTCCTGGGTGACGGTGCCTGAACATTAGAATTCGGAATCTGGGCAAGCAGTCTGCTCTCCACAAATAGAGAGGAGAGCATCAACCCTCTTGGATCCACTGTCTCCGGTACTTCCTGATGCGGTTCGGCCATGGCAGTTTCGACATAGCGCATTGCAGGGGCACTCTCCGTGATGAAAAAACGATTATCCGGCTCCTCATGCGGTTCGGCCATGGCAGTTTCGACATAGCGTATTGCAGGGGCACTCTCCGTGATGAAAAAACGATTATCCGGCTCCTCTCCTGCCGGAGAGCAGATCTCTCCGTTCATGATCAGGGCAAAGCGCCGAATGGCCCGCTCCCTGCGGGATGCAGCTTGGTTGCTTATCTGCACCCAAGTCTCAGGTGCATGGGACAGACAGAGTCCCTCACCGTCCGGATACAGCAGCTGGTAGCGCACGCCCTCTTGGGAAAAGGTCAACAACGCCCCATCCCCTCTTGGATAATACAAGTATGGCGCGTCCTTCCCTCCTGTAAGCCGGGCTGTGTACACCGTCAATTTCTGAGCTGTGAAGTATAGCTTGAGGTAGGTGGGACAGCCCTGGACTTCCCGTGGCAGCTGGTAAACAGCCTTTTTTCGGCTCCATATACAGTCCTCTAGATAGCACTCCTGGCCACTACCGTCCAGCACCGCCAGAGAAACCGTGCCTCCGTCCTCCGAAAGAGCCCCGATGAGTTCCACTGCAGTATAGCGCGTTTGCAACGGCGGAAAGGAGATTGCCGCCCAAGCCTTCTCCACAGAGCCGTCCCGACAGAAACAATATCCCTCTTCTGTAGCCTGGAAGGTGCATCCGGCGGTGTACACCTGGGGCAGCAGCTCCGCACCCGTATACACCGTCAATGGCCGGGAGCACTCTCCCGGCTCCAGGACATTGCGTCTGCGCTGCTGCGGACCATTCTCCGGGCAGAGAAGCTCCTGGAGCTGGGCCTGCTGATCCTCATGGCAGAACAAAATACCGATTTCTGTATATGTGGGAAATGGAAACTCCGTGTCAAAATCCGCCAGACGGTGCAGCAGCTTTAACTCCTCTTCTCCCTGGACGGTGCTCCGGGTACCGCAGTTTGGACACACAGCGCCCGAAACACCATGGACTTTCCAGTCCAGATGCTGCGCAAATTCCTCCTCGTGAATCCCAGTGCGCAGAGTTGACACATCCCCGGTATAGTTGACACATACTGGCTTCCAAGTCTTTGGTAAAAGATTCATTAGCTGCTGCTGGTCAAACCGGCGCTTGTGATGGTTCACATGCCACACCCAGCCACAACGGGGGCAGTGCGCAATGGCCATCAGCGGATCCTCCTGAAAGGGGACCTGCAAGTAAAGATACTTGCGGCTGACTCGGGTCAACTCCGATAACCCTTTTTGCAGTACGGGCTCAGTCAAATGTTCAAGCATGTCACAGGCCATCACCATATCCACAGACCTGTCGGCCAGTGGAATATCCATAATATCCCCCACGCAGGTCTGCCGGACATTGCCTCGGAGGATGTCCTCATCAATATCCATGGCCAGCACAGAATAGTCCGGCGGAATATTTCGATTTACATAACCCGGTCCAGAACCGATGTCCAGAATCCGCTCCACATCGGTTGGAATGGTGTACATCAGAGATTCAATAGCGTTGTCCACAGACCGAACGCCTGTCTCCGCCTTGTTGTGGGCACGCAAGTAATCTTCCGCTTCGCTTTGGTTCACTGGGTTGATAGTGCTCCTGCCAGTAATATGGAACTGCTGTGGTATCAGATAGTAACTCTCCCATGCTTTCCAGAAAGCCGCAAAGCCCGGCTCAGGTGTTCCGGCAGAGTAAAACAGGCTCTGGCGCCTCACTTCTTGCAAAAGTGTCGCCAGAGAGAGCTCCGGAAAAGCAACTTGCTGTGGAAGGACGCTGGTAAGCCAAGTCCGCAGTTCCCCCAGAGCCCTGGTGACTTCGGGAGCAATGGGCTCAGTTGGGCAGATCCCCCTAAGAATGTCAAGCAGTATTTCTCCCTGGGGGTACCTCTCTCCTGAGGAGAGGGAGATGCCCCCGGGGCGGTCAAAAGAGAATTCAGTAGGCAGGGATACAAATAAAGCAGCTGCCCGCAGAAGGTTTTTGGCCAATGGACGTAACACAGTTTTTCCGAGGGAAACTGCAAGGTAAAAACTCATAGTGTATCCTCACTTTTCAGCGTTGTGCCGTCAAACATGTGATGGGTATCTGCGCACACCCAGTCACAGGGATGCAGCAGCAGACCCAGCCCTTTTTTCACTCCAAAGGGCTGTTCAACCTTGAAAAACAGAGAGCGGTCGGACACACAGTACGACGGCTCCTCTGCCGCCCGGGAAAGATGACACTGCTTGAAAATGCCGATGCTAGCCATATACTCCCCTTCGCCGATGCGTAGCGGGGAGAGCCGGGCCTCCACCGTGACAGAGCTGTTTTCCGGGATCTCAGTTATTCCCAAATCCTCGCTCTTACAAAATAGCTGCGTCACCGGTTTTCCGCCCCTGGTCATCACACATACCACTGCCACAAAGCTGTTCACAGTCCTCCGGGCCGCCAGCTGAATGCGGAAGCGCATGGTAGAACCGGTGGTAAAACAGCGGGTGCTCCGGCCCTCCGCATTCAAAATATCCTGGGTTTCAATGCGTAACTCCTGAGAGCCGTATACAGAGTTGGTCTGCTGCATCTGCTGGAAGTCCACAGCCTCTTGCTCCTGCTGGGCAGGTTCTGGAACTGGGGCGGGCGGTGGCGGAGCCGGAGTATCTTCCGTAGCCTCCTCCGCTTCCAGTGGAGAAATGATCTCCGCTGTTCCCAAGGGCGTACGAGGCCCTGCGGTCCCCTCTCCTTCCGACTGGAAGTCTGGCTCTTCCTCACCGGAGGGTTCCGGAACAAGGGAGAAAGAAAAATCCGTTCTCCCGTTCTGCACCTGACCCAACCGCTGATAGGCGTGGCCGTCAAAATACTCCAGATAGATCTTTTCCCGGCTATCGGGCCGCGCCTTAATGGAAACAGCGAGTCCCTTCGTGCTGAGATGCACAGGAATTTCCATCTGGAATGGAGCATGGCAGTTGGAGCCATCCTGGTTGCAGTAAGCCCGGTAGAAATTTCCCCGGTCCCTCTTGGCACCGCTCCAGTCCATACTCCCCTTCTCTGCAATCACATGGGTGAACTGAGCAGGATCGTCATCCATAGGAGCGCCGAAATGGAGATTGGAGACCACCTGGCCGTCCACAGTCAGCTCACAACCATATATCAGGTGCACATACTTTGGATGAGGTGTGTCGCATACCAGCCGCAGTACCAGCACCTGGGTGGCTTCATCCGCTTGAGCAATGTTCAACATGCTCTTGCGGCTGATTCGGAACTCCTTGGCGCGCGCCCGCAACTCCTCTTCATAGCGGATCTTTTTATTATAGATTTTGGAGACCTCCAGCGCCGTACCCTGATGGGTGATCTCTCCCCGCTCCAGAAGAATGGCACGGTTACAGATCTCCAGCACGCTTTCCATACTGTGTGATACGAACAGTACTGTGGCGCCGGTATCCTGGGTGAGATGTTTCATGCGTTCGGCGCACTTGGACGTAAAGGCCGCATCCCCCGCTCCCAAAACCTCGTCGATGATCAGGATATCTGGTTCCAGTGATGTGGATACTGCGAAAGCCAAGCGCGAATACATACCCGCCGAGTAGTATTTGACAGGCTGGTGGATGTAGTCCTCCAACTCACTGAACTCGATGATCTCATCCATGGACTCTTTGATCTTCTTGGAGTCCATTCCTGCATAGGCCAGAGCTGTGCGGATGTTCTCGATACCTGTGAATTCGGGGTGGAAGCCTGTCCCCATCTGTAAAAGAGCCTGAATCTTCCCATTTACACGAATGTTTCCCTCTGTAGGCTTGAGGTTTCCAACAATCAGTTTGAGCAGGGTGCTCTTGCCGGCGCCATTGCGTCCAATGATGCCGATCCGCTCTCCCTTTGGAACCGTGAGATTGATATTGCGCAGTGCCCAGAACTCCCGGTAGCGTGGCTTTCTGTCCCAGAAGCGAAGTTTGTCAAGCCCCAGAACATCCTGCACACGGTCGGATTGCTTATCAAACAGGCGGTACATTTTTCCAAGATTGGAGATCTCAACTGCATTTTCCATGGCAGATTTCTCTTTCTTCAAATGTTGTCGTCAAAAAGTTGTTTCATCTTCTCAAAGAACCAGTATCCAAGCAGGAATATGCCAAGCGAAAGAAGCACGATCACCAACAGGATATCCCAGGATGGCAACTGACCGTAGATCATGAAATTCTGGTACGCGGTAATGAAATAGTAGAGGGGGTTAAGCCGCAATAGCGGGCGCAGGCCCTCGGGGATCATATCCGGTGTGTAGGCGATGGGGCTGACCATCATCAAAAACATGGTGATGATGCCTACTAGGCTTTGCAGGTCTCGCAAAATTACATTCAGCGCGGAGAGAATCCAACCTACGCCGATACCGAACATCACCTGGAACCCCCATAAAGGCAGTATTAGCAGTGCCCAGGGTGTAAGCAGACCGCCCACCCCTAGGGCAATGGTCAGCACCACTATCCCCACCACCTCCGTGCACTGACTAAAGAGGACGGCCTTGACGGGAATGATCTCAATGGGATAAAGTGTGTTCTTCACCAAAGCAGCATTGGATGTAACTGAGATCACAGAGTTGCTCAGTCCCTCACTGAAACCCAGAAAAGGGATCAATCCGGAGAAAATCAGCATTACATACTGAGGGGTGGATATCTGGTCAAGTCGGACCCGCAGAATAAACACATAAACAATGGAGTATGCCGCCAACATGAGAATGGGATACAAAATCAGCCAAAACATACCCAAGACTGCACCAGCATATCGTGATCGGATATCCGCCACTGTAGTGGCCCAGAGCATCTTTCTGTGCTTCCAAATCATCTTAAATGAGTCAAGCATGGAACGTTAACCTCCAACCAAATCCTCACCGGTCCATCATCCTTCGGAATAGGGAGCACAGTGACCTCTATTAAAAATTTTGTACATCATTATACACTGTTTCGCATTATTGATATTTTGGAAGTATGAGAAAGTGCTTTCCGGAAGGGAAAGAGATACGACTGGGGAAAGTAACCGTACTTTTGATGGGGCCCTTTTCTCTGCATCATGTCACCCCATACTGCCGAGCAAATTGCTCTACTGCAAGAAAGTCAAAAAGAGCCGACTCTCTCTGGTGCCGCTCTGTCATAGATGCTAGTACGTCCTTTTTAAAATAGGCTTGGGTCACAGCCGTCTGAATCTGCTCCATGAGATACTCCCGGGAGAATTGTTCCGCCCAACTCCCCACAGGAGCACCGAACCCCATTTTGTCGGTCCGCCAAGTGACTTCTGGAGGCATACGGCCGTCAAACACCCGCCGCATCAGGTACTTGGTGTATCCACCCCTGATCTTGTATGCAGGTGGGATCTGACAAGCCAGCTCCACAAACCGGTAATCCATAAAGGGGATGCGGCTTTCAATGGAAGCCGACATATAAAGCCGGTCATCCAATCGTACGATGTGTGGCAACTGTGTGGCAGTCAGCTCGTTGTACTGAAGCTGTTCCAACGAGCGGGGATAGAGTAATGCCCGCAGTTCCTGACGGTTCCGGTCTTCAAGCAGGTCTTCCGCCACGAAACGGCCCGCCCGCCGGAGCTGTCTCCATTCCCGCACCTGCGGGAAATTAAAGTAGAGCGTATAGGCCGCCTGCCCCCGCCAATTTACCCGGGAATGCTGTCCTGCAAGGCGAAATTCCCGCAGTAACTCTCCGAGTCGTCCTCCCTGCAAAAGTGAAGCAAAATAATACGCATAGTATCGCTCATACCCCAGCATCAGCTCGTCCCCGCATTGGCCGTTGAGTATTACTTTATATCCCCGGGCCCGTACCTCGTCCAGTAACGCCTTGACCCCCAGTAGTGACAGTCCACACACCCCTTCTGTGTGCCAGACCACGGTTTCAAATAGGTTCTCAATGTCAATGGGAGACGGCGAGATCTGGTTCCCCGTACAGCCGCAGGCTCGGTTCACCAAATCCGCAAAGTACCATTCATCGCAGGAGGTATCCCCTGGATAGCTGGTAGTAAAGGTGTGCAGCTGGGCGGGATCAGAGATCTGTCCACACAGTTCCGTGACCAGACAGGAGGAATCCAAACCACCGGAGAGCAGTGCCCCCAGCGGTGCATCACTGCGCATCCGCCAGCGGCACGCACGGGAAAACTCCTCTGCCACCAGGGCCTCCCACTGTGCCAGCGTATTGCTGTAATCATATCTAACACGCAGCGTCCAGTAAGGGGATACCGTCGCGGAGACGATTCGCTTTCCATTCGGATCCACCTGCACCACCAGCTTGTGCCCCGGGAGCAGCACCCGCATTCCTTCGATGAGCGTCTCATCATTGTAGTCGCTCAGGCGGTACATCAGATTTGCTGCCAGGTACGGCCTATTAAATTTCCGTCGGATAGAAACGTCCTGACAAAGCTGTTTCAATTCGGAGCCCAGCAGCAGCTTGTTTCCGCTGTGATAATAGTGAAAAGGCTTGGCCCCCAGCCGGTCCCGGGCACAAAAAAGCTTTTTCTCCTTGCCGTCCCAGAGGGCAAAGCCCCACATTCCGTTAAAATGGTTCAGGCACTCCTCTCCCCACTGACAGTAGGCATAGAGCAGCACCTCAGTATCACAGTTTGTTCGAAAGCGATACCCGAAAGATTCCAGCTGGGTCCGCAGTTCCAGATAGTTGTAGATCTCGCCGTTATAGGTGAGGATAAGGTCCCGCTCCGGCAAAGACATGGGCTGATGCCCAGCGGCACTGAGGTCCAAAATGCTTAGCCTCCGGTGGCCCAGGCCCAGAAAGGCCCCCGCCGGATCCTCTTCCTCCAGAGGCGGGAGAGAGAGCTGAGGCAGGGTATCCGCGCCGCCATAAAACACAGCGGCGTCTCGGCCAATGAGAGCATAGCCTTCGTCATCCGGCCCCCGGTGTCGGATCACATCCGTCATCCGGCGCAGCACCACCGTGTCCACGCCTGCTTCCATGTCTAAAAAGCCGCTGATCCCACACATGAAAACTTACTCCTCTCTTTCCGTGGTAGCCCCGTTGGCGGCTATCCACTGTTACCGCCTCTGCGAGGAGTATCCCGTGTACTCCGCGGCGATCTGTGCCGATGCTTTCCGGAATCACCGGGAGAAACGTCCGGTGAAGTCCGTGGAGGCTACCTCCTTCAGCGGCAGTTTTACTGGTACCCCAGTGGCCGCAGACTGGTACATGGCCAGAATCATCTCCAGAGCCCGGCGGCCAGCCTTCCCATCGATATAGGGCGGCCGGTCATTGGCAATGGCGTCCATCATGTCGGCGTAGACCAGCGTGTGGCCGTTGCCATAGACATTGCTGGTCGCCTCCTGCAGCCCCTTGAGGTCCGCATCCTCCGGACGCTGATCAGCAAAGTCCCACACGTCGATATTATTGGTGGATGTACCGCCGATTTTCACAGTGCCGGTTTCCCCGAATAGATATAGTGTCTCCTCCAGGTTTTTGGGGTAAACATTTGTGGTACCCTCAATGGTGCCGATGGCTCCATTTTTAAACTTTACCACGGCCATGCCTACATCCTCACACTCCAGGTAGTGATGGAACTGCTGGGCGGTCTGTGCATAGACCTCCTCCACCTCATCTCCCATCATCCAGCGCAACAAGTCCACGCCGTGGATGCACTGGTTCATCATGCAGCCGCCGTCCTGAGCCCAAGTGCCCCGCCAGGGGGCTTGATCATAGTAGTCCTTATTCCGATTCCAACGCACATGGATGGACCCATGAGAAAGCCTGCCGAAACGCCCTTCCTCCAATGCTCGCCGGGCAGCCTGCACCGCCGGATTAAAGCGGTTTTGATGGCAGGCGCACACCTTGACATGATTTTCTTCCGCCGCTTCCACGATAGCATCGGCATCGGCCATAGACATCGCCATAGGCTTTTCGATGATGACATTCACTCCGTGCCGGATGCAGTAAAGCGCAATCTCAGCGTGGATGCCGCTCTCGGTGGCGATGGCTGCCAGGGTGGGCTGCTCCGCCTCGATCATCTCCCGATAGTCGGTATACCGGCGGATGGAGACGTCCTTCTCCAGGCCGTACTTGGCCAGGAGGGTCTCCATGGCCTCCGGCTTGACGTCGCACACAGCGGCCAGTTCCAGTTGGTTGTTCAGCACGGCTTTGATGTGGTTGACGGCGATCCGGCCGCAGCCGATGAGCACGTATTTCATGTTGATGGTCCCCTTTTATTCCTTGAAAATTTCCTCGTACAGGGCCAGAAGCTTTTTTTCCTCCACGCCCCAGTTGAATTCTTCCCGCACGGCCTGGCGGCCATTCTCTCCCATCTGCTGGGCCTCCTCCGGATGATCCAGCAGATATCGGATGGCGGAGGCGATCTCCTCCACGTTCTCCGGGTCCACACAGATGCCGCTGTGCCATCGCTCCACAAATGCCCGGTTGTAGGCAGACCCATTCATCACAACCGGCAGTCCCATGGCCAGATACTCGCAGACCTTGGTAGCCAAATTTTCACTCTTCCAATATTGGCCCCTGTCCAAAAGGGGAGAAAGACCCACCCGGCTCGTCTGCAAAAGCTCCGCTACCTGACCTCTATTCAGGACACCCCGGTAATCCACGCTGGAAAACTCCGGCATCTTCCGGAGCCGCGCCTCATAGTCCGCCGGAGAGATAGGCCCCGCCAGAACCAGTGTGCACTCTGCAGACGCCGCGGCCCGGACCGCGCTAGTAATTCCCCGGGCCTCCGTCAGAGAGCCCGTCAAGCAAATCTGATCTCGGTTCCGTATGGCTTTCGGATCGTACCGCTCATAAAAATCCTCCAGCTTGACGCTGTTGTCTACCAACGCTGTGTGGGAGCACTTTCCCGCAAAGGGGTCTTTTCCGTTTATGGTGCAGGGAAAGATAGCTCCATCCAGATGCCGGAGGACGAAGCGCTCATATTGCGTATATCCAAACGCGATGATTCGGGTGCACCAGCCCGGCAGATAGGGTTTTTGCCGCAGCTGCATGGCATAGAGCTCGTGGCTGTCGAAAATCACCTTTTTCCCCTGGCGTTTGAGCTTAATCCCATAAGGGAGCAGCTCCGGGTCATGAAGGTGATAAAGGTCTGCGTTCACGGTCAGTGCCGCCTCATACACCTTACGGGCAAAGGAAGTCATGCGGGCGAGCCGCCCGCCAGAGGGCTGTCCCACACCAATAATCCGAACACCGGAGTCCTCCCCGCTCTCTCCCCTTTGCACCAAAAAAACCTGATAACCAGCTTTCGCCAGAGAGACACACTCCTTCCGAAAAATCCGGGTATCCCCCGGTGGGTGGGCGCTGGTCATATGGCAGACGCGTTTCATGCGAAAAACGCCCGGATCCTGGCAACGATCTTCTCTGCGGAATGTCCGTCTCCAAAGGGCCTGTATGCCGGGTCGAACACCGCCATCCGGGACAGCTTGTCCAAGATCTCATCTCTGCTGGGGCCAGAAAGTTGGTTGCAGTAATGGACCATAGTCTCCGGCCAGACCACAAAATCTAGCACTGTCACACAGGGTTTCTGTGCAAAAAAGGCCTCCCGCTGGACGCCGCCGGAATCAGTGACGATCTTCTTTGCCCCGTTTACTAGGGAGATGGAAGTCAGATATCCCACAGGCTGAGTTAGCACGATCTTCTGATATCCGTACTCCCGGCAAAGTCTCTCCGCCCTGGCATGGTTCCTGGGATGCACTGGGTAGATGGTGGGGGCGTCTAGCGCCTCCATGGCATCAAAAATCCCACGGAGCTTGTCATCCGTGTCCGTATTCTCTTGGCGGTGGCAGGTCATGTAATAGAAGGTTTCCGGTATCGCCACAGGTTCACCGGAAAAGTCCATCAGTTTTTCACGCTCACTGCCGTCCAGCCGCTTGGTATAATAGCGGAAAGCGTCATACATAGGGTCGCCTACCACCGTGGCGGTACTTCCCAACCCCTCCCGCTCCAGAAAACGCAGGCTGGACTCCGTGCAGGGGAGATTGATGGTAGCCACATGGTCGGTCACTGTCCGGTTGACCTCCTCGGGACTAGATAGCGTGCCGAAGCGGTTTCCCGCCTCCACATGGCAAACGGAAATGTGAAGCTTCACCGCAGCCAGCGCCGCAGCCATAGTGGAGTTGGTATCCCCGAAGAGCAGCACCATGTCCGGCTTCTCTTTCAGGAAGACCTTCTCCAGCTCTATGAGCATCTGGCCGGTCATCTGCCCGTGGGTGCCGCCGGAGATCCCCAGGTTATAATCCGGTTTTGGAATATCCATCTCCTCGAAGAACACATCGGACATATTATGATCGTAGTGCTGCCCCGTGTGGATGATCACCTCGTGAAACTCTCCGCGCAAAACCCGGGACACCACGGCTAATTTGATAAACTGAGGACGCGCCCCCACGACGGTACAGATTTTCTTCACTTACAGCACCTCAATATTCTCCCGGTTGGAGACGTTCTTGCACACATTTTTGCAGTCAAACACCGGTACGCCGCAGCTGCAGACCATCTCATAGTCTACCTTCGTGTGGGCGGTAGTGATGATGACTAGGTCATAATCCTTGATCACATCGGCACTCAGCGTCTCCAGACCACTGTACCACTTCCCCTCATGGCGGAACTTGGGGATAAAAGGATCATAGTAATCCGTATCGGCGCCGGTCTTCTGGAATTCCTCCATCACCCGGATAGCGGGGCTCTCCCGGTAGTCATCGATATCCTGTTTGTAGGCCACGCCCAGCATCAGCACCTTAGCGCCGTTCAGCGCCTTCTTGTGGCGGTTGAGGATCTTCCCGGCACGCTCCACCGTGTACTCCGGCATCCGGTCGTTGACCATCATGGACGCTTCAATCATGGAGGTGTGGAAGCCGTACTCCCGGGCTTTCCAGCTCAGATAGTAGGGATCCAGGGGGATACAGTGCCCGCCCAGGCCGGGACCGGGATAAAAGGCCTGGAAGCCATAGGGCTTGGTCTTGGCGGCGTCGATGACCTCCCAGATATCAATACTCATTTTATTGCACAAAATAGCTAATTCATTCACCAAGCCGATGTTGATATTCCGGTAGGTGTTCTCCAGGATCTTCTCCATCTCTGCCACGGCGGGAGAGGAAACGGTGGTGACGTCCCCCTCCAGGATCGAGC
>PPYF01640292.1_pt1 | contig 15208 bp, 17 predicted proteins | sample 1559871 | NCBI WGS metagenome assembly PPYF01 (sample SAMN08240021, study PRJNA423297) | Human gut metagenome, whole genome shotgun sequencing project. | reverse complement strand
GTTCTACACCATCTGACAGAGAATGAATCCAGCGAACATGGGGTGATGCTTCCAGAAAAGGCTGCACATTTTGAAATCCCCACATGGCGATCGCATCGGCATCCGATACATGAGAGAGTGCGTCACAGGGAGATGGGTATGACTCTATAACGGATCCGGGAACGGCATTCCGAAATTCTGTCAATTTTTCTTCTGAAATTTTATTAAGAATCACAAGTTTCATAGAAGCACATCCTTCCTGTAATTGATTATATCATTTTCCTGAAAGGGGTTTATGAATAGAGATAGTTTGATTATAATTAAGGAAATAAATTCACGATGGAGATAAAATGGCAGAGAGAAAAAGAACATTGAAAAGAACATCTTTTACAGGGAAACGAAAAGTTGTCCGCCGAAGAAAGAAGAGTAGAGGGCATTCCCTGTTACTTTTACTGTTTTTCTTAGTTGTCATATCGGTGGCATCTTGCACGGTGGCACATCCTTTTTCTGATGAAAAAGAAACAATGGTTTCGGTGAATACTGCGATCCATCATCTTTTTGGCGAGGAGTCTTCTGAAAGAGATGGAAAAGGGAAAAGCGGCGGCAGAGTGGAAGAGGTGAAGAAAGAGCCACAGTCCATTATCAAAGAGTTCATGAATAGACTTAAAGGCGGGGAAAATAAAGGAAACAACGGCGATGGAAATAACATCCTTACAAAGCGTGAGGAAAAGAACCCTTCTGATACGCGACTAAAGGCATCTGCAGCGAAGCAGAGAGAACCGGCGGAGAAAAAAGCGGGAGGAAACTCCTCGTCGGTGACCGGCCGTTTAGCGGTAGTTATAGATGATGCAGGACTTGATTTGGAATCGCAGCGGATATATGAAGAGATTGGAGTCCCTTTGACGCTTGCCGTGATGAAGCGATACGATATATGCTGAAAGAATCGCTTGAACAAATACCGCAGGCGGTGGGAATCAATAATCATCAAGGTTCAAGAGCCACCACTGATGCCAGGGTCATGCGTGTTGTAATGAATGAACTTTCACACAGAGGGCTGTTCTTTTTTGACAGCCGTACCAATACCACGACTGCGGCTGACAGCGCGGCAGCCTCATATGGCGTTCCCTATGCAAGGAATGATTTATTTGTGGATAATTCTGCCGATGAAGGTGAAATCCGGGCGATGATACAGGAAGGGGCCAATCGGGCGAAAGCCCGCGGCAGCTATATTATCATTGGGCATTGCCGCCCTCATACGGCAGCGGCATTTCGCGATATTGTCCCACAGCTTCAGGCGCAGGGAATCGAATTTGTTTATGTATCGTCTTTGTTAAGGTGGTAAGATGGAAAAAAACAAAGTAGTTATTATTTCCGGCGGTACATCGGGAATCGGATTGGCTACGGCAAAAATCCTTGCGTCAGAAGGGTGGAAAACAATTCTGCTCGGTCGAGACATGAGTAAGGGGCGCGGGGCGCAGGAAGAAGCTCAAGGCAGCATCTTTATTCCCTGTGATGTGACAAATACAAGGATAGTGAAAAACGCAATTGAAAAGGCTGCATCCTTTGGAGAAATCAGAGGCGTCGTGTCCTGTGCCGGTATTTATACGGAAGGTCTTTTGGATAATGTAACAGACGAAGAAATGCAGAAATTCTTTGAAGTAAACATTTTCGGTACAATAAAATTACTCCGCGCGGCTGTCCCGTTCTTACGTATGCATGGAGGGAGCATTGTAACGGTGGCTTCCGATGCTGCCATTCAGGGAAATGTACAGTGCAGCTTGTACAGCGCGACGAAAGGGGCGGTTACCGCTTTTACCCGTTCGTTGGCGCTTGAATTGGCAGTGGATAACGTGCGGGCCAATGTGGTTTGTCCCGGAGACGTGGCGACGCCTCTTTTGGAAAAGCAGCTTCAAACTTACGGCGGTTCGATAAATGAAATGAAAAATTGGTATCCTCTTATGCGAATTGCCGATGCGGAAGAAATAGGGCAGGTGATTGCCTTCCTTATTTCCGAAAAGTCTTCTTATATGACAGGTGCGGTTATTCCTGTCGATGGAGGATTGACGGACTGGTAAGTATGATTTTGTTCTGATAAAGGATATAATGGTCATAGATAAGGAAATGTTGATTTAGTATAATTAAGCCGTAAGCGGCATAAATGTAATCGGCTGAGCCGAAAAGACAGGAGGGCATGATGAACGGAGACAAGAGTGTGGAAGAAATAAAAAAAACAGCAGTCGGTGCTGCGAAGGAGGCTGTGCAAGAGGTGAAAGAATCTGTTGAGGCCACAGCGGAAGATATGGAGAATGTGCCCGAAGTTCACCTTGAAACACCGGAAGCTGATGTGGAAGTTACCTTTATTGATGATCGTGATAAAGAGGCGGAAGGTTTGATTCACTGGGCGGCTGCCCGCGCAGGCGTGATCGTGGCGGCTCCACTTTTGGGGACGGTGTCTCTTATTGCCAATGAAGTATACATGATTTCTAAAATTGGAAGCGTTTATGGAGTAGATGTTCCGCAGAAAGCGGTTCTTTCCTTTATCGGTTCTTTAGGGGCAACCGTTGTCGGCACAACCGTTGCTACACTTTTACCGATTCCGTTTATCCAGATTCCCATCGGGATTTCCGTAACTTATGGATTGGGAAAAGCGGCCGTCCGTTGGATTAAAGACGGAATGCCTGATGATACGAGACCCTATAAGGCGGTCTTTGAAGAGGGACGAGCGGAGGGTAATACGCTGGTTGGAGAAATTAAAGAAAATCCTGAAAAGGATATTCCCCTTGGCGATGAAAAGAGAGATTTTACGAAAGAAATTAAAAAGACAGTTGACGATGTATATCCTGAAAAAGCGCATGAAGCTGTGGATAAACTGGCAGACCAGCTGGTAGATACGTTTAACCTTCTGGGTGAACAGCTTGTTACAGCCTTGAAAAAAGCAGGGATGACTGATGAACAGATTGAAAAAGCAAAATACACTACTATTGGCGCAGCAGAAATAGCAAAGGAAACAGCCGAAAAGACAGCAAAAAATTTGCGTGCTGTTGCCAGAGTGAAGTCAAGAAAACTTCAGGAAGAGGCACGGCAAAAAGCTTCTGAGATGAAAGAGCAGGCAAAAGAACAGATGGAGGAATTGCAGAAGAAAAAAGAAGAAATGAGGCGCCAATCGGAAATTCGGGCTGAACAGGCCAAACTGAAATCGGAAAAACTGAAAGCCCAAGCGAGAATCCAGATGCAGGAAGCAAAAGTCCAGGCAGATAAATTGAAGGAACAAGTTCGTACCCAGGCTGAAATTGCTCAGGATAAAGCAAATGAATTGAAAGAGAAGGTGAATGCGAGGGCAGACGATTACAGAAGAAATGTTTCTGCTGCTGCCAACCGTGCCAAAGCCGATATTCTTGGGTATGTGGATGACTTTCGTACGAGAACAGAAGAACGGGCCGCTCAAATTCGGGCAAAAGATCGTAATGCAAAGGGAGGGGCTATTGACCCCGGTACATATTGATTTTTTTTAAAGATGCTTCATGAAACTTAATTATCCTATTTTCAGATTATGGAAGACTACATTTAAAAATGCGGAAACTACATCGGGATCGAAAAGGATTCCGGATCCGCTGAAGATGGCACGGGAAACTTCCGGCCGGTCTTTATGTTTAAAGTTGGGCGAAGAAAAAATAACATCGTCATAGTAAGAGGCCAGCGCAATAATTCTGGCCCCCAAAGGAATATTGATCTTTTTCAGATGTTTCGGATATCCTGTGCCATCCCAACGTTCATGGTGGAAACGAATAAGAGGAATGAGATCCTCCATGCCGGGACAGGACTCCAGTATGTTAGCTCCTAAGTCAGGATGTCTTTTATAGACCTGGATATCTCTTTTGGAGACATAGGGGTAATTGGTCAGCACATGGTTGGGTACACAGATGAGACCGATGTCATGAAGCAGGCCGGCATTGCGGATAAGCGTAATTTCATTGGCAGTAAGGCGCATGTAAATGGCAGTAGCTGCTGCTAAATTGGAGACACGCTGAGAGTGCTCATACAGAGAAACTGATTTTATGCGCATCAAAAATAAGAGATGATTGATGACCATATTCAGCTTATTTTTATCGTCGATGCTTAGTTCAGCAGATTGGAATATCGAAGTGGGGTACATAGAAAACCTTTCTGGATAATGCGGCGGGAACGATGGTATGAAGTACAGTAAAGACATGACCTGTTAAATCATATTCAAGGCAGGAGAGGCCTTTCAGTGATTCGATTTTAAATTTGTGGTTCTTAATATCATGTGTAACCATAGTGACATTTCTCCCCTGGGTAGACAGATTTTATTTTACAGGAAAATAAGGATATGTCAAAGTTTCATTGAAAGAAAGACAGCATTTGTTTCCCTGGTAAGAAAGACGAATTTTCCTGAGAGAACCAGCCTTAAAAATGCGTAAAGAATACAGGCGGGAACACCATTTTCTTTTATTTTTCAAGATTAGCTTATGCTATAATTTATTATATGATGTCAGAAGAAATTATACATCCAAGTAAAAATCTATACTGTTATAAAAATATTTCGATAGAAAACATAAGTTCTGTTTTGTGGAGGTTGTCTTGGGGACATTTAAAATTACCTATCTTCACCATAGCGGGTTCATCTGTGAGCTGGAAGACTGTATTCTTGTTTTTGATTACTACATGGATCCTGAAGGAAAGTTGGATGACCTTTGTGAGGTCTCATCAAAACCGCTGTATTTTTTTGTGAGTCATTTTCATGCGGATCACTTTAATCCTGAGATTAATCGGTTCGAAAGCCGGGCAGAAGGATATTTCATCCATCGTGACTGCACACTGACGCTTAGAAATCATGAGATGCTCCACTGCATGGAAGTGGGAGATTTTATGGTGACAAAATATTTTCGAATCAAGATGTTCGGATCCACTGATGCGGGGGGATCATTTTTAATTAACCATCCGAAAGCTTCTGTTTTCCACGCAGGTGATTTGAACTGGTGGCACTGGGCCGGGGAAGGAGATTCTGATAATCTGGCAGCACGCGATGAGTATTTTAAAGAATTGGAACGGATTCCCCGGGTATCCATGAATATCGTGTTTTTCCCGGTGGATGCCCGACAGGCGGTGGCAAGAGAATGGGGAGTCAAAGCATTTTTGGAGAAATTCGATGTGAGTACAGCATTGGTACCAATGCATGCATTTGGAATCCGTTGGTCGCCGTCTTACGAATTCCGCTGGCGATTTCCCGATATTCCCTTATGGATACCGAAGGCGGAGGGCGATGTTTATGTGGGAGAAGTAAAATGACTTATACATGGATTTATATTATGCTGCTCATGTTTGCAGGAAGTTTTATCTTACAGATGGTACCACTCTTATTTTATTTCGAAGCGGTTATTGCTGTGAACCTGCTGATTTTAGCGGCTTCTTGGTTTATACTTCGGCGTGATCGATTTTCAGACTTCCGGTCTAATATACTTTTTATGGCAGGGCTTACGATAATTAATATTCTGACAGACTTGGGCATACTCACTCATTCTATGTCGTGGGTTGCTTTTGGTGCCCTTCTTATCTGGTCGATGACCGGTGGAGGCAGGAGTCATTCATGAAAAAGGGAAAGCGGAAATTTTGGGTATAAGCGAGCGGCTTGTCTGCAATTTATTGAGGATAAACCGAAAATATAGTTTTGGAATATTCGTGTTTATCGGATTTTTGGGAGTTTTCCATCTTGACAATAAATTGCAAAGATTCTAAAATTGAATTAGTCAATCGAAAGATTGTACTTTTTTAGTGTTTATTTCCAATTGAAACTAAAATATATAAAGAAAAGAGGTGAAAAAATTGGAGAAAGATGAAATCTTATTGTACGTTATCATAGCAGGGATTATTGCAGCTGTAATTGGTGCTGGTATAGGATACTTACTCCGCAGACGTATTGCCGAAGCAAGGATCGGTTCTGCTGAAGAAAAAGCTGCACAGCTTGTTGCGTCGGCAGAAAAAGAAAGAGAAAATGCTTTGCGTGAAGCGGAGACGCTGAAAAAAGAAACGATTGTACAAACCAGAGAAGAACTTCATAAACTCCGTGAAGAGGTGGAACAGGAGCATAAGGGGCGCCGCGATGAGTTGCAGCGTTATGAGCAGCGTCTGGTTCAGAAGGAAAGTAATCTGGACGCAAGAAGCAGTAATCTGGAACAGCGGGAAAGTGTGTTGGCAAAGAAGGAAACCCAGCTGAAGGCACAGAAAGAAAAAGTGGATAATTTATGTGTTATGCAGCAGACGAAGCTGGAAGAAATTTCACATCTTACCCGTGATCAGGCGAAGGAAATGATTCTTGCCCGCGTTAATGATGAGTTGGCACATGAAAAGGCGGTCCGTATCAGGGCGGCAGAAGAAGAAATCAAGCTGACTTCTGATAACAAAGCGCGTGAAATCATAGCAGCTGCTATTCAAAGAAACGCTGCTGATACAGTTTCTGAAACAACGGTTTCGGTAGTTTCCCTGCCGAATGAAGAAATGAAGGGCCGTATTATCGGACGTGAAGGGCGGAATATACGCGCAATTGAAACATTGACCGGTGTTGATTTGATTATTGATGATACACCTGAAGCGGTTATTCTGTCCTGTTTCGATCCGATTCGCCGTGAAATTGCCAGATTGTCCCTGGAAAGTCTTGTGAAAGATGGACGAATCCATCCTGCAAGAATTGAGGAAGTTGTGGCAAAGACAAAGAAAGAAGTGGATAAAGCGATTCGTGAGGCCGGTGAAGAAGCGGTACTCCAGTGTGGAATTAGCGGCATGCATCCTGATCTGATTAAGATACTGGGGCGTTTGAAATATAGAACGAGTTATGGACAAAACGTTCTCCAGCACTGTATCGATACTTCCTACTTTGCAGGTATTCTTGCGGCGGAAGTCGGTGCAGACGCGGATATGGCAAAACGGGCTGGCTTGCTCCATGATATTGGTAAAGCGGTAGATCGTGAACAGGAAGGCACCCATGTGGAACTTGGCGTGGAACTGGCGCAGAAATACCATGAACCGATGCAGGTCATCAATGCTATTGCATCACATCATGGCGACACGGAAGCCGTATGCGTAGAGGCGGTTCTTGTAGCGGCGGCTGATGCTGTTTCTGCGGCTAGACCGGGTGCCAGGAGGGAGACGCTTGAAAATTATATCAAGAGACTGACGAAATTGGAAGATATTGCCCGTTCATATCCGGGGGTATCCAGTTGTTATGCTATCCAGGCAGGCCGTGAAATCAGAGTCATTGTAAAGCCTGAAAAGGTTAATGAAGACCAGGCTGTGATTCTTTCTCATGATATTGCCCAGCAAATTGAGAAGGAGCTGCAGTATCCGGGGCAGGTGAAGGTAGTTATTATTCGAGAAACACGGGCTATCGATTTTGCAAAATAAGATAAAAGGGAGTCCTTTTCGGGGGATTCTCTTTTTTGTGCTTTTGGAACGGGGAAAACCATTTATGATATAATGAAAAACAATGTAAAATATTTTTTGAATATTGTGAGGTCATAAATATGGACAGAGAAGAACTGGACAGACAATTAAAAGAACAGGGGAAAAATATAGAATTGCAGACGGATAAGTTCTCTTCAGGGCGGAAAAAACTGGCGGCCGCGGCAGTGGTTCTTTTGATTACCAGTTTCATAGGGGGATGTTTCTTCGGTGATATTATTCCGGGAAACAAGCAGGGAAACAAAGCGGAATCTTCTTATTCCTTTCCACAGACAGAACAGAAAAAAGTGGAGGAGCTGCCGGCAATCAGAAATACGGCTGTTGTACAGGCGGTCAAAGAAGTTGGTCCGGCTGTCGTTGGGATCACGACGCGGGTTTATGATAAAGATATTTTTAACCGCCGTGTGGCGGTGGGGCAGAGTGTCGGTTCCGGTGTTATTTTTGATAAGAAGGGATATATTGTTACGAATAATCATGTCGTGTCAGGCAGCAAAGAAGTTAATGTTTCTCTTTCCAATGGACAGACTGTCCCCGGCAAAGTAGTGGGAACCGATGCGTCTACTGATTTGGCGGTGGTAAAAATTGATAGCAGCGATAGCTTGCCTGTGGCGGTCCTTGGTGATTCTGACGCACTTCAGATAGGGGAAACTGCGATTGCTATAGGGAATCCCCTCGGTCTTGAATTTCAAGGGACAGTTACGGTTGGTGTTATCAGTGCATTAAACAGGTCGCTTGACGATATTGATCAGCGTTTTAAATTAATTCAGACTGATGCGGCCATCAATCCGGGAAATTCCGGTGGTGCTCTTGTGACGGCAGATGGGAAAGTCGTAGGAATTAACAGTGCGAAAATATCCAAGGAAGGCATTGAGGGAATGGGGTTTTCCATTCCTATTAATCAGGCGAAGGGAATTATTGAACAGCTTATTGCCAATGGCAAGGTGGTCAGAGCATATTTGGGAGTTTATGCGGCGGATAAGGATATTGCAGCCCGCTATGGATATCAATGGGATCATGACTCGGGAGTTCTTGTCATGAAAGTGGCGAAGAACAGTCCTCTGAGTTTGACTGATGTCCATATAGGGGATTATATTTTATCTATTGATGGCAAAACGGTCAATACCGTAAAAGAAATGAGGGAAATTATTGATGCTCATAGACCTGGAGACAAGATTTCCCTGGTGTATGAACATAATGGCAGAAGCGAAACAACGGAAATTCTTTTGTCATCGGTATCTGAAAGTGATCAGTAATGAGATTCTCGATCCGGGCTATTGGAAAGATAAAAGAGAAATGGATGCGGGAGGGTATTGAAGAATACTCTAAACGTCTGATTCAAGACTCAGGTTGTGTGGTGCTGCTGGACATGAATGGTAAGAAAGTTTCTTCTGAAGAATTGGCCGCATGGATCGCACAAGAGACCATCATGGGTACGAGCCATTTTTATTTCATAATTGGTGGTTCCTATGGTAATGGAAAAAATATCCAAGCGCGTGCTGATCTTAAGTTATCAATGGGGCCGATGACTTTTACACATCAGATGGCGAGATTGATACTGTTTGAACAGCTTTATCGTGCTGTAAAAATTAATCATCATGAGCCATACCATTTATAAAAAAATTTAAAGTTTATTTGCGGAGTTTGATAAAATTGTTTAAGATATAAAAAGAAGGTTTTTCTTCTATACAAATTCAAATTATGTCAGGAGGGATAATCATGGGGGAAAAAATAATCAAAGCGAAAGATTTTATGACCAAGTATGTGTTTAGCATTCCACCTGACGTAACTGTTCATGAATTGGTAAAATTATTTGTTACTCACCCGGTGAGTGCTGTTCCTGTGGTTGGTGACGACAATGAGTTGCTGGGAATTGTTTCAGAAGGTGATCTTCTTTATAAAAAAGTGAAACCTAAGGTGCCGGCATATTTGGATATTTTAGGTGCAAATATCTATTATTGCGGATTCGGCAGGTATGAAAGATCTTTCAGAAAGCTTTTGGCGACACAAGCTGCGGATTTGATGACAAAGGATGTTCGCTGTGTGACACCGGAAACAGATATGGAAACAATCATGAACCTTATGATTGACGAACATTTGAAAACAGTACCGGTTGTCGAAAAGCCCAACCGGCTTGTAGGAATTATTACACGGCATGATATACTGGGTGCTATTGCGGCAACTGAATTGGAAGAAAAGATGGCAGAAAACCATAAAAGTACAGAAGAATAGGGAGTGATAAAGGGCGGTATGGTGGCTGCCCTTTATTTTTCTTTTATGATGAAAGCCGATTTATCAGGTTCCTTGAAAAGATTTTTGAATTTTGCTATGATACGAATGATTTTTACCTTATAATAAAATCGAAATAATAAAATCGAAGTAAACCATGGCTTTTTATAAATGATGGAGTGATTTTTTTGGAAAAATTGATTATTCATGGAGGACATTCTCTGCGCGGCACTGTGCGTGTATCCAGTGCTAAAAATGCGATTTTGCCTATTATCGTGGCGACATTACTTCCTGTTACACCGGCGACTATTGTAGATGCCCCTCATTTGGATGATGTTTCCACGATTTGCAGCGTCCTTGAATCTTTGGGTGTGAAAGTAACTCATGGAGAGGGGCGTATTACATTTGATGCGGTTGAAGTAAATAAAACAGAAGCTTCTTATGAACTGATGAGCCGTATGAGGGCGTCTTTCCTTGTCATGGGTCCCCTTCTTGCGAAGATGGGGCATGCGAGGATTGCCCTTCCCGGTGGCTGTATGATAGGAAGCCGCCCGATTGACCTGCATCTAAAAGCTTTTGAGGCTATGGGAGCTGAAATTCATGTAGGAAACGGATATGTGGAAGGATGGGCACCCGGCGGATTAAAGGGAAATACCATTTATCTGGATTTTCCCAGTGTAGGTGCCACGGAAAATATATTGATGGCAGCTGTAACAGCAAAGGGACGCACCATTATTGAAAATGCAGCAGAAGAACCGGAAATTGTTGATCTTGTTACATTTCTTAATGGAATGGGTGCAAATATTAAAGGCGCAGGTACGAATGTAATCCGCATTGAAGGTGTGAAAGAGCTGTATGGCGTAGACCATACGGTTATTCCTGACCGTATTGAGGCGGGAACCTTTATGATCGCAGCGGCAATGGTCGGTGGTGATGTATTGATTTCCAATGTACTTACAGAACATTTAAAACCACTGCTTGCGAAGTTAAATGAGGCGGGAGTAAAAGTGGTCAAAGATATTGACAGTGTCCGGGTCATTAGTGATGGTAAGATACGTTCCACTGATATTAAGACATTGCCTTATCCGGGGTTTCCCACGGATTTGCAGGCGCAATTTATGGCGCTGATGACCATTGGTGATGGTTTAAGCCGTGTAACGGAAACTGTTTTTGAAAACAGATTTATGCATGTAGGTGAATTGCAGCGTATGGGGGCTTCCATACAGGTAGAAGGCCGTACGGCCAGCATCAGAGGGGTACCGTTTCTGCGGGGGGCTTTTGTGAGAGCCACAGATCTTCGCGCCGGAGCAGCGCTGACTTTGGCCGGCTTGGCGGCGCATGGGCAGACCGAGATTGGGGAACTTCACCATATCGATCGCGGCTATGATCGTCTTGTGGAGAAATTACAGGGGTTAGGAGCTGACATTGTCCGTGTCACCGAAGACTAAACGGGAGAGAAGTAAAAATACATATCTTCAACGTTCCCTTTTGCTTGATTGGGTAGGTGCTTTTGGCGCGGAAGATATAGGTATTGATTTAGGGACATCCAATGCGGTTATTTATGTAAAAAATAAAGGTCTTGTGTTTCCTGAAGCTGCTGTAGTGGCAAAGAATGAAAATACTAAAAAGATATTCGCTTATGGTGTTCGCGCGGGAGAAATGGAAGGCCGTCTTCCTAAGGGGCTCCAGCTTATACGCCCGCTTAAAACCAGCGCAATCATTGATTATAACAGTGCAGCATATCTGATGAACGCTAAATAGCCATTTTTCTACAGAATCGGGAATGCTTATGGATGAAGCTATTATGAATGTGATTTTGGAAAAATACCATATTCGTATTGGACGGAAAGCGGCAGAAACATTAAAAATGGCTCTTGGCGTGGAATGGGATTTAAATCGCGATACCCGTATATGTGAAGTCTGCGGTATCTCAACAATTACAGAACTTCCTGTGAAAATTGCTGTGACAGGGGAGATCGTTGCCCAGGCGCTGAATCCGATTTTATACAGGATATTTTCAGGTATTACTTCTGTGATACAAATGACACCGCCGGCAATCCTGGGAGATATCCGGGAACATGGGATTGTATTGATCGGTGGTGTAGCGCAGCTGAAAGGATTAAACGAGCTCGTATTGAAAGTAACAGACATGAAAGCACATGTGGCGGATCATCCTTCTTATGTAAATGCAGTAGGCGCAGGATCTGCCTTGGAGTATATGGATTATTTTCGTGATTCATTGCAGGATTTGCATTAACAGCAGGAAAGAATTGTCTTGGGATAGTTCTTTTTCTTTAATTCGTAAAGAATGCTTTCTTTTGAGTGTGAAATACTTATAAAATGTTAAAATAAAAAGTAGTTTTTATAAAAGTGAGGTTATTATGAAAAATTCAACAAAAATAGGAATGGCGATTATTGCCGCTGCGAGTATCTTAGGTGCTGCATATGTATACGCTTTTACCGGGGTGGTAGAAGAAAAAGCAATTATGGCGGGAACGGTTGTATCCGTCGTCGAACCGGGAACTGCCGTAAAAGAAGGCGATGTGTTGGTAACAGTAACTTCTTTGGCCGGAGCGGTACCTGCATCTCGGGCTGCTGCTGATGGTGTCGTTAAAGAAGTCAAAGTGGTTAAAGGACAAAGCCTGAATAAGCAGGATGTCGTGGCAGTTATTGAATATCGCTGATTATCTTAGGAGAATTTAAAATGTCCGGTTTTAGAATAAAATACAAAGTACTGGCTATATCAGTATGTCTGGTGTTTGCAGGTTGGGCAGCTGTTTCAGCAGAAGAATTTCTTCCTGTTTCCGAAGTGCGTGAAGGGATGCATGGATATGCAAAAACGGTCGTTCATGGAACACAAGTAGAGACCTTTGATGTTGATGTGCTTGGTGTAATGAAGCAGAAAGGCGCCACGGGCGGGGATCTTATCCTTGTAAAAGTATCGGGGGATCTGATTGATAAGACAGAAGGGATTGCTCAGGGAATGAGCGGAAGTCCGGTTTATATTAACGGAAAACTTTTGGGTGCCATTGCGTATGGATTCCCGCAGTCGGGGGGACGTATCGGTATGGTGACTCCTATTTCAGATATGCTTGAGCTTTGGCTTACCGATAATAAGAAGTCCGCTTATATACCAAAGCCGTCTTCTGATCTAATCCCTATTGATACGCCGCTTATGGCATCGGGATATAGTGCGGGAGGCATGGAATATCTGTCTGATAAGATGCAGGATTTCCATATGATTCCTTTTTCGGCCGTCTCCGTGGATCAGGATACCGTTGCAAGACCGCTTGAGGCGGGTGGTGCAGTGGCGGCTTCTTTGGTGACAGGAGATTTGAAATTAGGGGCGATTGGAACGGTTACTTATGTAGATGGAAACCAAATGCTTGCTTTTGGGCATCCTTTCATGAGCAGGGGAAATACCGGTTATTTCATGCATAATTCTTACATATTTACTGTAATTCCAAGCAAGAATATTCCCTTTAAATTGGGATCTGTAGGCGCAGAAATTGGTACAGTAAATCAGGACCGTGGCGCAGGAATCGGTGGAATCAGCGGAACATCTCCGGATTTTGTGGCACTTCATGCGTTCGTAAAAGACAAAGATACGGGTGTGGAAAAAGATTTAAATGTTCGGATGATACAAAATGAATCCTTGCTGCCTACGCTTTCTGCTACATCTGTTTATAATGCAATCAGCACGGCCATGGATCGCCGCGGACAGGGGACGGTGAAGGTTACTTATACTTTGCACCCTAAAGACATGAAGCAAAAACCGTTTACCCGGACAAACATGTACTGGTCTTCTACCGATATTGCAGAACGAAGTGTGGATGAGATTTATCAGATAGTGAAACTTTTGGAGCAAAACCGGTTTGAAAGTTATGCTCTTAGAAATATTTCCATGGATATGGAAGTGACGCAGGAAAGGAATACAGCAAAAATCCTTGATGCATCCGCATCACCTATTGTGGTAAGTCCGGGAGACACAATTTATGTCCGTGCTCGTCTCCAGCCTTGGCGCGGAGAGGTCTTTTATAAAGATTTGTCTTTTGATGTGCCTGAAGATCAGCCGCTTGGGAATATGGTGCTGGAAGTACGTGGTGGAGGTGTTGTACCATTACCATACCTGCTCCAGCAGCAGAAATACAATCTAACGGAAGAAATATTAAGCCGTCTCCGCAGCTATAAGAATTTTGATGATCTTCACGGAAAACTGATGAAAGAAGATCAGAACAACCAGGTTGTGGTAGAAATCATTGATCCGGATGTCAGCATGGTTTCGAAAGAGGAAGATGGTAAAGTGAAAGCGGAAATTCAAAACAAACCGGCGGGCAAAGATCCGGTAGATTTAAAAAAGAAAGAAGGCGGAACCGGCCTTGATACTGATAAAGAATCACCAAAAAGCCGTGTGGATACGGACTATGTTATTTATGGTGATGGGCAATTTACGTTCAAGGTGATGAATCCATCGGACAGGGATACTGCTTTGAAAAAATTGGCTAAATCAAATAAAAAACTTTCTGCCAAAATGACGACGGAGGAAAAGAAATTGATTGACGGTGAAAAAACAAATGAGAATACTGATAAAAATAAATCGGAAAAATCATCACCGGGGCCTAAAGATAACGGGAATAAGGGGAAAAAATAAAAATGACGTATAGTCAAAAATATTGTATCAAACTATATTTTGAGGTATTATATTAGGGATTCCTGTAGGTTTAGGAGAAAGAGGTGTTACGGTGGGATTTTTTGAACTGCTTGGCAGCAAGACCATTGGTCTGTTCCATCAGCTTGGCGCCGTAATATTGCTCCTGAATTCCTCATGCAAGGAGTTAAATCATCTGCGTTTTAGGGAAACGATTAAGCAGTGTCTTGATTTGGGGGTACTGTCATTTCCCATTGTAGCGTTGACCCTTTTATTTACGGGGATGGTTCTTTCTGTGCAGATTGCGGGAGAACTGACAAAATATGGCGCCGGGTTTACTGTCGGTGCAATTGTAGCTATCGGAATGGGGCGCGAATTGGGGCCGGTGCTTTGCGGAGTTGTTTTGGCGGGGCGCGTGGGTGCTGCTATTACGGCAGAAATTGGGACGATGCGCGTGACTGAGCAGATTGATGCTCTTCGATGCATGGCGGTCAGCCCTGTCGGCTATCTTGTCCTTCCACGGCTACTCTCATGTATGGCGATGCTGCCGATTTTGACGGTATTCGGTGTTTCTATTGGTGTTTTTGGCGGTATGATTGTAGCATCGTTGACTCATGGAGTTTCTTCTTATGTTTTTATCCATTCCATTGAAGTCTTTTGTATACCTTCCGATCTTTATATCGGCGTGATGAAATCTGTCGTATTTGGGATGATTGTAGCACTTGTCGGATGTGATCGCGGAATGACCTGTGAAGCAGGGGCGGAAGGTGTCGGGAGGGCGACAACCCAGTCTGTTGTATATTCTATAATTATGATTTTTGCGGCTAATTATCTTCTGTCTTCTATTTTATTTTGAGGATATCTATGATTGAAGTAGAACAT
>PPYF01158376.1_pt1 | contig 15212 bp, 10 predicted proteins | sample 1559871 | NCBI WGS metagenome assembly PPYF01 (sample SAMN08240021, study PRJNA423297) | Human gut metagenome, whole genome shotgun sequencing project. | reverse complement strand
GTATAGATATGCTTACCATTAAACTAATTACAGAAAACACCGACGCGGTAATCCGCGGTCTGGAGAAAAAACACTTCAAAGGAGCCAAAGAAACAATTGCCCAAGTAATCGAAGTGAATGACAAAAGACGTAATACACAAAATCAATTAGATAAAAACCTGGCAGAGGTAAATTCACTTTCGAAAACGATCGGTCAGTTGATGAAAGAAGGCAAAAAGGAAGAAGCTGAAGTTGCAAAAGCCCGTGTAGCCGAGATAAAGGAGAGCAATAAAACACTGCAGGCCGACATGGACCAGGCTGCCAACGACATGCTGAATCTGCTGTATACCATTCCCAATATTCCCTACGACAGTGTGCCCGAAGGTGTTGGTGCCGAGGACAATGTAGTTGAGAAAATGGGAGGTATGGAAACTCAACTTCCCACAGATGCACTCCCCCATTGGGAACTGGCTAAGAAATACGACTTGATTGACTTTGATTTGGGTGTAAAAATAACCGGTGCAGGTTTTCCTGTTTACAAAGGCAAAGGAGCTCAACTGCAACGCGCACTGATTAACTTTTTCCTGGATGAAGCACGTAAATCCGGATATACCGAAATCATGCCTCCAACAGTTGTAAACGCTGCTTCCGGCTATGGAACCGGACAACTTCCGGATAAAGAAGGACAAATGTACCATTGCGAAGTAGACGATCTCTATCTGATTCCGACGGCTGAAGTTCCGGTAACTAATATCTACCGTGACGTCATTTTGGATGAAAAGCAACTTCCTATTAAAAACTGCGCTTATACACAATGCTTCCGTCGGGAAGCCGGCTCTTACGGTAAAGATGTACGCGGACTCAATCGCCTTCACGAATTCTCTAAAGTAGAATTGGTGCGTATCGACAAACCGGAGCACTCCCGTCAGTCACATCAGGAAATGCTGGATCATGTAGAAGGCCTGCTCCAGAAGTTGGAACTCCCTTACCGTATTCTCCGTCTCTGTGGTGGTGATATGAGTTTTACCGCTGCGCTTTGCTTTGATTTCGAAGTATATTCCGAAGCACAAAAGCGCTGGTTGGAAGTCAGCTCTGTATCTAACTTCGATACTTACCAAGCCAATCGATTAAAATGCCGCTATCGTAGCGGAGAAAAGAAAACCGAACTTTGCCACACACTGAACGGATCGGCACTGGCATTGCCCCGCATCGTAGCAGCCTTGCTGGAAAACCATCAGACTCCGGAGGGTATCCGGATTCCGAAAGCATTGGTTCCCTACTGCGGATTTGACATGATCGACTGACATAGAAGAAAAGCCTCAAAACTCCTATTTAATGAGCTCTACTCAAAAAAACTTTGCTCTGCCGTTAGCATTTATCGGCATCATGTTCTTCGCCATCGGATTCGCATTAGGAATCAATTCTGTACTTATTCCGGTATTACAAGGTTCTTTAGGCATCACTTCAGCCGAATCTTACCTGATAATCGCTGCCACTTTCGTACCTTTCCTCATCTTCGGCTATCCGGCTTCGATGACTATCAAAGCTATCGGATACAAACACACCATGGCACTTTCGTTTGCCATGTTCGCTGTAGCTTTCGGTTTGTACATTCCATCGGCCAGCCAGGAGAGTTTTCCTCTTTTTCTGGTAGCCTCTTTTGTCAGCGGCACGGCAAACGCATTCTTACAAGCATCTGTTAACCCCTATATTACTATTCTCGGCCCATTGGACAGTGCAGCCAAACGTATCAGCATCATGGGCATCTGTAATAAGTTAGCATGGCCAATTCCTCCTTTGTTCCTCGCTTTCCTGATAGGCAAGGAAGTGAGCGACATTACCGTATCGGACTTATTCACTCCCTTTTATGTTATTATTGCAGCATTTATTATATTAGGCATCATCTCACTGATGGCTCCGCTGCCTGAAGTAAAAGCAGCCGGCGAGGACGACAGTGAAGGAGGTGCCGAGGCATGTCCGTATGCAGCCAGCAAAACCTCAGTATGGCAATTTCCGCACCTTTTGCTGGGATGTCTTGCCCTCTTCCTCTACGTAGGCGTAGAAACGGTTTCACTGGGAACCCTCGTTGACTATGCCAACAGCCTGCATTTGGAGAATGCCGCAGCTTATGCCTGGATTGCTCCGATCGGTATCGTGATCGGATATATCTGCGGTATCATCTTTATACCCAAATACATCAATCAGGCTACAGCATTAAAAATATGCTCAATCCTCGCCATTGCCGGTTCAATTCTGGTAGTACTCACCCCGGCTGACATCTCAATCTATTTCATTGCATTCATAGCACTGGGTTGCTCACTGATGTGGCCCGCACTGTGGCCACTTGCCATGGCAGATTTAGGTAAGTTCACCAAAGCCGGCTCTTCTCTGTTGATTATGGCTATGGCCGGAGGTGCTGTCATCCCTACTCTGTTCGGATACATAAAAGACATAGCGGGAGCACAAAATGCTTATTGGATTTGTCTCCCATGTTTCCTCTTCATTCTTTATTATGGAATGGCCGGATATAAAATCAGAACAAAATAAAACAAACTGATTTACACTGATAATAAAGCCATCCCCTCAAAAGGATGGCTTTTCTTTTGTTTTTTACAAATTAGCAGTATCTTTGCACACTAAGAACATTCTGATAGCAATTACGTAATAAATCCAACAAATTAATTAGATAATGAACAAAATCATTAGCAAAGAACACTTTTCGGAGAAAGTATTCAAACTTGTCATTGAAGCTCCGTTGATAGCAAAATCACGCAAAGCAGGTCATTTCGTGATTGTGCGTGTCGGTGAAAAGGGAGAACGGATGCCACTGACCATTGCAGCCGCCGACCCGAAGGCAGGAACGATCACCCTGGTTGTTCAGGAAGTAGGGCTCTCTTCTACCCGCCTTTGCGAACTAAACGAAGGAGACTATATCACCGACGTAGTAGGTCCATTGGGACAAGCTACCCACATTGAAAACTTCGGAACAGTAGTATGTGCCGGAGGTGGCGTAGGTGTAGCTCCGATGCTACCCATCGTACAGGCCCTGAAGGCAGCCGGAAACCGTGTGATCACCGTACTGGCAGGACGTAGCAAAGAACTGATCATTCTTGAAAAAGAAATGCGTGAAAGTTCGGACGAAGTGATCATAATGACCGATGACGGATCATATGGTCGCAAAGGCTTGGTTACCGAAGGAGTAGAAGAAGTAATCAAACGGGAGAAAGTGAACAAATGTTTTGCTATCGGCCCGGCTATCATGATGAAATTTGTTTGTTTGCTGACGAAGAAATATGAAATTCCGACAGAAGTATCATTAAATACAATTATGGTGGATGGCACCGGAATGTGCGGCGCCTGCCGTATTACTATCGGAGGAAAGACCAAATTCGTATGTGTCGACGGTCCGGAATTTGACGGTCACCAAGTGGACTTCGATGAAATGTTGAAGCGCATGGGAGCTTTCAAAACCATCGAACGTGAAGAGTTGCATAAACTCGATGAATGTGAAGCAACCAAAGTCATAGATGAAAACGGACGTACAGCCCCTTGGCGCGAAGCACTCCGTAAAGCTATCAAAGCTAAAGACCGTGCGAACATTGAACGCTGCCAAATGAACGAACTCGATCCGGAGTACCGGTCACACAGCCGTAAAGAAGAAGTCAATCAAGGGCTGACTAAAGAGCAGGCAGTTACGGAGGCACAGCGCTGTCTGGATTGTGCCAACCCAGGCTGTATGACAGGTTGCCCGGTAGGCATCGACATTCCCCGTTTCATCAAGAACATAGAACGTGGAGAATTCCTTGAAGCAGCCAAAACACTGAAAGAGACCAGTGCCCTGCCTGCCGTATGCGGTCGTGTATGTCCGCAGGAAAAACAATGCGAATCAAAATGTATCCATCTGAAAATGGGCAAAGAAGCCGTAGCCATTGGTCACCTGGAAAGATTTGCTGCCGACTACGAACGAGAAAGCGGACAAATCTCCGTACCTGAAGTAGGCGAGAAAAACGGTATCAAAGTGGCTGTTATCGGTTCCGGTCCTGCCGGACTATCCTTTGCAGGGGATATGGCCAAATATGGATATGATGTAACGGTATTCGAGGCGCTACATGAAATTGGCGGTGTACTGAAATATGGTATTCCCGAATTCCGTCTACCCAACAAAATAGTAGACGTCGAGATTGAGAACCTTGCCAAAATGGGAGTTACATTCATCAAAGACTGCATTGTAGGGAAAACGATCAGCGTAGAACAGTTGGAAGAAGAAGGTTTTAAGGGAATTTTTGTAGCCTCAGGAGCCGGACTTCCCAACTTTATGAACATCCCGGGTGAGAACTCGATCAACATCATGTCTTCCAACGAATATCTGACTCGTGTAAATCTGATGGATGCAGCCAGTCCCGATTCCGATACTCCGGTAGCCTTCGGAAAGAACGTAGCTGTGATTGGTGGCGGTAACACTGCCATGGACTCTGTCCGTACAGCCAAACGTCTTGGAGCCGAACGGGCTATGATCATCTATCGCCGTTCAGAAGAAGAAATGCCAGCACGTCTGGAAGAAGTGAAACATGCCAAAGAAGAAGGTATAGAGTTCCTGACCTTACACAACCCAATCGAATATCTGGCAGACGAGCAAGGACGTGTCAAACAAGTAATCTTGCAAAAGATGGAATTGGGTGAACCGGATGCCTCCGGACGACGTAGCCCCGTCCCCATCCCAGGAGCAACAGAAACCGTTGATATCGATCTCGCCATTGTCAGTGTCGGGGTATCTCCCAATCCTATCGTCCCCAGTTCTATCAAAGGTCTGGAATTGGGTCGTAAAGGAACAATCACTGTTAACGATCAGATGCAATCGTCTATTCCCACTATTTATGCGGGAGGAGATATTGTACGCGGAGGAGCTACTGTCATCCTTGCCATGGGAGACGGACGCCGTGCCGCAGCAGCAATGAACGAACAATTGAGTACCAAGTAGAAGTATAAAGTCGGGGGGATGTTCAAAACTCGTATTCACCACAGAGTATGTGGTGAGTTATGGACACCCTCCTAACAATTTATTCTCCGGACCGGATACTCGCAATAATCGATCCTAATAAAAAATCCCTGCTAAATTGGATAATTAGCAGGGATTTTCATATTCCACAATTGAACGATTTCTTACTTCACTACACTATTTGTAGCCGGATCCGGAAAAATAACAGTCGGCTTAAACGACTTAGCTTCCTCAAAATCCATCAACGCATACGACATAATGATCACAATATCATCCGGTTGTACTTTACGGGCCGCAGCACCATTCAAGCAGATTTTACCTGATCCGCGTTCACCTTTGATAATACTACCCATATAATTCAGATTGGCTTCCGTGACACGGGCACAATGAATTTTTGACTTCAACACTTCAATCATCATAAGGGGTTCGTCTTTTTTAAGTTTAAGATTCTTTGTATTTAATATTATCAATCAGTCTGACATCACCGCAGAACACTGTTATACAGCCCACTACATACGATGTTTGGTTCCAATTATCAACCTTCTGCAAAGTGTTTCCGTCTACTATCTCAAAATACTCCAGACGCAATCCCGGAACAGCAGCAATAGCATCTTCCACAAACTTCAGCGTTTCACCCACTGTGTGAGTGGCTGCAAAGGTACGACTTTTAAATAAGGTCTGAGATATTTTTAATGCATTTTCACGTTCTTCTGCCGACAGACGCGCATTCCGGCTGCTCAGAGCCAGACCATCTTCTTCACGAACAATAGGACAACCTACTATTTCAAGATCAAACTGCATCTGACGAACCATCTCACGGATGATAGCCAATTGCTGAAAATCTTTCTCACCAAAGTATGCACGATGTGGTTTCACCGCTTCGAACAGTTTACTTACTATCTGGCATACTCCATTAAAGTGTCCCGGACGGAAAGCCCCCTCCATTACAGTATCCAAAGGAGCATAACTGAATTGGCGGGTATCCGGCTCCGGATACATCTCTTCCACCGAAGGAGCAAAAGCATAAGTCGCTCCACAAGCCTCGAGCAATTTACAATCGGCATCCAGTGTGCGAGGATACTTAACAAGATCATTTTTATCATTAAACTGGGTAGGGTTCACAAAAACACTTACCACCGTTACTTCATTCTCGTTTACACTACGCTTTACAAGAGATGCGTGCCCTGCATGCAAAGCACCCATAGTAGGCACCAACCCCACCTTTTTACCCTGGGCTTTCAAAACCGAAAGTTCAGCCTGCAAGTCCTTGATCGTATGTATTACTTTCATTTTAATAGGTTTATGATTCTTAGTTGTTTGAAAAACGGTGCAAAATAAACCATAATTTACCATATAAAGAAGAAATATCGTAAATTAATGCAAAAGAAGACGAAGGAGAGTCCTAAGCAACAGGACGATTTATCACTGAAAAACAAGCACTTAACAATTCATAAGGAATTATACCGCCAGAGAACTTGCTTTAATGCCCGTTTTTTTTTATATCTTTGCAGAATATTTACGAGAACGATTGTTATTATGACAAAGGCTAACAAGGTTTTATTTATTACACAAGAGATTACTCCTTACGTTTCAGAATCCGAGATGGCCAATATAGGCAGACATCTACCACAAGCTATCCAGGAAAAAGGCAGAGAAATCAGAACATTTATGCCCAAATGGGGGAATATCAACGAACGCAGAAATCAATTGCATGAAGTGATACGTCTTTCCGGCATGAACCTGATCATCGACGACACCGACCATCCACTTATTATCAAAGTAGCTTCTATCCAGTCAGCACGTATGCAGGTTTATTTCATCGATAACGATGATTATTTTCAGAACCGGCTGCAGACAGCTGATGAAAACGGGGTTGAATACGATGATAATGATAGCCGGGCTATCTTCTATGCCAGAGGAGTGCTGGAAACGGTAAAGAAATTGCGTTGGTGTCCGGACGTTATTCACTGTCATGGCTGGATGACGGCATTAGCCCCTTTGTATATAAAGAAAGCGTATAAAGACGAACCTTCGTTCCGCGATGCAAAAGTAGTATTCTCCGTATACGAAGATGATTTCAAAGGTACATTCAACAATGACTTTGCAAGCAAACTGATGCTAAAGGGTATTAATAAAAAAGATGTAGCTACCCTGAAAGATCCGGTAGATTATGCTACACTTTGCAAATTAGCTGTCGATTACTCGGACGGAATAGTACAGAATAGTGAACATGTAAATGAAGATGTCATGAACTACGCGCGTCAATCGGGCAAATTGGTTCTTGACTATCAAGCTCCCGATGCTCTTGCAGATGCTTGCAACAGTTTCTACGATCAAGTGTGGGAAGCTGAACAAAAATAAATAAGAACCTAGATACGACGATCATGAAAGCAAAATATGTATGGGTAGCACTGCTTGCCTTGACTTTCTTCGGATGCGATGATAATACAGGTACTATCGGATGGGATATGCTTCCGGATAGCGACCAAAATATCAATGGAAGATATACGACTTACGAGTTAACTACGAATTCCGACCTATCAGGTCCTGTTTTTGCCAAAACCAGCGTAGGTTATGTGGGAAAATTCACTGATAAAGAATTCGGAGAATACGAAGCCAGTTTCCTCGCACAGTTGAATAGTCCGGATGGAATTTCTTTTCCTTCGGTCTACGATCCGGAAACTAATCCCAAAGGGGTAATGGCAGGAGACTCTATTCACACCGCTGAATTGATCTTATACTATAAAAGTTATTTTGGAGACTCTATCAATCCATGCCGAATGACTGTTTATGAACTGGACGAAAACTTGACCCAGAACTATTATACAGACATCGATCCATTGAAGTATTACAATCCAAACAACTTACTCGCACGAAAAGCCTACACAGCTGTTGACCAATCACTCAGCGATTCCATCAGAAACTCAGATGACTTTTATCCTAATGTCCGTCTAACTTCTGAAGAGATCACCAAACTAGGTAAACGTATCTATCGTTTGAACAGAGATCACCCTGAATATTTTAAAACTTCGGAAGCATTTATTAATAACGTATTCAAAGGTATTTATGCCAAGAATGACTATGGTAACGGAACGATTCTTTATGTTGACCAGATCAACCTGAATGTTGTAATCCGATGCCACGAAAAAGACAGCTTGGGAAATAATCTGAAGAAAAAAAATGGTGCTGACTCTTTATACTACACAACCCGTACTTTCGCTACAACCAAGGAAGTAATTCAAGCCAATAAGTTTGTTAATTCTGAAAAGCTAAACGAAATCGCTAAAAAGACAGACTGTACTTATTTGAAGTCTCCGGCCGGTATCTTCACACAAGCTACATTGCCGATCAATAAGATTTATGAAGAATTAAGCCATGACACCATTAATGCAGTGAAACTGACTTTCAATAGCTACAACCAACCGGACAATGGGAAATTTAGTATGAAAGCACCTACATATGTGTTACTTTTACGTGAGAAAGAACGGCAAAGTTTCTTCGAAGAGAACAAACTTACAGATAACATCACTTCTTATCTGGCCGTACACAATGCTACTATTTCCAATAAACCTACAACCAATCAGTATGTGTTTACCAACTTGACTCGCTTGATTAATGCATGTGTCAACGAAAAGCAGGAAGCCAAGAAAAAAGCAGGAGACAGTTGGAACGAAGCAGCTTGGGAAGCAGCAAATCCGGATTGGAATAAAGTGGTACTTATCCCGGTACTGGTACAGTACGATAGCTCTTCCAATAAGAATATGATCAGCATCCAACACGATCTACAACCGGGATACGTAAAACTGGAAGGTGGTCCGGACGGTACGAAACTGAAGTTAGAAGTAACTTATACCAACTTCAACGGTAAGCAGTAACAAAATATTCTCAGTATATAATACAATTAAGGCGATGTAAATAAAGAATCATTTACATCGCCTTAATTTTTATGGTCTCATTCTCCTTATGTTTTATGTAAAGAATAACAAGATGTGGCGAACTAAAGCAGAGACGCCTCTTTCTCCATAAAATAGAAAGAGGTTGTCTCCAAAGTCAGCTCCTTACCTTTTCAACTTACTGCTTGTAAATCTACAAAGAAATATCATTAAAAAAATTTGGACTATTACCCTTCTTATCAAGAAATAAGGGTCATTTTATGCCTTTTACTTTTAAACTGTAAATAACAGTAAGGGGCTATCCAACTTTTTTGGACAGCCCCTTTCCACCGCTTTAGTTTACGCTAAAGCATGTTCTTGAATCATATTAATCTTCTTTTTTTGCCGTTGCTTTCTTTGCAGCAGGTTTCTTCGCAGCGGCCTTTTTAGGTGCAGCTTTGGGTTCGGCCTTTACTGTTTTTGCAGCCTTTTCCGCTTTTGCCTGCAACCTATCAACCTCCTTATGTAATTCGGCGATCTCTTCTCCCTGGTTCTTGATAGTTGTCAACAATGAATTCAACTCTTCATTATCGATATCCTCAGGATAGAGAGAATTTACACGTTTAATGAAATCCCCCAAGATATTCATATAGTTAGTAAAGGCATCATAAGGAGAATCATAAATACCACGATTCAGCCACACACCGGTATTCTTGGTCGTCATAAAACGGAAGTTATTGCTGGCTTGCAGATAATCCCAATCCTGCTTGATACGACGATCATCGCAAAGGTGTACACGTTCAGCCACACTGTATAATTTGCTGAAAGCTTCACGCTGCAAAACATTACCCAGCCAGCTGCTCGTATCTCTTTCTTCGTCTACCCACGACATTGGATATGGTACATCCAATTGGGAAACAGATTTCAATTTCGAAATAATCTCCGATGGGGTAGAGAAAGTAATGCCCTTTTCTTTTGCACAATAAGGAAGTGCCTTCAAGAACTCCAAAATATTGGATGATAATGGCTGCGCCATACCCAATGCTTTCAGTTCCATAAAGATATTGATCACTTGTTCTTCTTGTGGTAAAGCATCAATCCAACCGATAAACTTATCGGCAAATAAAGGATACTCACTCCAATCAGAGTTAGAGAAGCGCAAACTGATATCATCCGATAACTTGAAGTCTCTTAATAACAATTTCAGACTCGGAGCCTGATTGCAATGATACACGTAATGCGGACTCTTCCAACCCAAAACGTGTTTAGCACCTTCGGTCAGCATGCCTTTGAAACCCATGCTAGCCACCGTAGCACCTATTTCATCCGAATAAATCAAGCTGGAGTTACGGAACACTTTCGGAGCTTTACCAAACATCTGTTTCATCTTTTCGCTCTGACGCATTACCTCTTCACGGAAACAGTCTTCATTGGCCAATGACGATAAGCCATGAGAGTATGGCTCTGCCAGGAATTCACAGCAACCCGTATCGTTTAATATATGTAACAGGTCAATTACGGCAGGTGCATGAATTTCGAGCTGTTCCAATGCTACTCCCGAAATAGAAAGGGCTACTTTAAATGCTCCTCCGGAATTCTTCACCATTTCAATCAATGTATTGAGAGCCGGAATATAAGAACGTTCGGCAACCTCATTAATACCTGTCTCATTGGCATAATCATCATAGTAATAATGGTCGGCACCAATGTCGAAGAAGCGGTAACGTTTCAGATGAATAATTTGATGTATCTCAAAATAAAGACAGATTGTTCTCATATCTATATTGTTTTATTGTTTTCCATAATTTTTTATAACCTCGTCGTAGATGCCGCGAACCTTGTAGCCTACGTTCTCCCACTTTATTTCGTCCACCTCTTTCTTACCTTCATCACGGAGATACTCGTACATAGCCGGATAGGTACAGATAGAATAAATAGCATCTGCCATAGCGTGGATATCCCAGTAATCGGTCTTGATACATTTTTCCAAGATCTCGGCACAACCGGATTGTTTGGAAATAATGCTTGGTACGCTACACTGCATAGCCTCCAACGGAGAAATACCAAAAGGTTCGGATACCGAAGGCATAATGTATACATCACTGGCCTTCAAGACTTCATATACTTGCTTCCCTTTCATGAATCCCGGAAAATGGAAACGATCGGCAATGCCTCTTTCAGCTGCCAAACGGATCATCTGATCCATCATATCACCACTACCGGCCATCACAAAACGTACATTCCGCGTACGCTGCAATACCATCGCAGCTGCCTCTACAAAATACTCAGGACCTTTTTGCATTGTAATACGTCCCAAGAAGGTAACCACCTTTTCTTTCGGGTTCTTATTAGGTACAATATCCTGTATCTCTTGCGAAAGAGGAGAAACTGCATTGTGCACAGTTGATACTTTCTTCGGATCCTGGAAATATTTATGGATTACTGTTTGACGAGTTAATTCACTCACACACATAATATGATCGGCATGATCCATACCATTTTTCTCAATGGCATAAACTGTGGGGTTCACATTACCACGACTACGGTCAAAGTCAGTAGCATGTACGTGAATCACCAATGGTTTGCCCGATACCTGTTTTGCATGAATACCGGCCGGATAAGTCAACCAGTCATGTGAGTGTATAATTTCAAACTCCTGTTGCCGTGCTATAACTCCTGCAACAATTGAGTAGTTATTGATTTCCTCATGTAAGTTATCCGGATAACGCCCTGAAAATTCAATGCATCCCAGATCATTTGCATTCAGATAATTGAAATCAGCATAAATATGATCGCGCAAGTCAAAATATAATTGAGGATCCATGTAAGAGCCTACACGCCCTTTGACATATTCCCAATCTACATCCCTCCACACAATCGGTGTACTGTTCATACCGATTATTCTCAGAAAACTCTGGTCTTCGTCACCCCAAGGCTTGGGAATACAAAATGTAATCTCCATATCCTCTTGTTGAGACATACCTTTTGTCAAACCATAGCTGGCAGTTCCTAAACCTCCTAAGATATGCGGGGGGAACTCCCATCCAAACATTAAAACTTTCATCTTCGTCCCTCCTCCTATAAATTATATTTAGACAACAGCTTCAAGATACGTAAAATCTCCGCCACATTCATTGCAAACGATACTGCTCCACGCCCTTTAAAAGGTGGATTTCCGTCGAACAATTCCGGCAACGAACCAACACAGTGGCTGGTCATCTCGTCTTCAAGTCCAATCAACTGACGCTCTACAAACGAAATTCCACTCATCTTATAGATTCGCAGATACGCCTCCATGTAGAATCCCATCAGCCATGGCCAAGCCGTACCCTGATGATAAGCATAGTCTCTCTGGATTTGAGGACCTACATAATTCGGATTATATCCGCCGCTCTTCGGACTCAATGTTCGGAGTCCCTTCGGAGTAAGTAATTCCTTCGTCACAATATCGAGTACTTGTTTCTTTTGCACCCGGTCAAGAGGAGAATAATCGAAGGCAACCGTAAATATCATGTTGGGGCGTACGCTCCAATCCATCATATTTCCGTCTACATAATCCAACAGATAACCATATTCATTACGAAAGACTTCCACAAAAGACTTTCCGGTTACCTCAGCCTGTGCATCCAGTGAATCTGCCAGCAATCCATTACCGCCTTCACGAACTAAGTCGGCAATAAAACGCAAGGCATTGTACCACAAAGCATTTATCTCTACGATATAACCTGTACGCGGAATAACCGGACGTCCGTTAACCGTGGAATTCATCCATGTGATCGCCCTATCTGCACCATTGGCATACAACAACCCGTTTTCGTGCAAGAACAGATTATCATGTTTGCGCTGACGAATAAAATCGATGATTTCTTCTAACAAAGAACCATATTTGGCACGACATTGTTCACGACTTGTTTCCTTTGCATATTGTTGCAGAGCCCATACGGCCCATAATAATACGTCAGGATCATCCATCTCGTAGATTTTACAGCCTATCGGTTCACCTTTAATGTAGTTATTGATCGCTTTGCGGGCAGTTTCCATCACATCTTCAAATTCACCTATCTCATCTACAGCAAGCGTCAATCCGGGCAGCGATACAAACATATCCCGGGCACGACATTTAAACCAGGGATATCCGGCCAAAATATAATGGTCCTCTTCCTGCTTGTTATGGAATTGATGGGCGGAATTCTTTAAACAATGATAGAAACTATCACGTGGCGTACGGTCGGCAACTTCCGCCTCAAAAGTTTGTTTCAATCTGCGGGGAGAAATTTCAGAAATACCGGCAGAGAAAATTATACTTTCTCCTTTCTTTATATCGACTTCAAAATATCCGGGAACATAAAGGTCTTCATTGAAATCATATCCTCTCTCCTGTTCTTTCGGATATTCAATTCCTCTATACCAATTCGGTTCATAATGGAATTCGTTTTTCTTATTCAACTGCATGAACAATTCCGGATAGCCCGGATACATGCAAGTCTTAATGCCGTTTTCTACTAACTGGTAGTCACGACTCGCCTGCGAATTCTCGTGGGTATATTCGCGTACACTACGGAAAGCAAGGAACGGACGAAAACGAAGAGTGGTAGCTGAGTGTGCATCGACCAAGGTATAACGGATCAGAATCCGGTTCTCATGATGTACAAAGATTTTCTCTTTGCGAAGTATGACTCCTCCCACACGGTAAGTTGTTGCCGGAATATGTTCACAGTCAAACTCACGGATATACTTATGTCCATTGGGGCTAAAGTGATTTCCTTGATATTTATGCAATCCCAGGTTAAACTCAGCACCGTGTTGAATTACCGTTTCATCCAAAGAAGATAGCAGCACATGATTTTCATCGTCCAGATTGGGTACGGGAATCACCAACAATCCATGATATTTGCGTGTGTTACAATCTACAATCGTTGTACAATGATAAGCTCCTGATTTGTTCGTCCGGAGAATCTCCCTTGGTAAAGATTCCTCAAGATTTATCATCAGGGTCTTGTCAAAATGTAAATAACTCATAGTTGTGCATTATTTAAAGGTTAATTATTTCGGTTATCATAGTATATATTATAAGTATGATGCCCAAAAATACGAATTAAAGGTAAATAACAAAATAAAAAGGGACTTTATTTTTTATTTTCAGGGCAAATATTCGTAGCATTGTATAAAATTTAAAGAAATATGCTAATATGAGGCCAGAAATTCGACAAATCCTGCTGACAATGGTACTTCCGCTGTTTCTAATTTTTATCCTCTACATGATAAAGGTTTTAGAGATAGGTATGGACTGGGACTTTACCAGTTTAGGAGTATACCCTTTGTCAAAAAAAGGTATGTTTGGTATTTTCACTCATCCTCTTATACATAGCGGCTTCAAACATTTATTGACCAACACTTTACCACTATTCTTCCTTTCATGGTGCCTTTTTTACTTTTACAGAAGCATAGCTCCCTCTATTTTTCTTATAATCTGGATAGGATGTGGAGCCATTACATTCCTTATCGGCAAGCCTACCTGGCATATCGGTGCCAGCGGTATTATCTATGGACTGGCTTTCTTTCTTTTCTTCAGCGGACTGTTACGAAAATATATCCCCTTGATTGCCATATCTCTATTAGTTACCTTTCTCTATGGAGGTCTTATATGGAATATGCTCCCCTATTTTACACCATCCGGCATTTCGTGGGAAGGGCATTTAAGCGGAGCTATCATAGGTACCATCTGTGCTTTTTCTTTTATGGGTTACGGCCCGCAAAAGCCGGACCCTTTCGCAAATGAACAAGAAGAGGAATCCGTCTCAGCAACAGATGAAACAGATAATATCGAAATGGATAAAGAAGAAGAACACGAAATCGATGCAGAATAGACTCATCTTACATTATCACAATGTAACAAATGGCAGGTTACTTCTGCAATGCGGCAATCAATAATGTGATATTTGCAGTAAACAGCCTGACAGAAATAGCCAACAAAATGATACCGAAAAACTTACGGATAATATAGATGCCACCTTTCCCCAGAAAACGCTCCACACGCCCTGTCATACTAACGACAAAATAAACCCATAGCATATTCAGGATCAAAGCAATTACAATATTGATACTGGCATACTCGGCCCGTAATGAAAGTAGTGTAGTAAATGCACCGGCACCGGCCAACAACGGGAATACTAAAGGCACCAGCGTTGCCTCTTTTATCGGCCCCTGATTCTTAAAAATTTCCACATCTAAGATCATTTCCAGTGACATCAGGAAAATGACAAATGCGCCTGCAACAGCAAAAGATTCAATATCTACATGAAACAGTTTCAACATAAAGTCACCCGCATAGAAAAAGCCAATCATCAGTGCAAACGAAATAACGG
>PPYF01603254.1_pt1 | contig 15215 bp, 11 predicted proteins | sample 1559871 | NCBI WGS metagenome assembly PPYF01 (sample SAMN08240021, study PRJNA423297) | Human gut metagenome, whole genome shotgun sequencing project. | reverse complement strand
ATGATGCCGCAACGCCGCACTTCCGACGGCCCCACCACGTTTGCGTCCCTGGATGCACAGGAACTACCGGTGGTACGCGAATATTCGGCTGGCGGACTGATCTTCGACGATCAGAATCGCGTGGCCATCATCGCCCGTCATTCTCGTTCCGGCCATCTGGAATGGTGCCTGCCCAAGGGGCATATCGAGAAGGGCGAGACTCCACAGCAGACCGCCGTGCGTGAGGTGCACGAGGAAACCGGCATTTTGGGCGAGGTCATCGATTCCATCGCCACCATCGACTACTGGTTCACCGGAACCACGCAGCGCGTGCACAAGCTGGTGCATCACTATGCCTTGCGGCAGACCGGCGGCGAGCTCACCGTGGAAGGCGATCCGGATCATGAAGCCGAAGACGCCATCTGGGTGCGGTTCGATGATTTGGACGACGTGCTGAGCTACCCCAACGAGCGCAAAATCGCGTGGCTATACGCCAGAAAGAAGAACAGGCAGGCAAACGAGTGAACCTACCCGCAGTCTTATGCCGCTCACGCCATGGTGGACGATTCGTACGCGCGTTTGCGGCCATTCTTGTCATCACGGCGATGCTGGCCGCCCCACTGACCGCATATGCCGATGATTCGCCTGATGATCAGGCCGGTCAGACCATCGCCATCGAGCAGAGTACGCCCATAGTCACCGCTTCTTCCGGATTCCATATCACGGTAGCGATTACCAATGCCTCATCGGATACGGCACCGGCGGGGTCACTGATTCTCAGCACAAATTCACGGTTCACATTCGTCTCACGCACTGATATGCAGAAATGGGCGGAAGGCGATACCGCCATTCCCACCCCGGATGTGCTCGGCAGCATTGATGTTCCTGAAATCACGCCGGGCAACACTGCAACCGTCACCCTCGACGTGGCGGCCGACCAGCAGGCTCTGCAGAGTATGCGCAGCTGGGGTCCCAAGCCCCTGCAGTTGTCGTACAGCGCCGGAAACCAGCCGCCAACCATGCTCCCCAGCTTCCTGACCCGTTCTCCTGACGGGCTCGACACCGCGCAGACTCCGGCGATGAACCTCACCGTGGCGATGCCGCTGACCACCACTGACTGGCAGGTTGATTCCTCCGCGCTGTCCGGCCTTGTCTCCGAAGATGAGAATGCATCCGCAGAGCCGGTGTTATCGGTGAACCAGCAGGAAACCACCACGGTCAAGGAACTCAACCAGACCTTGGCCAAACACCATAGCCTGCAAGTGGTGGCCGATCCGTTGTATTTCCAGGAACTCCCCTCCGATACCAGACCTGCCGTCGCGGGAGTCATGCAACCCGGTGATTTTGATGTCACGGCGTATGCGGCGCTGAATGATGCCGATGCCTATACCAGAGCCGGCATCGCCGACGAAGCATGGAACGCCGAACAGGCGCAGACGTTGTATGCTGTGGCCAAATCCACCGTCACGCCGACTGCCACCTATGCCTGGCAGGGATCCGGCACGTGGAGCCTGGACGCCCTGACCAAGGCCCGCGCTCAGGGATATACCGCCGTTATTGCGGATTCCACGTTTGACGGTGAGCAAACCGACACCGTGCATACCGGCACCTATGTGGTCAATACCTCCGCCGGAGACATCACCGTGCTCAAGGAACAGTCGGAACTCGGCACGTTGGCGCATGGCGAAGCTACCAGCGCACGGGCAACGGCCGAAGCCAGCGATGCGGGCAGGCTGGCCAGAATGCTCGCACAAAGCGCGTTCTATCAAATGGAACAGCCGTATGCCACCCGAAACCTGCTGATGACCTTCTCCAGGAATAGCAGCGCGTCATGGATCAATCAGGTCATGAGCGCTATGGAACAGGCATCGTGGCTGAATCTGACTGATCTGAACACTATGGCCGCTGCCGACCCATACAGCGTCAGCAGCGAGGTGAACCAGGACGACTCCAATGCCGCCGACGTCTCCCAAACCCGTGCCACCCTGGAACAGCTTTCTTCAAGTCGTAAGGACATCCTGCGGCTCGCCACTTCCATACTGAAGAAGGGTCTTGATGAAGACGATGTCTCATCGTTGAACCCGCAGGCACTTGCCCGTCAAGATGCCAGTTCAACCGCCAGCCACACCAATGATCCCGCACAATGGGTGAGCACGCTGTTGAACGCGCATGACGACATCGCTCTGCATGCGTTCGCCGGCTCCAGCGATGCCGAGTATCAGAGCCAGATAGCCAAAGCCAACCGGACGTTCGCCGATACGGTGTTGGGCAGCGTGTACATCACCCCATCCGAATCGGTATCGGTATTCAGCGAATCGGCCCAGATGCCGGTGACAGTAAGCAATAAGCTGCCTTACGCCGTCAGCGTCAAGGTCAATTCGATCACCGATTCCATGCAAATCGTGACCTCCCGTTCCAATGATGTTGTGATTCCCGCACGTAGTGAGGCTCAGGTGACCTTCACCATCCGTGTGTCCACTTCCGGCACCACCGTCGCACATGTGTCGTTGGCCGATCGGCACAACACCGCCTTCGGCAACACACAGGACACCACCATCACCAGTGTGCTGCGCATCAGCGATGCCAGTGGTTTCGTCATCATTGGTTTTGCAGTACTGCTGGGCCTCGTTGGTTTATGGCGCCAGTTCAACCGTAAGAAGGATCCTGACGAATGAGTTCTACCGTAGGCCGCAATTCCCTGATTATGGCCTCCGGTACCGCGGCTTCTCGCGTGACCGGCCAAATCCGCACTATTTTGCTGGCGGCGTGGTGATGGCCGCATCCACACCGCTGCTGGCGCGTCTGTACGTGGGCAGCAGCAATCATGAGATGATTGCCCTGACCACTGCGTTCACGCTCTGGTGCATGCCGCAGGTGTTCTTCTACGGCCTGTATACGGTGCTTGGTCAGATTCTGGCCGCCAAAGATCATTTCGCATCCTATGCGTGGAGTTCCACCGGAGCCAATGTCATCAGCTGCGCCGGATTCACCGCATTCATCATGTTGTTCGGCAAGGCCAACGAACAGCCGCTTGATTTCTGGACCTCGGGCAAAGTCGCGCTTACCGCAGGTACATGGACGCTCGGCGTGGCTTTTCAGGCACTGATCCTGTTCGTGCCGTTGATTCGCCTGGGCTTCAAATACCGTCCCAGCTTTGGCTTGACCGGCTTTGGTCTCAAGGCAATGGGACCAGTGGCGCTGGGATCGCTGGGTGTGGTGGCGATTACTCAGATTTCGGATATCGTGCTGACCCGAATCGCCACGCTGGCCCCACAGCGTGCGCATGAGCTCACCGGAGCCAGTCTGTACGACGTTGCCGGTAACGCCACCTACCAAAACGCCTTCACCCTGTACATCCTGCCGTATTCGCTGATTGCGGTATCCGTCTCCACCGCCGTATTCCCCCTCATCTCGCGGTCGATAGCAGCGCAGGACTTCCATGCGGCACGTCAGCAGCTGGGCAACGCGCTGTGCAACGTGGGGCTGCTGGTGCTGTTCTTTGCCACGGCGCTGGTGGTCTACCCTGAACCAATCATTCGTGCGCTGCTGCCTTCGGTCTCGATGAATGAGACCGTGCTCATCGCCTACGCCCTGATTCCGCTGTCTTGCGGCATCCCCGCCATATCGGCGTTCCTGTTGATTCAACGTACTTTCTATGCCTTTGAGGACGGCCTGCACCCGTTCCTCGCCGCGGTATTGCAATACGGCTTCACCACGGCACTCATGATTGTGGGCATGCTGGTGCTTCCGCCGAATCAGTGGATCGTGGGTATTGCCTGTTCCGTATCCGCCGGTGTGCTATTGGCGCTGCCGTTCATGCTGTTTATGCTGCGCAAACGATTCGGCGGCAGCCTGGAAGGCAAGCCGGTTGTGCAGACATACGGCAAGGCGTTGGCAGCGGCCGTAATCGGCGGCGTTGTGGTCTGGCTGGCGAAAACCCCTGTTGCAGACCTCTTCGGTGCCTCCATCCAAGAGACCGGCGGCCAGATGAGCTGGCTGTCCGCATTGGGAATCTGCATCGTACTGACTCTCGTGCTGGCCGTGGTGTATATCGGCGTGCTCTGGGCACTGCGCGCCACACAACTGACCGATGCCGTCCACTCGATAACCGCTCGTTTCAGGCGAAAACCCGCCAACACATCCGTTGACGAACCGCAATCTGAAGAAGACAATAATAATGCTGATACTGCTGCGAGCATCATGCCTGAGGCCGATGGCATTCAGGCCAGTCCCACGGCTAGAATGTCAGCGATGACGAATGCTGATCACATGGAGCCTGACGAGCAGATGAAACCGCAATTGGGAGATACTATCCTTAACCGCTACACCTTGGTGTCTTCGTTGCGTAAGGAACCCGGCCTCGAGGCTTGGCAGGCCAATGATCGTGTGCTGGCAAAGGATTGCCAGCTGTTCCTAGTGTCCAATCGCAAGGCATTGGACACGGTCAACACCATTGCCGGCGAGCTTGCGGCCACCCGCCCCGAGCACTATGTGCCGGTGCTGAAGTACCGCGTACAGTCCGATGTGCTCATTGCCGTCACCGCAATGGACAGTGGCCTGTCTGTGGCCGATTACCGTGCCAGTGCCACCGGCGACATACTGAGCTACGACGCCATGCGCTCCATTCTTGGCGAAACCGTTCAGGCCATCCGCCCCATGCTGACCAGTACCGCCGGCACTGCCATGCTGACCACTGATACCGTGCGTCTCACTGCCTCCGGCATCGAGATTTCCGATGCTCCGTTCGCTCCGATTCTGGCAGATATGTCCGGCACCGATCCGGCAAACGATGATGGCGCCGAGCGTCATGCCGTGCGTCAGCTTGCTGCGTTGCTATATGCACTGCTCACCAACACGACCAGCCAGGTAGATCCGCAATTCGATCTGCATCTGCTTGGGCAGGATATTCCAAGCGAGTTCCGTGTTATTTGCAAGCGTGGCCTGGCATTGGCCGATGAAGGCGAGCAGGTCATGCCGATGGCCTCACTGGCCGAACTGGACGCACTGTTGGGTGATTGGAAGCCTCTGACTGCGCTGTCGAGCACTGACATCGCCCTGCCGACCACTGACGGCGAATCCTCCATCGTCAAGGTGCAGCTGCGCCCTACGGACGAGGCCGACATCGTTCCGATTCCTGATGACATTGTCACCAGCCAGCAGCTGCCTTCACTGTCCATCGCGGCACCTGCAGTGGCCGCTGGTGCTGAATCCGGCACCAATGGTCAGGCAGACGCTCATAGCATTTTCGACTTCAATTTCTCGCAAGCCTGGGAAAAGGAGAACCTCTCCGGCGAAGACACCGGAGACTGGTACAACCGACTGGCTCCGACCAACTCGACCGGTAACTCCCGGCTGACCGTGCCGATTCCCACCGCGGCCGGCGTGCCTGAACCCACCGCTGCTGAGACCACCAGCCGTATTCCGATTTTTGATGCTTCCGGCCGTGAAATCCGCCCTGGTGAGGAGTCGCAGCGCGCGCTGGAGGAAGAGCAGGCACGTGCGGCGGAAGTCCAGTCCGTGCCGCCGAGCTTTATCCCGAAGGATCATCCCACTGGCAATGAGGATGATGCTCTGCCAGACGAGACGCTTTTCGGATCGATGACCACCAAGGTTGTTGCCATTATCGTGGCCGTGATTGTGGTGGTTGCCGCAGCGTTCTGGGCCATGCATGCGTTGCAGCGCAGTGGGGAAAACCCTGCAGATGCGGCGAACTCTTCTGAGAATTCGGAAGGCAATTGGCCGGATGTCAATGTGGATGATGTGCCGTTCGGTGAGGAAGATGGCACTTCCTCGTCCAAGGATTCCTCTACGTCTTCATCTCAGGAGAAGACCGAAACCAAGACAGAGACGGAGACGAAGCCCAAGAAGGTCACCGAGGATAAGGACTCCCAGTCGGTGCCCAAGCCGCGTCACGAGAACAACACCGCCTTTACGGTGGCCAGCGGGAACTTCCTGTCTAACCCTGCCGGGCAGTCCGGTTACGGCTACCACGTCCATCTTGACCAGCCTCATGATGTGTACCGCATGAATATCACCATCCGCACATCTGGCGGCAAGGGCTATGTCCGTGCCAATACCACGGAGGATCCGACCCAAGGCGAACAGGTGGCCGAGTTTGTATTCGCCGAGGGCGGTACCACTGAGGTGAAGTTCGATAAGGTCGTCAACACACAGGATCTGGTTCTGTGGGTGCCGCTGGATAGCCTGCCGCAGAACCAGCTGTACATTCAGAAGGTTGAAGTCTTCTAAAAGTCGCGACTATGCCGGCAACGTCACGCTGTTGGCATAGAGGTGTCTATTGGCTTTCGGATGACGTATGCTGAATGCCATTGCGCCACATAACGTGCTGCCTGCCGCTACCGACGGCAGTCGGCTGCAGACTACATAATAGACACTGTGTCTAATTATTGGAGTGAGCACTGCACTTCATAACAGACGGAGGGGAATCATATGGAACATAACGTCATCATCATCGGCTCAGGTCCCGCTGGATACACAGCGGCCATCTACCTTGGTCGCGCCGGATTGAATCCTGTACTGGTCACCGGCGCTCTGGCCCCGGGCGGGCAGCTGGTGAACACCACGGAAGTGGAGAATTTCCCTGGTTTCCCTGATGGCATTATGGGTCCTGATTTGATGGATCGCATGCGCGATCAGGCTGAGAAATTCGGCACGCAGTTCATTGCCGATGATGTCGAATCCGTGGAACAGGTGGAAGCCGCAGATGCCGCTGACGCACCGCAGCCCCGGTACCGACTGAGCCTATCTGACGGCTCGGTGTTGGAATCTCGTGCCATTATTGTGGCCACCGGCTCGAATTTTCGTAAGCTTGGCGTACCTGGCGAACGCGAACTTTCCGGTCATGGAGTGTCGTACTGCGCCACTTGTGACGGTTTCTTCTTTAAGGACAAGCCCATTGTGGTGGTCGGCGGCGGTGATTCGGCGTTTGAAGAAGCACTGTTCCTGACCAGATTTGGCTCATCAGTCACGCTGATTCATCGTCGTGATTCGTTCCGCGCCTCCCAGATCATGGTGAACCGCGCACAGTCGAATCCCAAGTTGACCTTGCTGACCAATACCGTGGTTACCGCCATCCACGGAAGCGCCTCGGCAGCAAAGCCCGCCTCCCCGGCCATTACCATTGGCGGCCTGAAGCTGCCCGCGGCCACGGCTCCCCAAAACGTGAGCAGCATTGATATTCGTAATACGGCAACCGGTGAGACTGGGACTTTGGATACCAGTGCGGTATTCGTGGCCATCGGTCATACCCCGGCTACCGAGTTCATTGCCGATGTGGTCAGCACTGATGATGATGGATACATCACGGTTGCAGAAGCCGGTACACACACCAGCGCCCCTGGCGTTTTTGCCGCCGGTGATTGCGTGGATCGCACCTACCGTCAAGCCATTAGCGCAGCGGGCATGGGTTGCCGCGCCGCATTGGATGCCCAGCAGTATCTGACCGCATAGTTGGTAGAGCATTACTCAGTAATCAGATATACACAATGGCGCAGTACAGATGAATTCGTACTGCGCCATTGTGTATATCTGATATATCAGACGTGATGCCTTACAACCGTTTTATCTCACACCCACTTGCCGTCGGTGCTGGACTGATTGGGCACCAGCAACTGCAGGATGCGGTCCATATCTTCAGGGGACGAGAATACGATTTCAATACGGCCATGTTTGGCGCTGCCCTTGATGGAGACCTTGGTATCAAAATGATTTTCCAGGCTCTGCTGAACGGCGGATCCCATCCATGGATTAGTCTTTGAAGTCTTCGGCTTCTTAGGCTGCTCTCCCGAAGCAACGGCCATAGCCACGATTTCTTCCGTACTGCGAACCGACAATCCTTCCGCGATGATGCGAGATGCCAGCTTATCCATCGCTTCTGGACCGCTCAGACCCAGCAAAGCACGCGCATGGCCGGACGAGAGCACGCCAGCGGCCACTTTTTTCTGTACTGTTGCCGGCAGGTTCAACAAACGAAGCGTGTTAGCAATCTGAGGACGTGACTTCGAAATCGATTTCGACAGCTGCGCTTGAGTCAGACCAAACTCCTTAATCATCTGCTGATATGCAGCTGCTTCTTCCAGAGGATTCAATGCCACACGATGCAAATTCTCCAGCAAGGCATCACGGAGCATATCGTCGTCCGTGGTGGTTTTCACGATGGCTGGAATCGTGGTCAATCCAGCCAGCTGAGAAGCGCGCCAGCGGCGTTCGCCCATGATCAGTTCATAGGGGCTGTCCAGATGGCCAGTGAACGGGTTCGTTGAAGACTGCTCGCCGGGCTGTGCTTGTTTGGCCTCGGCAATCTGCTCACTGGGACGACGACGCACCACGATGGGCTGCAATACACCCACTTCTTTGATGGAAGCGGCAAGCTCATTGAGTTCGTCTTCGTCGAAAATCGTACGCGGCTGATGCGCATTAGGGCCGATTTCCTGCAAGCTGAGTTCAGCGAGATAGCCGCCTTCAACGGGCTTCAGTTCCTCTGGAGCCTCTTGTTTGTTGGCCTTATCCTCAGCCGCATGCTTGTTCTTCGGTGTTTCACGTGAAACATTGTTCGATGATTTCGTTGCGGCTCGAGTGGTTGGCTTATCGTCACTGCCGAAGAATAGGTCACTCGGATGTGCGATATCGTCCAACGCGGGCATGGCCGCTCGCTTGCCACCAGTTTTCTTGACAGCAGCTCCCTTCTTGGGCTGTGATGGAGTCGTTGCGGTCTTGGACTTAGGCTTCACCGCTTCATCTGGTGCCTTCGCGAGCTCCGCGGGATCCTCCTCCCCTGGCAATGCAGGGAATAACGCGCCAAGTCCTTTACCGAGTCGTGATTTGGTTGCCATTACTTCCTCCTCGCATCAATGGCTTCAAGCACATGCTGTGAACGTCGAGCGATTTCCAATGCCGCTTCGCCATATGCTATGGCACCTATGCCGCGGGGATCATAGGCAATAACAGGCTGTGAAAAGCTCGGAGCTTCCGATATCTTCACCGATCGGGGAACGGTGGTATCCAGGACAATATTGGGGTAATGGGACTTGACCTCACCATAAACCTCACGGCTTAACAGTGTACGGCGGTCGAACATCGTGACCAGCATGGTGGAGACCAGCAGAACCGGATTGAAATGCTGCTGCACCAGGCCGATGGTGTTGATCAGCTGGCCCAATCCCTCCAACGCATAGTATTCGGCTTGAATGGGGATCAACATCTCAGTGACCGCGCACATGGCGTTAATCACCAGCAAACCCAAGCTCGGAGGACAATCGATGAACACGTAATCGTACGCGGTATCTGTCTGTTCCAGAAAACGATCGAGCGCTTCTTTCAGCAACGTGTTACGATTCGGTAAGTCCGCCACTTCAAGTTCGGCACCGCTCAAATCGATGGACGCAGGAACCACATCGAGCGAAGAAAAATCAGCGCTTGTCGTGATGACATCCGCGATTTCCGCTCGCCCTTCAATTACATCATAAATCGACCTATCTCCTGAAGAATGTGAAACAGCAAATGCCGTTGACGCATTGCCCTGGGGATCCATATCAATGACCAACACATGCGCTCCGTGCTGAGCCAGCGCTGCGGCAAGGTTTACCGTCGACGTGGTCTTACCGACGCCGCCTTTCTGATTGGCCACGGCGATCAAGCGTGTCCGTCTCGGCTTGGGAAAGGAGGCATGGGTCAAAGCGTCATATCGGGAGCTTTCGTCGGCCATCTGACTACCCAGCGCAGAACTCTGCCCATCAAAAATACGACGGAGGGTTTCGGAAGGCGATTCCATCATTGTGTCATGATGATCGTCTGCTGTCATCGTTCCTCCTTATTCAATGTACGTTCCAGTGTTCCTATTCGTATGGACATGATTTGTGTTATCCACATCCCCTATCCCCTATTGTGGATAAGTGTGGACAAGTGGATAATCACAACGGTCACATCTACAATCCACCATCGCAAAAGTGAGGTTTTTCAACGGTTTTCACCGATACCCACCATAGGGGATAGAGTTGTGGATAACTCAATTCATGAAGTACAAATGTGGATAACTTCAACATCGGTACCATCATCAACGTTTGTCAACAATTACCACATGTGTCGGTTCCAGACCTGGACCGACCTCCGCTTCCACCACTCGGGGACGACGGCCACCATAGCGTGAAATCTGGCCACTGGCTTTGTCCAGTTCCGCTTGTGCCGAACGACCCTTGAGCGCAATAAGCCGACCGGTGGGTTTCAGCAGAGGCAATGTCCATCCAGAAAGCTTGGTCATCGGTGCCACTGCACGGCAGGTCACCACTGCAAAAGGATGCATCTCGCGCTTGCGAACCCTATTGATCACTTCATCGGAACGACCACGGATAATAGATACATTCTTCAACCCCATCAGATCAACGCACTCGGCAAGCCATTCAACACGGCGTTCCATCGGTTCAATCAGCGTAAAACTGCACTCCGGCAAGCAACACGCCGTCACCAGCCCAGGGAAACCTCCACCACTGCCAACGTCAGCAACGGTTCTAAAACGAGCTCCATCTGTGGCCTTGCGCACATAAGGAACTACCGCTGCGGAATTGAGAATGTGACGTTCCCAAATAATGTCCACATCACGAGGTCCAATCAAGCCGCGAGGTTCTCCCTCTTGGGAGAGCTTGTCATGGAATCTCTCTAATCGGGGTAAAGCATCCCCCAATACACGGGCCAGCACCGGCGATTCCTGTAACTCATCCACCATGACAGTCCCCTCCTATGTTTCACGTGAAACATGTGGCATAACTTGAGGCGCCGCTTATAACGACGCCTCACATATCACCGCACAGAAAACTTCAGCATATACCTTTGTGGTGCAGGTGTATACTCACTCCTGATCGTCGACCTCTTCTTCTTCGACGTTATCTTCGTTCTTGTTACGAAGATATACAGTCACATAACGATGCGGTTCTTCACCATGGGAGCGAGACTTCAGACCTTCATCACGCACCACGTCATGAACGACTTTACGCTCAAAGGAATTCATCGGCTTCAGATCCATCGGTTCGCCGCTCTCTTTAACGGCATCAATAGCATCGAGAGCCACATCGCGCAGGTGCTGGCGCTTACGCTTCAGGAAACCATCCACGTCCACAATCAGGTGGGAACGTTCGCCGGTCTTCTGCTGCACAGCCAGACGAGTAAGCTGCTGCAACGCATCAACCACTTCGCCATTGCGACCAATCAGATGTTTGATGTCTGTGCGCTTACGAACCGGCTGTTGCCTCTGGAATCCTTGGTTCGCCTTACGCGCGGCTTCTTCCTTAGCCTTAGCCAAAGCCTCCTCTTCAAGGGAAGGAAGACCGGCCTTTTCACGACGAGCATTCTCGTTGCGATGGTCACGCTTTTCCTTATCTTCTGCGGCAGGAGAACCTGGAGTCGGGAAGCAATACACCTGCCACAGCGTACGGCACAAGTTGCAAACGTTGTTGGTCAGCCAGTACACCAACACGGCGAACGGGAAGGAAGCACCCGAGAAGATGTACATCACCGGGAAGAGCCACAGCATGGCCTTCTGCATGGTCTCGGTCTGCTTGTTCATCGAAGCAGCTGCCATGTTGCGCTTCATGTTGATGTACTGCATGAGCCACAAGCAGAAGCACATCAGGAACACAAAGACACCGATGACCACCTTGCCGGCAGTAGCTGCACGGGTGAAGTTATCAGTCACACTGACAATGCCGAACACATCGGTCTGGGTGAACTGCTTGGCGGTGGCCACATCAAAGGCACCGAGCGGATCTCGCTTGCCGTTGGCGATGTATGGAATGGCGGACAGCGTGTAGAACATGGACATGAACACCGGGCCCTGAATGAGCATCGGCAGGCAGGAACCTGCCGGATTGACGTTATTGTCCTGGTATAGTTTCATGGTCTCACGACTCATGGCTTCCTTGGAAGCCTGATCCGTCTTGCCCTTGTACTTGTTCTGAATGCGCTGCATCTTCGGCGCCAATGCCTGCATCTTGCGCATCGACTTTATCTGCTTGTAGAACAGCGGGAAGATACACGCCTGCACCACCAGCACCAGGATGATAATGGCAAGAATCCAGGAGACGCCGACCGGGCTCATGCCCAACATGACAAAGAAGTCATGCACGATCTTCATGATCCAAGTCTGCAGCCACTCAACAGGGGTCAGAATCTTGTACAGGAATCCCCAGAACCCGCTATCCAGCAGGAATTGGTTTTGATTGATCATCGTTGGGCCTCTCTTTGGGTTGTGGCCAATGGCGTCAGTCGAGGCTCCTCATGAGCCTTCGACCACGAAAATCGATAAAAAATGGAATAACGCTGCGGCACGTCGTCAATTCCCCCACGGCTCCACGGCCTGCAACGAAGCAATCGCAATACGAGGCGGCAGGCTCTCTTCATGAGCCTTAGCCAGAACCCTGAACCTGCGCTTCACCGTATTACGGGTAACCGCATTGCCCACCGATTTGGAGACAGCCAAACCCAGACGACGATACGTCGTCCGATCATCAGATTGATGATCATTACGCATCAGGTAATGCACAATGATGTCTTTGCCACCCACTTTGCGCCGGCGTTTAAGTACGGCGACGAAATCACGATGGCTTTGCAGCCGCTCCACCTCGACAGCCTCGAGGAACTGATCCGAGGGATCAGGCGGACAGGCTCTTGCGGCCCTTGGCGCGGCGACGGTTAATCAGCGCGCGACCGGAACGAGTGCGCATACGCACACGGAAACCGTGCTTCATGTGACGACGACGGTTGTTCGGCTGGAACGTCCTCTTCATATCAATTGCTCCTAGGTCTATTTGGCAACGCTTCGCGCTGCCCTCACGTGAGTCAAGCTATACCAACCTACTCTGACCCCTACCCTCAAGTCAAAATACGTCAAGAGTTTTCACATTTCGACACGTCGAGGAAATCTCGGCTCACCTCTTTGAATCGGCATAAACTCAACCATCTCACCCCAAAAGTTATCCACAAATTACATGTATGTTATTCACATTTGAGCAATTCCAACACGCGACTCGGTGGATAACTTCCTCACATCGGAGTAAACATTATCTACGTAATTCATTCGTTGAGTAGTTCAGAAGGGGCCGACCATGGTTGATGTTTCCGGTGACCCCACAATCGAAGCTGCCCATATTTGGTCAAACACACTTACCCTTCTTAAGCGCAACAGCACTCTGACCGCACGAGAGAAGGGATGGCTTGAGGGAATAGTTCCTGAAGGTGTGTTCGGCTCAACCATCGTGCTGTGTGTGGATAACAATGACACACTGCAGGCCATTCAAGGCAATCTCAACGAATCATTGTTGCAAGCACTGCACACCGCAACCGGTGAGAACATGTTCCCCGCGTTCAAAGTAGTGCCGCGCAGTGAACCGCAACCGGTCTCCCCTTATCCAACGAATGCTTCGCCGACTCTCACTGATTTCGGCAAGGAACCGTATGGCGCGCCGGAACCTGTGATTCCTGCTGTTGAACAGCAGTTCTCTGTGCCGCAGCAAAAAATGAATCGCGATCCGGAAACTCATCTCAATAAGAGTTTCACTTTCGATTCGTTTGTTCCCGGTGACTCTAATCGCTTCGCGCGAACTGTTGCATTGGCTGTGGCAGAGGGATCAGGCCAGGATTTCAATCCGTTGTGTATTTATGGCGGTTCCGGTTTGGGCAAAACACATTTGCTCAACGCCATCGGCAATTACGCCTTGGTAAAGGATCCCGGCCTGAAGGTTCGATACGTCACTTCCGAGGAATTCACCAACGACTTTATTGACGCTCTGCAAAATACCAATCAGAGTCAAGGCCAGATAGCGGAATTCAACCGCCGATATCGCCAGGTAGATGTGCTGCTTATTGACGATATTCAGTTCCTAGGCGGCAAGGAAGCCACTCTGGATCAGTTCTTCCATACGTTCAATTCGCTGCATCAAGCGAATAAACGCATTGTCATTGCGTCTGATGTGGCTCCAAAAAACCTGAAAGGTTTTGAGGCTCGACTGATTTCCCGCTTTGAATCCGGCCTGACCGTGGATGTCAAGCCGCCGGATTTGGAGACACGTATCGCCATTCTGCGCATGATTGCCGCAATGAACGGATCGAAGATTCCCAATGACGTTCTGGATCTTATTGCCGAACGTTTCACGGAGAATATACGTGAATTGGAAGGCGCGCTGACCCGCGTCACCGCTGTTGCCTCGCTGAGCAACCAGCCGGTGACCCGCGCTTTGGCGGAGCAAACGCTTCAAGACTTCTTTACCACCGATGTGGAAATCAAGCCCACCGACATCATCGGTCAAGTGGCAAAGTACTTCCACTTGACGTTTGAGGATATCGTCGGCTCATCACGTACCAAGAACGTGGTGATTCCCCGACAGATAGCCATGTATCTCGCTCGCGAGATGACCAGCATGAGCCTGATGGATATCGGCGAGGTGTTTGGAGGTCGCGATCACACTACGGTAATGCATGCTTGCACCCGTATTGGCGACAAAATGCAGCAGAAACAGGAAATCTATAACTACGTTATGGAACTGACTGTGCGTTTGAAGCAGAACGCAGACTGAGTATGCCTATGGCTTCCTTTACGGTCACCGTCATGGTGATAATCGGCCGCATCAAGCACGCAAGCAAAAGAACCAACCAACCGCTAGAATGTTCTTCAGCAAAACCGACGAAGGGAACAACCTGACATGAAAGTCGAAATCGATACCGCCGCATTGGCTGATGCCGTGGCCTGGACCTCCCGCGTCATTGACGCTCGTCCCTCCAACCCAATTCTCGCTGGCGTAAAACTTGAAGCCATTGACGGCACCCTGCAGTTCTCTGCATTCAATTACGAGATTTCCGCTCGTCACCACATCGAAGCTGGTGTTGATGAAGTCGGTTCCGCTCTGGTTCTGGGCAAGCTTCTGGCTGATATCACCAAGTCGCTGCGTTCCGAAAAAACCTACCTGACCACCGATGGCTCCACGCTAACCATCACCTCTGGCAAGTCGAAGTTCACGTTGCAGCTCATGCCCGATGCCGAATACCCTGATTTGCCGGTTGTGCCGCCTATGCTCGGCCAAGTTGATGCCCAAACTTTCGTCCAAGCCGTGAACCAGGCATCCGTCGCCGTCTCCCGCGAAGAAAACCGTCCGGTACTGACCGGCGTGCGCATGCAGTTCCAGGACGACAAAGTCATCATGACCTCCACCGACCGCTTCCGTTTGGCTCGTGCC
>PPYF01065886.1_pt1 | contig 15215 bp, 11 predicted proteins | sample 1559871 | NCBI WGS metagenome assembly PPYF01 (sample SAMN08240021, study PRJNA423297) | Human gut metagenome, whole genome shotgun sequencing project. | reverse complement strand
GCTTCAACGGCTCCGCCCTGGCGCTGGACCTGCGGGGAGACCTGCTGGCGCTGCTGGCCGCCTTCGTGTGGGCCTGCTATGCCCTGCTGACCCGGAAGATCAGCGCCCTGGGCCACCCCACGGTCCTCACCACACGGCGGACCTTCTTCTACGGACTGGTATTCATGCTGCCGGTGCTGGCGCTCTCCGGCGCCCGGCCGGACCTGGCCTGCCTTCTGGACCCGGTGGACCTGGGGAACCTGCTGTTCCTGGGGCTGGGGACCTCTGCGCTGTGCTTCGTCACCTGGAACTTCGCGGTGAAGGAGCTGGGGGCGGTGAAGACCAGCGTGTACATCTATCTGGTGCCGGTGATCACGGTGGCCGCCTCGGTGGCGATCCTGGACGAGCCCTTCACCTGGATGACCGGCGTCGGGACGGCGCTGACGCTGATGGGGCTATTCCTCTCTGAAGGCAAATTCCAACGGAGAGCAGGAGCGGACCGTGGGACAGGAGCAGGACAAATGCGTCCTGATGATTGAGGGGACCATGCCCCGCGGCTCCGGCACCGGGCGGACCGGCTGACCGGCAGTCTGCCGCTGCTGCGGTGAGGGCATGAATGGAGGGAGAGGGCCGCGCATAGCGCAGCCCTCTCCCTCCATGTTAACAGATGTTGCTTGCGGCAACGGCCCGTTTCCTGTATGATCGTGCCAGCAGGAAAGGAGTGCGATCCATATGCTGAACGAAAACCTGAAAGCCATCCGAAAAGCAAAGGGCCTCTCCCAGGAGGAGCTTGCCATCAAGCTGAACGTGGTGCGGCAGACTGTCTCAAAATGGGAACAGGAAGTTTCCCATAGTTAAGGATACCACACCACAAACCCACGCTTACATTACTTCCAGAACATCAAATTTTGGAGGTACACCTCATGAAAAGACTGATTTCCTGTGAATTTAACATCGATACTGCCTGTGTAGAACTTTACTTCACTGATGAGAGCAAGATTTCTATTGACTGCACTGCCGTTGAGAATGAAGTGGCCGATAACCGCTTTCAGAGATCTGAATTGGATTGGTTGATTTATAATGACCCGATCGCTTATGCAGATCTTGTTCTCAATGGCGATCCCAAAAGATACCTCAAATCCGTAACGGAATACAAACAATAAAAAATCATCGGGTACAGGAGCACCAGTGCAACCACTTATCGTATGCACTGGTGCTTTACATTTGTAAAATGATCGCGTGATTTCAAAGGTAAAAGTAATGCGTTCGCATAATATTTCTCGCTTTTCGCAGCAAGATATGCTATAATGAAATTGTAATTTCGCCACAATGTAGTTTAGAAGATGAGGTGCAAAAAATGGCAGTGTCCTATAAGAAGCTATTCAAGATTCTCATTGATCGGGATATGAAGAAAAAAGAGTTCCGCGATTTTGTCGGCATCAGCTACTCTACAATGAGCAAACTTGAAAAGGGTGAGAACACAACTGTTGAAGTGCTGGAAAAAATATGCCTCAAACTCGGATGCGGAATTGAAGATATTATGGAAATACTCCCAGACACCACTATTTCAAAAGGCGCAGAGTAACTTTCAGAAAAAGGGTATCCACAAAATAGAAGTAGGGTTTAAAGCTGTTCCCTTCCTGAATATCATCAGTATAAGTTATCCGCTTCTTCTGAGTGGAATGTGATAATATGTGATGGAAAATCATGAGGTGTTACCGTGCAAATATTGGACAACATTAATAATACCATTAAAGATGATTTGCAGAAGGAAGTCAAAAAAGGAAGCAAAATATCGATTGCTGCTGCTTGCTTTTCCATCTATGCTTATCAAGAATTGAAGAAACAGCTTGAGGGCGTAGAAGAGCTACATTTTATTTTTACATCGCCTACTTTCATTACCGAGAAAACCCCAAAAGCCAAAAGAGAGTTTTATATTCCCCGTTTATCTCGAGAGCGCAGCCTATATGGGACTGAGTTTGAGGTAAAGCTGCGCAATGAGCTTACTCAAAAAGCCATAGCTAAAGAATGTGCAGAATGGATTAGAAAAAAGGTTGTTTTCAAATCCAATATTACTCAAGAACAAATGATGGGGTTTATAACTGTGGATGAAAGCACTTATATGCCAATCAATGGATTCACCACAGTTGATTTGGGCTGTGAGCGCGGAAATAATGCTTATTATCCTGTACAAAAAACCGAGAGTTTTGAAAACGCAAACTACTTTCTGAAACTCTTTGACGATCTGTGGCACGATGACAAAAAACTTCAAGAAGTAACAGATATTGTAATTGAAAGTATCAGTACTGCCTATAAAGAAAATTCGCCAGATTTCATTTACTTTTTTACTCTCTACAATATTTTTAATGAGTTCTTGGAGGACATTTCTGACGATGAGCTGCCCAATGAGGCAACCGGATTCAAGGACAGTAAAATTTGGGGAATGCTTTATAACTTCCAGCGAGATGCTGTTCTTGCAATTATTAGTAAGCTCGAAAAATTCAACGGCTGTATTCTTGCAGACAGCGTAGGCTTGGGTAAAACCTTCACCGCGCTGGCCGTTATCAAATACTATGAGAACCGCAACAAATCCGTCCTGGTCCTCTGTCCCAAAAAACTATCAGAGAACTGGAATACATATAAAGGCAACTATATCAACAATCCCATTGCCTCTGACCGACTGCGCTACGATGTCCTTTACCACACAGACTTGTCCCGTGAACACGGCACTTCCAACGGGATTGAGCTTGACCGCCTAAACTGGGGCAACTACGACCTTGTGGTCATTGATGAGAGCCACAACTTCCGTAACGGCGGCGAGATCACCGGTGAGGATGCCAAGGAAAACCGTTATCTAAAACTGCTCAACAGAGTGATCCGTGCCGGAGTTCGGACAAAAGTGTTGATGCTCTCCGCAACGCCGGTCAACAACAAATTTATCGACCTGAAAAACCAACTTGCCCTTGCCTATGAGGGAGACGCTGCACAGATCAACGAAAAGCTTGACACCACCAAGAGCATTGACGAAATCTTCCGTCAGGCGCAAACCGCCTTCAATGCGTGGAGCAAGCTCCCCGCTGATCATCGCACCACGGACGCTCTGCTGAAAACACTGGACTTTGACTTCTTTGAGCTGCTGGACAGCGTAACGATTGCCCGTTCCAGAAAGCACATTGAAAAATATTATGATACCGCTGACATCGGCAATTTCCCAAGCCGGTTGCCGCCCATCTCGCTCCGGCCATGCCTAACCGACCTTGACGGGGCAATCAACTACAATGAAATCTATAATCTGCTGATGTCCCTGAGCCTGACCATCTACACACCGTCCAGCTACATCATGCCGTCCAAGATGGCAAAGTACATTGACCTCACCCACAACAAGGGAACGAGCCTGACACAAAAAGGCCGTGAGGAAGGCATACGGCGGCTCATGAGCATCAATTTGCTCAAGCGCCTGGAAAGCTCGGTGTACTCCTTCCGGCTGACGCTTGATCGCATCAAGGAGCTGATCAACGGTACCATCCAGACTATCAAGAACTACCGGTCTGGCGGCTGTATGCTTGACCTGACCGATATGTCCAATGCGCAGGACTTCGACTATGACGATCAGAACACCGACTTCTTCTCTGTCGGCAAGAAAGTCAAAATCGACCTTGCGGATATGGACTATGTATCATGGCAGCGGGAACTTGAAAAGGACGCCGACAATCTGGAACTGCTCTCCCTGATGATCGCAGACATCACGCCGGAGCATGACACCAAGCTGCAAACCCTCTTTGATACCATCCGCTCCAAGCAGAAGCATCCCATCAATCCGGGCAACCGTAAGCTGATCATCTTCACCGCATTCTCCGATACGGCAGACTACCTGTACGCCAATATCAGTGCATTTGCAAAAAAAGAGTTCGGCCTTGAGACGGCGGAGATCACTGGCTCGGTGGATGGCCGTACAACGATACCCCGCCTGAGAGCGGATTTGAATACGGTTCTGACCTGTTTCTCCCCTCTATCAAAAGGCAGAGCCGTCCTCATGCCGGGAAGCACAGATGAACTGGACATTTTGATTGCCACCGACTGTATTTCTGAAGGTCAGAACTTGCAAGACTGCGATTATCTCATCAACTACGACATTCACTGGAACCCAGTGCGTATCATCCAGCGTTTCGGACGAATTGACCGTATCGGCAGTAAGAACAGCCAGATTCAACTTGTGAACTTCTGGCCGGATATGGACTTGGATGAATATATCAATCTAAAGAGCCGCGTAGAGACCCGCATGAAAATATCGGTCATGACTTCTACCGGCGACGATGACTTAATCAACCCGGAGGAAAAAGGTGATCTGGAATACCGAAAAGCGCAGCTCAAGCGGCTACAAGAAGAGGTTGTGGACATTGAAGAGATGTCCAGTGGCATTTCCATCATGGACTTGGGACTGAACGAGTTCCGGTTGGATTTGCTGGAATATATTAAGAAGCACGATGATGTAGAAAAGGCTCCCAACGGAATGCACGCCGTCGTGCCCAAAGGCGAGGGTGCGCCCGCCGGTGTTGTTTTCGTCCTGCGAAACATCAACGACAGCGTGAATAAAGACAACCGGAACCGCATTCATCCGTTCTACATGGTCTACATCAGCGAGGATGGTGAGATTGTCTGTGACTACCTCAACCCGAAAAAGATGCTGAACACCATCCGGCTACTCTGCAAGGGCAAGGACGAGCCTTGCGTGGAGCTGTGCAGGCGTTTCAATGAAGAAACCGAAGATGGTCGTAGGATGGGCGCAGCATCAGAGCTTCTGAGCGATGCCATCAACTCCATCATTGATGTAAAAGAAGAGAACGACATTGACAGCCTGTTCAAGAGCGGCGGCACGACGGCCTTGATGTCCGCTGTTTCCGGGCTGGATGACTTTGAGCTGATCTGCTTCCTTGTCGTGAAGTAAGGAGGGATTGCCATGCTGGGTCTACCTGAAAGAACAGAATTTAATAAACGCATCCCAAAGCAGAAGTTCTATGAGAACATGGAGGTCTCTCCTGCTCTCAAGCGGGTGTTTGTGGAACAGATCCGCATTATCTACTGGCGCAACAAGCTGGCAGCGACCACCATGAACATTGCCGCTGGGGAGGAAGTCACGGAGATCGAAGTGTTTGAGGTCAGGGTGCAGGAGCCGCAGTTTGACGAGGCCGTCCTGCGGCAGATTGACAAAGAGATTCCCTATCACATTCTCTTTCTGCTCACCTGTGACAGAAAAGAACAAGCGTGGATTGGCTACAAGGAGGCCGCTGCTTCCGGCAGCAACGCCTTCAAAGTCAGCCGGTATTATCACACCGACTGGGTACCGGAGGGAAGCCTCAACTTCTCCATCGACGGTCTGAACATGGATGCCGTCTATGCTAACCTTGTGCGGCAGATCGCTGGGGATTCCCTCTCTTCCACACAGGGGGAAACGCTTCAAGAATCTGTGGCGCGGGATGAAGCAAAGCAGGAACTTCTAAAAAAGATCGCTTCTCTCGAAATGAAAATCCGCAAAGAAAAACAACTAAACCGAAAAATGGAATTAAACGCAGAGCTGAAAAAGATTCGCAAAAAAATGGAGAGCCTTTTAGGGGGGCGGTGAGTAAGTGAAAAACACGAAACGCATAGAGGAATCTGCGACAACCGCTTTGAAATCAGCATTATTAAAGTGTCCCATATTGGATGCTTACATTGATTCAAATGACAAGACGCCTTCTTGGGATGGAACGGTTTTTGTTTACAAATCGGAGGATCAAAAGAAAGAAAACATCAAAGGGCGTGTTCCAATTCAGGTGAAAGGGACAGAAAAGATTTTTGTCTCGGATGTTGCGACATTTTCATGCAGCACAGTGGATTTGAGAAACTATTATCATGATGGCGGCTGTATTTTTTTCTTAGTAAGCGTAGTACCTGCAACAGGAGAACATAAGATTTTCTATGCGAGCTTACTTGTTGTGGATCTTGATAAAATCCTGAAAAGTGCAAAAGCACAGGGAACCTATTCCATTCGACTAAAATTATTTCCTGAAAATGATCCGAAGGAAATGGCGCATATTTTCTTGTCTTTCACCAGCAATGCTCACAAACAATCGAGTTTTATAGGGAAAGACTTGCTTTCAATAGAGGAACTTGAACGCAGAGGAACAAAAATTGAAAGCTTGACTTTCAACGCTTCTGGGATCGGTTTGAAAGAGGAAGATTTGCCGAGCTTTATGTCCGCGCACGATTTCTATTTGTATGCAAAACCAGAAGGACTTGATATTGAAATTCCCATTGATAGGATAACGGATGCAATCGTTTCGAAACCTGTTGATGGGGATATAAAAGTCAAAGAACAGATTTATTATAATTCCTATGCAGTCCAATATTTTAAGGGCGAGCCGACGATAAGAATTGGTAGAGGGCTAAGTTTAGTTCTAAATCAGGAGCAGAAAAAGTCTTCTATAAGCTTCAAACCCAGTGGTACGCTTTCCGAATTTATAAAGGACGCTTCCCTTTTTTTGGATGTTCTTGAAAGCCGGGAAATCAGCATCAATGGTGCAAAAATCACTTTTAATGATCCAATTACAGTAGATGTTGCATCGCGCAAAAGCAGCTTAGCCTATTATAAGGATGTAAAAAAGATGCTTGAATTGCTCGGAGTAACCGAAGAATTGCAGATTGACTCTATTTCTCCTCAAGACGAATCTAACCTTAAAAACTTTGTTGGAGCTGTATTATACAATCGAAAAATCGGTTTCCGAAACATGACGGAAAAAACTTTTTACGGTCCGTTCAAAATTGCTAATCTTGTAATCTGGATATGGGCTGAGCGAAATCAAGAAGGGCAATATTCCGTCCAGAACTTCTTTTCCCCGCGCCATATCGCAATGTTTACATTAGATGACATGAAACACAAGAATCCGATTCCTGCATCTCAATTTCTTTTCCTTGATAAAAGTGCGTTCATCCACACATCAAACATAAACTATGAACTGATGTACCAAGATATAATCCAAAAAGAACTAAAACCTGAGATGGCGGATCGTTATGTTTTCTGGCTTTTGGATATATTAAGCGCCTATGATGAACAAAAGCAGAAAGACCCCCTGCTTTTAGGATTTGCTGAGAAAATATGCGAATGGCTTCAAGCGCAAGGGCTTACTGATGGAAACATTATGCTGCTCAATAAATTGCAAATCGTAAAGCGGCGGCGCAAGTTAAACCCATCGGAAATTGTTGAGTTGGCTAAACTTACTGTTCCAGATTGTCCTCCAAACATTCGCTGCGGTGCATATTTATTACTGGATGATAAAGTAGCTGCGCAGAGAACTTTTAATGAAATGGATGAGGAAATTCAAAAAGCATTTCTCACATACCCGATTTGCTTTTTTGGGAATCTCCAAATTGCGGAGTGCGATAAATTCAGCCATAAAGTGGAACTGGAACCAAGCTGATCTGACCAAGTGTAATTTTTGATATGATAAGCCTAATTTGGCGGCGATATAAGCTGACCGAAAGCTCTTATGAATATTGCACTTGGTATATGGTGCAGAGATTGAAAAAAACATCTGCCAACTTAGTGTATCCAAAATTAGTTTTATCTTTATTATGTGAAATCCTCCCCAAAAAAGATTAAGAAAGGGGACGCTAAACAAAAATGCTACTAAGTAAAAAGACTCTGGAAATATTGCGAAGTATAATAAATGGCGATGGAACAGATCATTACCGGTCAGGCCCCAAACTTGTCAGCTTTTTTAATCAGCTTGGCTTTAATGATGCCTATGGACAAGGCTTCCCTTCACGATGGGCATATACTGATGATCGTCTTCAAAGGATCAATGGAACTCCTGAGTTAGATAAATGTATTAAGATGACATTTGCCGTTATTGATTTTGTCGGTGAGATAGATACGCTGGATCAGCTAATTGCGCAGTTCAATCAATATATGGCTTTTGATAAATGGCAAGTTATCAGAGATAATGAAATCATATCTTTCAAACGACTTGATAAGATTGTCATATCAAAATCTCAAAGAGAATCCTCGGAAATACAAGAAGAAGACTTCTTAAAGCAAACATTTGATGTTAATGTAGGAAAGTTGCAATTAGACGCTAACATTAGCGATATTGTTAAATATAGGCTTTGCGAAGTAGAAGCTTGTATCAAATCAGAGGCACCATTAGCAGCTATATTCATGATCGGGAGTATTTTAGAAGGTATTTTATTAGGAGTTGCAACTGCATATCCCAAACAATTTAATCAAGCAAAGTCTGCTCCCAGAGACAAAACAAGCGGGAAAGTTAGAGCTTTTCCAGAATGGACGCTAAATAACATGATAGATGTGGCAACAGAAATTGGCGTTTTAAAACAGGATGTTCAAAAGTTCAGTCATGTTGTACGCGATTTTAGAAACTATATTCATCCTTATCAACAGATGGCTACACAGTTTCTTCCTGATAAGCATACTGCCATAATATGCTTCCAAGTATTAAAAGCGGCTATATACCAGATTGGTACATATCGTTATGAAAATCGATAATGATGAAATGTAGGTGAGGAAATGAATCTTAAATTTACGGCAAAGATGGAGCCTGAATGCAAAGATTTTCTAAAAATAAGAGATGCATCAAGCGAGTACATGACAATAGATACTTTTATACAAAGGCACCCTGACATATCTGAAAAAGAACTAAATGAATGCTATATTAGATATCGTGGAAAGGAACAGACTTACAAAGAAAATGCAGAAGAATACTGTGCTTTTTCCGAAAAGATGAAACTGATACACTACACACCTCCGATTATGGTTGTACAGCCGTTCATCAAACCATCCATTTATTTTATGCAGAAGGCTATTGAATGCTTGGGATTTGCGCGTTTTTTTACTATGAAAAGCGCCCTTCTTTTGGATACTGATTATAACATTCGATGGTCACAAGGCTATATTCCACAGTATCTATTTCGCTGTATTTATTTTGGAACTGCATCAACATGGTATTCTAATGCTTTTGATCATGTGCTACAAGCAGTTTATTGGGGGAAAGAACTGTATACATCTGTTGTAGACAGGGACGGAAATCCTTACGATGAAGGATGGGACACAAAGAAAACTCTGTCATTATGCACTTACGAGTTTGTGGTAGGAGAACTAAAAAATCGTAATGAAACAAAAGCAAGAAAACTACTTACATCTTGCTCAGCCAAAATTGAAGAGGTTCGTAAGTGGGCTAATTATATTAAGCACAAAGGCGGCATTGATTATAGCTACCTTGAAGCTGAAAACCCGTTTAAATTCTATGTTATCCCTACGAATTCCATTAGCTCAACAAGTATGAAAAATGGTGCGCAATACCAGCCACCTGATGAAAAATACGAAATAAAAGATTTTAAATCGCCAATAAAAATAGACATTGACGACAAGATGCAAGAACTTGTCAAAGCGTATGATGCAATCTTTGAGTGCATTGAAAAGATGATCGCCGAAATGGACTATGATCAGTACGCAATAAAAATTGGAGGAAACTCATAATGGATCACATGAAACTGGAAACGCCTGATTTAACGGCGCAAAATATCGAGAAGATCGGCGCACTGTTCCCCAACTGTGTTACAGAAACGGTGGACGAGAACGGCAAGCCGAAAAAAGCCATCAATTTTGATCTACTGCGGCAAATGCTCTCTTCTGATGTGGTAGAGGGCGACGAAGCCTATGAGTTTACATGGGTAGGCAAGAAGGCTGCCATTGTGGAGGCTAACAAGCCCATCCGCAAGACGCTGCGCCCCTGTCCGGAAGAAAGCAAAGACTGGGATACCACCGAAAACCTCTACATCGAGGGCGACAATCTGGAAGTCCTCAAGCTCTTGCAGGAGAGCTATCTGGGTAAGGTCAAGATGATCTTTATTGACCCTCCATATAATACCGGTTCTGATGTCTTCGTATATAACGATAGTTTCGCGATGTCTACCGATGAATATGAAGAGAGCATTGAGTATCGGGACGAAAACGGAAATGTGCGGTTCGTGCCTAATAATGCCGCCAATCCACGCTTCCATTCAAATTGGCTTTCCATGATGTATTCCAGACTGACATTAGCGAGGAACCTTTTAGATTCAGACGGCGCAATCTTCATCTCTATTGATAACAATGAACATTCAAGCCTAAAGCTGCTTTGCGATGAAGTGTTTGGTGCAAGATGTTTTATTGGCGATTTAGTGTGGCGTTCAAGTGACAACAGCAACAATAATGCCCTAACCTTTTCGGAGGATCACAACTACATTCTTGTTTATTCTAAGTCACCTGAATGGAAGCCGAATTTCCTGAATGATCCTAAAAAAAGGGCACATTTCAAAAATCCTGACAACGACCCTAAGGGGCCTTGGTTCGATGGAAATCCTGTAAATAATCCTGGACTGAGGGTAAATCTGCAATACGATATAACAACTCCGAGCGGGAAAATAATTCATCATCCGGCGAATGGTTGGCGTTGGTCATGGGAAACCGTTCAAGAAAAATTGAAAACTGGAGAATTACGATTTTCCGAGGATGAAACTCGCTTAATTAGACGCACATACCTATGTGACATGGAAGGGCTTCCACCGTCTTCTCTATGCATAGATTTGGAAGTCACTGGTCATACGCGAGGGGCTAAATACGAACTCAAAAAGCTCTTCCCCGAACTTCCTGTTACAAGTTTGTTCAGCACTCCGAAACCCACACTTTTGCTGAAATATCTGCTTCAAATCGGATGCAACAATGATGGTATTGTCATGGATTTCTTCTCAGGCTCCGCATCAACTGCTGATGCGGTGATGCAGCTCAATTTTGAAGATTCTGGCGACCGTAAATTTATCATGGTGCAAGTTCCCGAACCTTGTGAGCAAGATAAAGCTGGGAATCCTGTTGTATTTGATAATATCTGCGAAATGGGCAAGGAACGCATCCGCCGTGCCGGTGAGAAGATCAAGGCAGACAGTCCGCTGACCACGGCTGATCTGGATGTGGGTTTCCGTGTGTTCAAGCTGGCTGACGGCAACATGAAAGATGTCTATTATGCGGCAGATGAACTTGACCAGCAAACCCTTGCAGATATGGTTTCCAATATTAAAGAAGATCGCACCGCCCTTGACCTGTTCTTCGGCTGTTTGCTGGATTGGGGTCTGCCCCTTTCCATGCCTTACGACAGTGAGGAAATTGACGGCTGCACCGTCCATACCTATAACGATGGAGACCTGATCGCTTGCTTTGATAAAAACATCCCGGAAAGCGTGGTCAAAGAAATTGCCAAGCGCAAGCCGCTCCGTGCCGTATTCCGCGACGCCGGTTTTGCTGATAGCCCTGCGAAAATCAATGTCTTTGAAATCTTTAAGCTCTATATGCCGGAAGATGCGGATGATATAACCAAGCGTGTGAAGGTATTGTAATGCAGGCGGAATTTCTTATTTTTCAGGCTAAATCATTTTATAATGCGTATCTTAATCTTGAAAGAATTGATATGCAATCTGGCGATTTCTTATTCACAGTTCCAATGCTTGTAAATGGGGCTTTTTCTATTGAACTGAGCTTAAAAGCAATTTTGACCCAAAATAGCATCAGCTATAAAAAAGAACACAATCTAATGGTTCTATTTAGGATGCTGCCTGAAGAATTTCAGTGTGAAGTCATTGGTTATTTAATAGAAAAAGCACCCGAGTACAAAGACATGGAGAAGTTCACAAAAGAATTTGTTCTTGTTTCAAATGCATTCGTTGATTGCAGATATGCTTTTGAAGGAGTTGTTCCATCCTTTGACTTTCGTTTTCTTGCTGCCTTGGCAAATGCTTCCATCAGAGGTTTACTTGCGCACTATGATGTCAAGCTTGTTGCAATGGAAGAGAAACCGATGACAGATGAGGAACTGGACAAAGTAATGGAAGATAACCGTCAACAATTTATTGAAAAGAATATCAGCTATATTGCAAAAAAGGAAAAGGGATCTCTGTCATGAAACTTCAATTCAAACATCAGAAGTTCCAAGCAGATGCAGCAAAAGCAGTTGTGGATGTCTTTGCCGGTCAGCCATACCTCACGCCAACCTATATGATGGACAGAGGTTCTGGTACATACCAGATTGGCATGGAAGAGGAACACGACTTTACCGGCTGGCGTAATGAGCGTATTGTGCCGGAGCTGTCTGATGCACTGATCTTGGAACATCTGAACAAAATACAAAGAGCCAATCAGATCGCGCCTTCTCCCAAATTGGAAGGTCGGTATAATCTGACGATCGAAATGGAAACCGGTGTGGGTAAAACATATACCTATATCAAGACCATGTTCGAGCTGAACAAGCACTACGGATGGAGCAAATTCATCGTGGTGGTTCCCTCTATTGCGATCCGGGAAGGTGTGTATAAGTCTTTTCAGGTGACGCAGGACCATTTTGCTGAGGAATACGGAAAGAAAATCCGCTTCTTCATTTATAACTCGGCTCAACTCACCGAAATTGACCGGTTTGCCTCCGACAGCTCCATCAATGTCATGATTATCAACTCACAGGCATTCAATGCAAAGGGCAAGGATGCCAGACGCATTTATATGAAGCTGGATGAGTACCGTTCCCGTCGCCCCATTGACATTATTGCAAAAACCAATCCGATTCTCATCATAGACGAACCGCAGTCTGTGGAAGGTAAGCAGACAAAGGAGCGTCTGAAAGAGTTTAATCCCCTTCTTACCCTGCGCTACTCCGCCACCCACAAGACGGACAGTATTTACAACATGGTTTACCGGCTGGACGCAATGGAAGCATACAACAAGCGTCTGGTCAAGAAGATTGCCGTCAAGGGCATCACGGAGTCCGGCAGCACGGCAACTGACGGCTATGTGTACCTTGAAAGCATCAACCTGTCAAAAGCTGATCCTACTGCTACTATTCAATTTGACTTTAAGGGTGCTACGAGCATTCGCAAAAAGACAATGACGGTAGGGATTGGATTCAACCTCTATGATAATTCCAACGGCATGGAGGAATACAAAGACGGTTTTGTGGTCAAGTTCATCGACGGACGGGACAACCACATCGAGTTCCTGAATGGCATCAAAATCTATGCTGGTGATGTGATCGGCAGGATTAGTGAAGAACAGCTTCGCCGGATTCAAATCCGTGAAACCATTCTCTCCCACATTGAGCGGGAGCGCCAGCTATTCCATAAAGGCATTAAGGTGCTGAGTTTGTTCTTTATTGATGAGGTTGCCAAATATAAACAATATGACGCAGCAGGACAAGCCTACAATGGCATCTATGCGGATATGTTTGAGGAAGAATATGCGGATATTGTGGGGAATTTGCAGCTTTCCATTGGAGATGAGGCATACATAGCCTACCTCAACGCTATCGAGGCAAAGGATACCCATGCAGGATACTTTTCCGTCGATAAAAAGGGCAAGATGACCGACAGTAAGCTCTCCGACAAGAAGGAAAAGACTTCCGACGATATTGATGCTTACGACTTGATTATGAAAAACAAGGAATTGTTGCTTGACCGCAATCCAAAGCGTTCGCCGGTGCGTTTTATTTTTTCCCACTCTGCACTGCGAGAAGGCTGGGATAACCCCAATGTATTCCAGATTTGTACCCTGAAACAGAGCAGCAGCGATGTTCGCAAGCGTCAGGAGGTAGGCCGTGGCCTCCGTCTGTGTGTCAATCAGGACGGCGAGCGTATGGATGCTAATGTGCTGGGCAACGATGTCCACAATATCAATGTATTGACGGTCATTGCCAGCGAAAGTTATGATTCCTTTGCTAAGGGCCTCCAAAGCGAGCTGGCCGAGGCTGTTGCAAACCGGCCTGAAAAGGTCACTGCCGATCTTTTCAAAGACAAGGTCATCACTGATGCACGAGGCAACGAACAGGTCATCGATGGTGAGATGGCACAGGCTATTTACTTTGACATGGTGGTCAACGGCTATGTGGACAAGAAGGGCGCATTGACAGATAAATACTATGCTGACAAGGCCAACGGAGAAATCAAGGTGGCCGAGGAAGTAGCCGACTGCGCAGATGCTGTCATCAGGATTGTGGACTCTGTTTACGACAGCCGTTCCATGCAGCCTGAGAACGCCCGCGATAAGAATGTCGAACTGCGAGTTGACCCAGAAAAACTGGCTATGCCTGAGTTCAAGGCATTGTGGCAACGCATCAGCCCGAAATCTGTTTATGTAGTGGACTTTGATACAGATGAGCTTGTATGCAATGCGATTACTTCTCTTAACAGAAATCTTCATGTGCCGAAGATCTACTTCAAAGTTGAGACTGGCGCAATGGATGAAATAAAATCAAAAGAAGAACTCGCAAGCGGAAATGCTTTCGTGAAAAAGCAGTCTGCAACCTATGACAGCGGCAAACGAATCCATGCCAGCAGCAGTGTGAAATATGATCTTATCGGAAAGCTCGTGGAAGAAACAGGTTTGACCAGAAAAGCCGTAGTTGCTATTCTGACTGGCATTGAAAAGATCACTTTTAATCAGTTCAAAGACAATCCCGAAGAGTTTATCATTCGTGCTGCCGCCCTGATTAACGACGAGAAGGCAACTGCAATTATCCAGCATATCACTTATAATGTACTGGATGAGCGGTACACCACCGACATCTTCACCGAGCCGACCATCAAAGGTAAGCTGGATGTCAACGCCAGAAAAGCAACCCGCAGCCTGTTCGACCATATTGTTTATGATTCCACTAACGAGCGTGATTTCTCAAGTGAGCTGGATGCCAATAGCGATATAGCTGTTTATGTAAAATTGCCGGACAGTTTTTACATCTCTACGCCGGTGGGACACTATAATCCTGACTGGGCGATTGCATTCTATGAAGGAACTGTAAAACATATCTATTTTGTGGCTGAAACCAAAGGTTCTATGCGATCCATGCAGTTGCGATTGATTGAAGAATCCAAAATTCACTGCGCCCGAGAACATTTCAAAGCCATTAGTGATAACAATGTGGTTTACGATGTTGTAGACAGCTATCAGACATTGCTTGAGAAAGTTATGCGATGAAAGATTGACATAAAAACATTGCATATCAGCAAGAAACAGCTAATATGCTTTCCTTTGTTTGATAATCACCATCTTTCATAACAAGAGCAACTACTTTTGTGGCGAATACTTTGCTGATCGTCGTATCCCACTCTGCCAAGCGGATAATCTCCGCTGTTCCAGCCTCAAAATCAAACGAAATCTCACCCCATTCGCCGTC
>PPYF01660663.1_pt1 | contig 15216 bp, 23 predicted proteins | sample 1559871 | NCBI WGS metagenome assembly PPYF01 (sample SAMN08240021, study PRJNA423297) | Human gut metagenome, whole genome shotgun sequencing project. | reverse complement strand
TGAAAAAAGGCTTGGCTCATGAGGCTTTATATGCCGATAGGGCCGTACTCGTACCGGAGCTCTTACAAGCCTTACCTTTAGAAGTGTTGCCTATAGTACAAGCTATTTAAAATGTATAATAGGCTTTAAATCAGCGTCAAAGTCTATATAGTCAATAATTTGTCGTAAGAAGGCTTGCTTTTGTCGATCCGGAAGAGTCTTATATAGCTGTTCTATGTCAGCTGCCTTCATACCCTTATATAGTGAAGATTGAATAGAAGGCCTGGGCTCAGACGGTAACATGGCAGCATACTTAGCATAATCTTTTTTGTATTCATCCAGAGTAATAAGCTCATTTAAAAATAGCTCTTTTAGCCGTTCTTGCTTTTTCTTAATCACTTGTGTATCTATGCGAGTGTTATTTTTTTGCTCTTCTTGTACGGCAGAATTGAAGTGCTCGTACAAATCATCAAAATGTGCTAATAATTGTTTTTCAAGTTTGCTTTCTGCAATACCTCGATTAAAGGAGCAGTCTTCATTACGCCAATGTCTGGAACAGCGGTAACGCTTATATTTATGTGTACCGGAATAGGCACATGAACTGGTGAGTTTATGGCCGCAAATAGGACAGCGTAATAAACCGGTAAAGAGATATACTAATCCGCTTGCGGTTCTCTTTACTGTTAAATTCTTGTCAAGCATATCTTGGACGGTATAGAATTGTTGATCAGATACGATGGGAGGACAATACTCCAAGTCACCCTTATTACGGCCAACATATCGTTCATTTCTTAATAACTTGCGGATTGAAGTTACATTATAATGAATTCCCTGGGAATGAAACCAATTGGTTAATTGTTGTAAATTGGGGTATGCAATGAATTGATTAAATGCATTGGCTATTATAGGCGCATTCTCATCAGGAACTAAATGTTTATTTTCTATTTTATAACCTAAGGGTGCAAATCCGGATAGAACTTCATGCTTTGCCCGTTTTTGTTCAAATACAAAACGAATTCTATCACTTGTCATATCAGATTCATTTTGGGCGACAGATAATTTGATGTTTAACATTAGGCGTCCGTTTGTAGTCGTGGTATTGTATTGCTCTTGTGTAGTTTCCCAGTCCACACCATGGGCATCCAGTATATCTTGGGCTTTATAGTAATCACGGACAGAACGAAACCATCTATCCAACTTAATAAATAATATGCGGTCAATTCGATTCCATTGTACATCTTCCATTAGCTGTCTAAAGGCCTTACGAGAAAAAGGTGATTTACGGGCGGAAGCACCATCATCGGTATATATTCCGACTATCTTATACCCTTTATTTTTTGCATACTGTTGCAGATTTTCTAATTGAGCACTTAGGGATAATCCATGCCTGGCTTGTTCTTCTGTACTTACACGGATATAAAGGGCTGCTCGCTTGTTAGTGTTCATATAGATGCCTCCGGAGTAAAAACAGGCCCCGCCTCAGTTTGTTGATGCGGGGCCCGGACTCATTAGATAGCCTTAATCGGGATTTTCTTTTAAAAAGTAACTACTATCAACATTAAAATATATGCATAGTTTCTTGATAGAGCTCTTGCTAGGTGTGTGATTAAGGTGAAACCAGTTGTTGAGTGCTGATACCGAAATTCTCATTTCCCGAGCCAAGTCATATTGGCTTAGATTCTGTTCGACCATTAATTCGTACAGACGGTGTCTAAATAGGTCTCTATCAATTTCGGCTTTCATTGGGAACACCTCTTTCTATATCTAAAAACTTATAGAATATTGATAATATAACTGCCTATTATAAGACAAAAAAATAAGAGCAATATCAACTGATACTGCTCTCGCAAAAACATTTAATGTTTTTTCTCTGTAACAGTATCTTATATCATAATAAACCAATTGTCAATAAGTTTCTCCAGTAGCTTAAAGCTAGAGTAAATAATGTCATTATGCGTATAATCACTATTTAGGAACAGACGTTTTTTGAAATTCTGGAGCTCATTTACCACGTGATTATGTTCTTCCGGGCTTGATACGATTAGCGTGTGAGTATAAAAGGTTGTAATAATTTGATGGGTAGGGATTCTTCGCAAATGTTTTCGACGCACGTGAGTAGAAATTCCCAAGTTTATTAATGCGTTATTTACTGATTGACTGGGGATAGTTTTAGCGGAAGTAGGGGCACGAAAATCGTTAATAATACAATTGTTATGAGCGCATGCATTTCTAAGATCTTTTACTGTCCATAGCAAATATAATCTTTCTTTAAGCTCTTTTGCATATGATTGGCGTGAGTAGCGCTGACGGCAGAAATCATAAAAATGAAGGTATTGACCTAATGAAATTATCTCTACAAATACCCAAACGGGGCATGTCGTGATATTTTTCTTGATACAGTTATCAAACAAAGATTTGCAATATAGGCTCCGACTGTTTTTCTTCAGATCAGAAGATAAGCGTCTTTGATTATCATGAGATAGTTGATTAATATAATCTCGCACTACAGCATAACCATCTTCTTTTGATTTTTGAACGATCCGTATTAGATGTAATTTTGAGAAGTGTTCAATGCTAAGCACCATTTCCAGTAAAATACGTCGCAGCTGGCCGTCAATGTTTGATAAATCGACTAAGTCGGCAAAATCTAAATTCGTATATTTTAGAAGGTGAGGATCTTTTACATAGTTATTACGAAAAGTCCGTAGTTTAAAATAGTTGCGGTTAACTTCCAAATATTTTACGGCTTCAGATTTTGACATCCGGTTAAAACAGATGCCTTCTATTTTACAATATTGGACTTGTTCTTTGGGAGTTAAAAATATATCATCCGACAAAATAATCAAATCCTTTTTAACGGGAGAACCTGGGAATCGTTGTTTGCTTGTTTGTACTGTGATAAATAGCTTTGTAAACGCATAGGCGTATCGGCCGGCATATTGGCTATATCTGAATAATATTTGAATAGCCGTTCTTTATCCGCACTGTCACTATCATTGAAATCTTTAAAAAGGTAAAGGAAATCAGTAATAAACTCACCTACTAAATGACTTCCTTTGAGATATACCAGCATAGAAAGCATTACTCCATAAAGTCCTCTTGAGAAATCTTTTTCAGTAAGAGGTATTCTATTGTTTTCTGATTTTATGAGATAGCGATCATCCAGGAGTTTAGATAGGATAGTAGAGGAAAGATGGTTGATTTCATAGGTATATAGAGTCGTAAAATCCAAATTGCAAGCCGCAAAGTCATGAAAGAGCCTGATTGCCCCTAAAGAGCAGAAAACGAAGTTGGTTTTATCCCGTAGACGCACTTGAGGAAAAGGGACTAATTCATTTATAATACGATTTTGCTGTTTGTTTCTTAATAGCTTAATCAGACTGATAGTATTGTTAAATGATAAATTTTTTAATAGAATCCATGGAGGAATATGATTATGCTTCCGGTGATAATATAATGTAGGATCGCGTGCAATTTTAGGATCTATTATAGCCTTTTTACATTCAAAAGCGAGTGAACTAAATTTTAACGATTCGTTGTTAGGTAGTTTGAATGATTCCCTATATTTAGAAGCAGAAAGATATGAAGCCTCATTGACTCCGAAGTCTTTGGCCATTATATGGGATAATTTTGTTTTAACGATATTTTCTATAAGTAAGCTATACTTTAATATAAACGCCTGGACGGATCTATCAAACAATGAAAAATTATATAGTAGCTCTATTGTTATATTATCAATAAACTTTTTACCGTCAGGCATGAAATATCTCTGATATCGAGTTATTAAGTCATAGTAAGAGAGCGTGCTTAGAGCATGGTATGCAAAACCGTAATCTTCAACAATTAATCCTCGGCTCTTGAGCAATTCAATTTGTTCGTTATACGTTTTAAAAGGCTTATCATAAATAGTCAAGGTAAACTCTCCTATATAAATAAAAGAGGTCCTTGCTGGTGGACGGGCAGTAGCAAGGACCTCAGTGTCCCAGCCGCATACTGCGAAAGGGACAGTTCACTACTACCAGTATAGCCTACAAAAGCAATAAGTTCAATAGTAAATTGTAATTTTTCCAATCTTTAGATTCTGCAATATCTGTTGGTAGCAGAATGCGGGCTTTTTTAGTCGTTAGTCCAGTTTTAGACAAAATACTGGACTATAAATAAAGATAGTCCAGTAAATCGCAAAACGCTGGACTATAAATAAAGATAGTCCAGTAAATCGCAAAACACTGGACTATAAATAAAGATAGTCCAGTAAATCGTAAAACGCTGGACTATAAATAAAGATAGTCCAGTAAATCGCAAAAACTGAGCTACCGTTTATCAACAATAGATATTAAACGATCGCATGTATATATTCTGTTTTTTTGCTCTATAGAGGCGGTTAATAAGTTGTGATCTGCCATCTTTTTCAAGACCGTATAAATGGTTTGCTTACTAGCAGACAGCTTGTCGATTAAATGATTAGCGTTAAAAATAGGGTTGTTAAAAATATGGTCTAATATCGGTATATAGTAAATTGATTTTATCGACTGATTGTAAGATTTGAATTCCTCGTACAGGGCTAAGATATCCATCGCTTTTATGACATTAATTTGAGACTGAACAATGATTCCCTTCAAAAAGTAAGTAATCCAATCAGCCCACGCCCCTTTTTCCGAAATATTGGACAAAGTTTGGATATACAAAGTCCTATCTCTTTCAAAGTAAGAGCTCATATAAAAAATAGGGTACGGAATTAAAGCTGTGTAATAAAAGAATAGAGGAATTAATAATCGTCCTATTCTACCATTACCGTCTTCAAAAGGGTGAATCATTTCAAATTGGGCATGGATAATGGCTGCTTGAATCAAGTTATCAATATCTTCACTATGAATATAGCGTTCTAGATTTGACATATATTCTTCAGTCCGATCGGCTGGAAGGGGCGTAAAAGAAATGTCATGATAACTACCGATATAATTTTGGGCGATTTTAAACTGTCCGGGGTGTTTTGTGGCACCACGCACATTATTAAGTAGGATTTTATGCATTTCTTTAATCAGTTTGACTGTAAGAGGAGATTTGCTATCAGGCCTGGATAGCTCAGCACGCTGGCTAATATTTGTATAGGCAAAATTTAAGGCATGCCTGTAATTTAGAATTTCTTTAATTTCATCAGGTTCAATGTTAGTTTGATTACCAGCTTCATGATTAAGAATATCCTCTAGCGTTGCGTGCGTACCTTCCAACTTAGAGGAAAGGACAGCTTCTTGTGTTATCATTGGGGTCATTAATAAGTTGGGGTTAGGGGTATTCATCAAAAAGCCTACATATTCACCGATTGCCTTATTGGCACTGGAAAGTAAGCCTAACAGGCTTGGAGTCATTAGCTCGAATGTATTTATTGGTAACTTATCCGGGATAAAAGGCGGCGGTGCCGTAGATAATAGTTTTGCTCGTTCTAACTTAGTATTAGTCATTCGCTTCTCCTTATTCTTGACGATATTTAGACGTTTAAAACAGTCTGAAATCGTTGTTTTTTGTTGGAAGACAGACATCAATGTCGGTCTGCTGTATTGATTGGCTAGAAGTACGACGTAAAGGCATCAATGAAATACCTTTAAAAATTTCTAAAAAATAAAGGTATTCTAAGCATACCTTTATCAGATAAAGGTGGTTTACTCAGCGTTATAGAAGTGTAATTCATCGTCTATAAGTTCATTGATTTTATCAGCTGTGACGTCCATTTCTAATATATCTCCATAGCCGGTTACCCAACGAATGACATACGGAGTATTTAGTATGACTTCACGGGGGAAGGAATAGTACTTAAGCCCAAAGCTATGCGGCATTAGTTTATCAAGTTCTGTAGGCATTTCCGTAGGTCTAATCAGTATACCGTCTTTATCGATAACCAAACGCTGCGTTTGCAATTGAGGTGCAATAGAGCCCCCGGTACCCATGAAACCGCCATCACGCATAAAAGGCGTCCAAGTTGTTACGTAAATGCGGTCATTATATTTTTCGAAAATTTGTTCGAGGTTTACCGGTAGATCCAATAAGCGGTTCTTACTAGAAAAAGCTAAGTAGCTAACCATCATTCTAGGCGTTACGATAGAAATACAGTTAGTCGGATTCTTTCGCCACTGTCTCCCAAACAAATCCGGCTTTTCCTGGTTGCCATTTGATTTAAATTGCTTACCTTGCTGCCAATAGATCGGATACGTTTCGGGAGTTACGTTCTGAAAATCTGCTGCGGATATACTTGCGGAAATGCCAATCAATACAAGTGCTGCTATTAAACTTTTCTTCACCATGCCAATCGCTCCTTTTTAGTTAGTACTTGAACGTTGTCGGATATTTCGTAAAAATAAGATTACCGCAGGTCTTACATTGGTAAATGGAAATCTCCTCAGTGTCTCCGGTTGAGTGCAGCCTTTCGCGGGCTTCTAAAAGCGGGGTCTTGCAGTTATTACAGACTAGGAGTTGGTCTTCCATAGTAGCCCCGTCAACATATAAGGATTGGAACGGAAGGTACGTGTCATACTGGGTACTGTCGAACAATGCGTCCACATTATCGACTAGTAATTTTTCAAAGCGTCGAAAGGTAAAACTGTTTTCTCGTAAGGGTATAGGGTTTGAAAAATATCGCATAAAAGTATCTCTGGTAGTTTTGTTCATAGTAGCGTCACCTCTTTAGAACGTACTAACAGGATAATAAGAAAAGCTATTCGCGAGTTAGAATAACGACATCTCCGGCGGAAACGGTGCTAATTGTATCAATGTTTTTATGCGCTATATGCCTGCATACCGAGAAATTTTCATAAGGAGCAACTACTTCAATAATCGCCTTTATTTCATCACACGATCCGTTATCTTTGCCGCTAAGTGCTATGTCCTTATGGGGCTTTATAATATACAAAGTGCCACCAATGCGAGCCCCGTTTGTTAGTCCATAATCAATCAGCACCGTGTGTTCATCTTGCATTGCAATAACTCTATATTTTTTGTACATACTCTTTTCTCCTATATCTTTAAAGTTCCCCCCTCCCCCTTAACTCAATGCTTTTCTCCAGGATTTGAATTCCTTTTAGTCAATTTTCATCGAAAGCAGGCAATAACAAAGTATTCCATAGTGACAACACCCTTTCTTATATATCATTCAGGTGATTACCTGAATTACGTGGCTATCGACAATGAAATTCCATATAAGTGTTAGAACTAATATTCGCCGCTGAGTGAACCATCTGTTCTATAAGATTCGCGTGCTCTTCGCGAGTAAAGTCGTTCCTAGCTATGTGTGTGAGGTCATGGAGCACCGCTTCTTTTTGCTGTTCCCAGTTAAATTGGCTATTAATCAAGATAGTGTAACTGCCGTCTTGATTTTCCGTTACCAACGTTTTTACGTGTAGCGGTAATTTCTGATAAACCAAAGTGATATTCATTTCAAATCCTTATGTGCGCAAAAGAAAGAGGGCTACATATTACTGTAGCCCTCTCGAGGTTTGAGAATTGGCGGGGTGACATTCCCGCATCTCCTATTCAGGTCGATGACCTTCTGGCGACGGCTGCCCGTTCCGTCCTCAGATTCTCAAGTATTTCTTGACTACAGTATAAAATACTTTTACTTATTCGTCAAATTTTTTAAGAGTTCCTTTATTAATAAAATTCGCAACTCGATTAGGGTTCAGCACATATAACGATCGTACGAAATAATTGTTAGCAGCAATTCTTACTGCTACTTTTACATAGTCATTGCTTTAAATTCGCGGACGTACTCAATAGACGCATCCTTGTGATTAACGCCGACATAGTCCGGCTGAGATAAAATAAGGCCTATATGTGGATAATAATTAGCAAAATCTCTCGGATGGCTTGATTTCATATGAGCTTCATTTGATGGTCCGATGTATATGGGCGTATTAATAGGGCAAGATAGAGAAAGTAGCGTAATGACTTTCTTTGTAATGACCGCAATTTGTCTTGCCATAATTATTTTCCCTCACGGGCTTTTAGGCCCTCTATAATCTTTAAAACGGTGTCAATATCTTCTTTCGTTAAATTCTTACTGGCGTCGAACAGGATGCGGTAATCGGGGTTCGTCCGCAGCTCCTCCGCCAGCTCCGCTACTTCCGGATCGTTGTAATAGCCTTGGGACTCTGTAGGTATATCTATTGATGTATCTTGCGTTGGGGGGTTGGGCTGTTGCCAGGTCATAGGAACGTCATAGCCCATGAGCCAAGCGGGAGATACATTTAATGCTTTGGCGAGTAGGTATAAGTTTCCTTGTTTCGCTTTCCAGCGACCTGATATATATGAACTTAAGGCTCCACGAGAAATTCCCGTACGTTCTGATAGTTCGATTGCTTTCATATCATTAAGCTCTAAGGCTTGTTGTAGTCGAGTTCCGAAATCCTCTTTACTCATGGCTGCACATCCTTTCGATGCACTTATTATACTAATTATGTTCGGATAACACAACAAAAAGTTCAGAAAACTAAAAAGATAGTATTGACATTGTTAGAAATATGCTTTAACATATGTTTAGAAAACAAAACAGAAGCGGGAGGGCGGTGATAAAGTGTACAATTATAATAAGCTACTTGGAAGAATAACAGAGCTTGGAATGACTAAAGATGACTTGGCTAAAAAGATTGGAATGAGTAGAACAACGCTGTATTATAAGTTAAATTGTGAATCAGAATTTACGCAAGAAGAAATACAACGTTGTGCAGAAGTATTGGATTTCCCTTCCCAGGAAATACCTCTATATTTTTTTAATACAAATGTTTAGAAAACAGAACAAAAAGGAACAAAAAAAGGAGTGAGGACAATGATATTCAACAATAAGGGAACGAAAGTAAATGTAGAACTCAATCTTGGTAAAACCCCGTCAAAAGTAAGAAATGAATTAATTATTAATGGATATGTGTTGGATGCGACTACTGAGGAAGATCATAAACGTGCGATGTTACATGCTGTTTTTGATGCACTGGACATGGATATTGAAGAAGAACTTCGCATTTATCGTATGACTCAGAAAAGAGAAAATCGACACGCTGGAGACGTGCCGATTTCCCTTTAAGTTATTCACGAGGCAGCCTTAAAAGATTGTCTTGGGTGAAGTTGTTCGGTGCAGAACGAACATACTTTTCACCATTTTTACTTATTTCAGGAATCAAATCCGGGAAGGGATAAATATTTACTTGAATACATCCCGGCGTTTTTTTAACTGCATCATGAACAGCTGCTTTGTAATAATACCCTTCATTTTCACAACCTGTGATGTAGATTTGGTCAATCTCAAGCAAGTTGGAAGAGTAATAACAACCAGGCTTCATCTTGATTTTTGTTGCCAGCACTATAATCACCTCCTTTCGAGAACATTGTAATACAAAATTCAGGGAGGTTTACTAAACGATATTGAGTAAGAATAACGAATGAGGAAAACACAACAAGGAGGAACGAAAATGGAGGAGAAAGAAAAAGAAAAAGAGCTTCGTATGGACGAAGCTCCGTTTAACAGCAGGAAACACCTGAAATTGTTACGTCTGTACATCGGAATCAGGGAAGAAATCGTGGAAGTCACACAAAAGCATCTTTGTGATATTGATGCTGAGCAGGAACGCTTGAATTTGATATATTCCTTGGCTGATAAAGGTATTCGTGAAGAGCTACTGAAACTGGCTCAACACAACTTTAAATAAGTTTACGATTTTCCGTCCCCTTACGGGGAAACGGTAATTAAATCTGGCTCGAGCCATTCGTAACATTTCGAAAGGATAAAGTTTCCGTCCCCTTACGGGGTAACGGTAATTAAATCGCTGATATTTTAGCGCCGCTGTATCCGGACGTTTCCGTCCCCTTATGGGGGAAAAAGAATGCCGGGACAACAAAAAAACTGTTATCCCGGCGATGGTGAAGAGTACCCATGTAGGCATACTCAACGATAGATAGGTTGGAAATCTATCTATCCCTCATTGGTTTCTCGTAAAACCCTGCAGGTAACTTGCCACAAATGGTAAACATCCCTGAGTGCAACCATTTGCAATACAAGCTCCCATCATGGTTTTCCAGACCATGACTTCTATAGGATTCCTTCATAACTTAGGCAGCGAGGACTGCCGCCAATTGAGCTTTGGCAAGCAAAGAAGGATAACTAAACAGGGTAGCTCATACGAGAACAAGCAAAACGCAAAAAGTTGGCCAAAATGACCACCTCCTTGAGTTTTGGTTTCACCACCTTAATGTACGAGATGGAGAAACCTTAGTCTTAGCATATGAGGGATTAAGATAGCTCGTCAAATATTTTTTTCTCGTCCCCTTATGGGGAGAAAGGAGCAGTAATGGAAAAACTGAAAATGACACCTTTACCGGGTTGAGTATTTGCGCTATTGATCCGTAAATGCACTCAATAGAGCGTCTAGTGTCATGGGAATGGCACTATCCTCAAGAATAGCCCTGGCCCTTTCAAAGTTATCCTGATTGGTAAGAATGTCTAAAAGCTGCCGTCCTTTGGAGGTTAACTTGATATTTATGTAGTCATATTCCCGGTCCTTATATTCGGGATCAATGGCAGCCAAAAAGCCTTCTTGAATAAGCCAATGAATATGGTAGTCCGTTGTTGTCGGGTGTATCCCATCAAATCGGATTGAGTAGTTGTTCTTAACAATTGAGGAAGGGGCATTTTTAACAGCCAGTAGGATAGACCTGAATAGTTCTAAATCTAAATTCACGATAATCACTCCTTATTAGACAAGTCAGCTAAAGCATACCACAAAGAAGTGATTCGATGAAAGAATGTGTAAAACTGTAAAGAAATAGATACATATTAACGAATTTACTCTATTCGCGAGGTAAATTTAGAAGGTTATCTTGAAGGGAACCGTCCTGCTCGGAACGCACATACTTTTCCTTTTTTCCGCTTATTGCCGGAATTAAGTTAGGGAAAGGATAGATGTTTACTTGGATGCATCCGGGCAGCCTTACCAAGGCATCATAAATATCTTCTTTGTAGTAGTAACCTTCTCTCGGGCAACACGTAATATAAATTTGCTCGATTTCGAGAAGGTTGGAAGAGTCCTGACAACCGGGTTTCATTTTAATCTTTGTTGCACGCATTATAATCACTCCCTTGTGGTTAAAAAGTATATTTCATATTATCTGACAATGCGGGCATTGAACGCCCAATCTGATCCGGAATCCGGATTATCATCAATCCACATGGAACGGAATCCCCAGAATTCCATAGCCTCTTTGAAGCAGCCGAGGGCGATATCTAATTTTAACCACTCTCGATGAGACTCTTTTAACAGCTCAATGAAGTGGTGCTTCACATAGTAGGTCGTTACATTGTGATTTATATGAACTCGCAGCTTGTAAGTAGTATGGATGTAATGGAATAAAAGGTCTTGCACCTCAATGGGCAATTCGTGAAAGTGGGTAATCTTATTTGTCAACCGATTCGCCTCCTTATTGAACAAGTATACCATATGGAGGTCCCATTTATTGATAGCGATTTATACAAAGTAATTATACTACCCGAAAGAAGGAGATTAAAACAGAAGTCAAATTCGTAAATTTCAATCCCGAGCGAGTTTTAGAAACCTTGTTAAATATTGCATATGCCTCGGAAGGCAGACGATTTAAAGTCACACTAACCAGAAAGGATGATACAGATGGAGTGGATGACCAATGTAACGTGTGCGGTAGTCACGATAGTGACACTGACCTTGTTGATTCAAGCCATTAAACGCAGTTAAGTAAAGCCATTAAAGGAGAGCTATATGAGATATAACGGATGTAAGGCAGTACTTCCGCCGTGGATAAATCAAGGATATTACAGACTACAAAGCATGGAAACCTCAGAAAGTACAATCGAGTCTAATAAAAATACGAATCACTCGATAATAAAAACTGTATTCAAAGGTGTCAAAGTCGGGCTTAGTGTTGTGGCAATATACTTAATTCTTGTCGTATTAATTATTATTTCATGAAACTGTTTAGTAAAAGAAAAAAGGAACGCATCTGCCGTAACAGATGCGTTCCTCCCATGAAAAAGAAAAAATCGGTTTATACAACTATAACAGAAACGGAGATAAAAAGCAATGCATACGAAGTTAATTATGACAGTCGATGAAATGAAAGATCGCAAAGCTTGGGAAAAACTTCGTAATATCGGAATTGGAGGTAGTGATGCTGCCATTATTGCCGGTATGAATCGATGGAAGAGTCCGTTCAGGCTTTGGCAAGAGAAAACGGGACAGGTAGAGCCGGAAGACCTATCAGATAATGAGTACATATACTGGGGAAACGTTCACGAAGCGGCTGTCGCAACCAGGTTTACTGAGCTTACAGGATTAAAAGTAAAGAAATGCGGGACGCTTCAATCGCTTGATTACCCGTTCATGATAGCCAACGTCGACAGACTAGTTGTTGGCGAAAACGCCGGCCTTGAGTGCAAAACAGCAAACGGATTTAAAACTAAAGAATGGGAAGGAGACAACGTCCCCGACAGCTATTACCTTCAATGTCAGCATTACATGGCTGTCACTGGTTGTGACAAATGGTATATTGCATGTCTTATCGGAGGTAATCACTTTATTTGGAAAGAAATTCCCAGAAATGAGGAAGATATTAGGGCGCTTATCGAGGCGGAAGAATCTTTCTGGAAGAATAATGTTAAGGGCGGTATTATGCCCGATGTGGATGGCAGTAAGAGTTGTTCGCAAGCACTTGCCGAACGATTTCCCGGTGGTCTTGCGGATGACATAGTACTTCCCGAAAATGCCGAAACGTTACTGACTGAAATTGATGAGCTTCAAGAAGTAGAATCGAGAATCAAAGAGCAAGTCGAAACCAAAAAGAATCAACTGAAGACCATGATAGGTGATCATGAGGTAGCTTATGCCGGAGAGAGAAAGATTACCTGGAAGACGCAAGCCGGCAGAACAACAATTGATAGTAAGAAACTTAAGACGGAACTTCCGGATATATATGAAAAATACAGTAAGAAGGGTAGCCCGATAAGGGTATTCAAGATATAAAGGAGGACCTATTAATGGCAACCACGAAGGGCGGTTTGATGACCGCAAAAAGTAACAAAACTGACGGCGTTAGGAACATGAAGGACTTAGTAGTATCGATGGAAGACCAAATCCAGAAAGCGCTGCCTACCGTAATCACGAAAGAACGTTTTACTCGCATGGTTTTAACAGCTATGAGCAGCAATACTCAGCTGCAGGAGTGTACGCCGACCAGTTTTCTCGGGGCTATGATGCAAGCAGCACAGTTGGGGGTAGAACCGAATACTCCGCTTGGACAGGCTTACTTAATTCCGTACAGAAACAGCAAGAATAAAGGAGCCCTGGAATGCCAATTTCAACTGGGATACAAAGGGCTTATTGACTTGGCCTATCGAAGCGGTGAAGTAAAAGACATCCAAGCTCATGAAGTATATGAAAACGATGTTTTTGAATACGAGTTGGGCCTTGAGCCGAAGCTTAAGCATATACCGGCTACCAGCAATCGAGGAAGTGTTATTGCCTACTACGCTGTATTTCATACTCAAAAGGGCGGATACGGATTTGAAGTTATGAGTGTGGAAGATATAAAAAAGCATGCTCAAAAGTATAGCAAAGCTTCCGGCAGTAACTATAGTCCCTGGAACAGCAACTTTGATGAGATGGCCAAAAAGACGGTGCTTAAGAAGTGCTTGAAATACGCCCCGCTTAAGACTGAATTTGTAAGAGAAATGAGTTCTGATGGGACCATTAAGAAAGACATTGCTAAAAACATGAGTGATGTGCCTGATGAAATGGATTATATTGATACAGAAGCTGAAACGGTTCCCGACAATGTAGATCCGATGACAGGAGAAGTATTGGATACACGAACAGAACAGGAGAAAAAAGATGATGCAATTTTAGAAGCGTCTATTTCCGAATAACGTTCAAAAGGAGACCCTATGGCAAGGCCGATAAAACAGGGGTTAGACTATTATCCTTTGGATGTCGGGTTTTTGCAGGACGTTAAGATTCGCAGAATAATGAGAGCGTGCGGAATACAATCCATCCCGGTGCTAATCAGCCTGCTGGCTAATATCTATCGTAATGACGGGTATTTCCTTCGGTGGAGTCCTGATATGTCCTTTCTAATTGCTGACGAGCTTGGGGTTAGCGAGGGCGCAGTTACCGCGACTGTCGACAAGGCGGTGCAGGTGGATTTCTTTAACGCCAATATGTACGAATGCTACGGCGTACTTACTTCTGAAGGGATACAGAGCCGCTTTTTTGAGGCGGCCTCCCGCAGAAGGGAAGTCCGTTACGACGCAAGATTTCTGCTCATAAACGTTAATGTATACAAAAACCTAGTTAATGTAGACAATAACCCCGTAAATGTAGACGATAATCCACAAAGTAAAGTAAAGGAAAGTAAAGTAAAGGAAAGTAAAGAAGAAGGAGAAGAAAGGACTTCCGCTGCGGCTGATGAAATTATTGGGTATTACAGTTCTAATATCCATCCTGTCAGTTCTTCCGTTGAAAAGGACAAACTTATTGCTTTGGTTGAAACTCACGGTGATGCTTTTGTTCATAAAGCTATTGAAAGGGCTGTTGTGAGAAATAAAAGAAGCCTGGCTTATATTACCGGTATTCTTAACCGTTGGGAAGCGAATGGGTACGATGAAGGGATTTCTGAAAGCCATAAAAGTTCCCGGAATCAGTGGCAGCATTCAGAAGATTACGAGCGTTTTATGCGTGAACGTGAAGAGCATAAACGAAAACTACGGCAAAGGGGGTCCTAGGGAATGTTTACGAGAGGAAGTATGTACTTTATCCAGTCTCTGATTTGCGGTTCATATCCGAACCAATTAAGAGATAATGATGAAAGGACTCGATATTTTAAAAATTTTGAAAGAATATTTGCAAGGTACGATGAACAGGATGTAGCCGATGCAGTAGAAATTACAATTGAACGGGAGAAATTTTTTCCGTCCTTGGCAACCATAAAAGAAATACTGGATAAGAAACTTAGTGCACGGGCAGAAGCTGAACGATCTTCTTTAAAGATTGCCGAATATAGTAAGCCGAGACATAAAATTGATGTACAAGCTTTAATAGCCAGGTTGTCAGCTTTAAAAGAAAAGAAGTATGAGCAACCCATTCCTTGTAAGTTAAGAACGTTTGCACGTAGCCTTTGGCCGGATATTCCTGATAGCGTAATTCGGAAAAACTTAGCGATACTGACACATTATGCAAG
>PPYF01660662.1_pt1 | contig 15218 bp, 5 predicted proteins | sample 1559871 | NCBI WGS metagenome assembly PPYF01 (sample SAMN08240021, study PRJNA423297) | Human gut metagenome, whole genome shotgun sequencing project. | reverse complement strand
AACAATACGCTGACTGTGAAAGCAGACGGTGATATGTATCTCCATGATATTGGAACAACGGATACCTTACAGGTGGCGGATCTGACTTCTGCAAATGGCAATATCATCTTCACCGCAGACAGAAAGACTGTGGCAAAGAACCTGTCTACAGAGCATGGAACCATGAATTACCAGATCCACGGTGATTTCACTGCTAAGAAACTGAAAGCAAAAGGAAGAACCGACATCACTGCTGATGGCGATGTGGATATTACATCGGATGGCGATCTGATCCTTGGCCGTGTAGAGGCTAGAGAGGAAGAAAACCGGAAGAACATCACGATCAAGGCAGAGGGCGGTAATCTTCTGAATGGTTTAGAGGCAGAGGAAACCAGTCAGACCAATCTGACCGGTAAAGACATCACCTTAAACGCAACCGGCGAGACAGCTGATGGCACAGGAAACTTAGGAACCGCAGACAAATGGCTGGTTCTGGAAACAGAAGGTCAGCTTAAGGCTGATGCAGCAGGTAACATGTGGTTAGAGGATGTCCGGACACAGAAACCGGAAGAAGGAACCTGGAAGGTAGGACATCTGGTAAGCGGATCTGAGGATGGAGAGATCCATCTGAAATCTGCAAGAGATACTGCAATCGATGAACTGATCGCCGGAATGATCGATCTGGATATTGACGGAATGGCTTATGTGACGAGCAGTGGTTCCTTAAATGGTACCATTAAGTCCAAGGGCCTGAACTTGAAAGCAGATTCCATCGGAGCGAAAGCAGATGAGTCTGAGGAAGGTTCTAAGGATCAGTACCTGGATATCGATGCAGGCGGTAAGAAGATCACCATTTCTGCAGAACATGATATTTATGCAAATGAGATCAATCAGGAAAGTGGATTGACAGTGATTGACAGCCTGTTCAGTGCAAACGGAAACATTTCCTTAAAGACTGCACAGGATACTGAGATTGGAAGCATGAAGGCAGAAAACGGTGCAGGAATGGTCGAGACTGCTGGAAACCTTACAATCGCAGAACTGACAGCGAAGACGGCAGACATTACAGCAGTAGGAACCCTGGAAATCGCAGAAATCATTGCTGACAGCTTAAAGGCAGTGGCTGGCGAGCTTCTGAAAGTGGCAACCAGCAAAGACCTCCATGCAGAACTGTTACGGGCAGACCGCGTAGAGGCAGAGGCTGCAGGTGAGATGGTGATCGATGAGCTTCTTACCGATTACGCAAAACTGACAGCTGGCGGAAACGCAGATGTGACAACCAGTGGTGATCTGAGTGCAGGAACTATTGAGGCGGCCAATATCCACCTGAAAGCAGCAGGTGATCTTGGAACCAGGGAAGAGGCATTGATGCTGAAAACTGGTGACCGCGTAGAGGCAGAAGCTGGCGGCCTGATCAATATTCAGGAGACCAGCACTGAGCCTGGCAAGACCACGATCACTGCCAAGAGTGATAAAGACGATGTAACAGTGGAAACCAGTCGTGATCTGGTTCTGGAAGATACCCAGGGTCAGAATGTGAATGTGACCACAGGCGGTAAGTTAGAGGCGAAGAATATAGAAGCAGCCGAGAATGGCAGACTCTATATGGAAGCGGAGAAGGATATCGTCATCAACAATGACGTCCAGTCCGTATTTGGCAGACTGGTATCCAGAACCGGTGGAATCGACCTGACACAGGCAGGAAACATCGTTGTTGAGTCTTTGGCAGCAGCAGGCATCGTCAATATGAAGACAGATGATTTCATCAAGGTGATCGCAGAGAGTATCCTTTATCTGGGTACCTGGACTGCAGACCAGCTGATCGAGATCACTTCCCAGTATGACATCCTCAACGGCCTGAATGTGGCAACTGCATGCAACGCAACTGCAGAAACTGTCCGTATGAATACCTCCGGCAATATTGGTTCTGCTGAGAAATCTGTAAGAACCAAGGCAGAAAATGGTGGATTCAAGGCAGAAAACATGTATCTGGACAATGACGGTTCTCTGAAACTGGAGAACACGGACATCGGAAAAGATGCGGATCTGACCGTGAATGGTGATCTGACCAATGAAGACGCGGTTCTGAAAGCAGAGAAGCTTCATGTGAAGGCAGAACATGCAGATCTGACAACGGATGTAGATGAGATCGCCGGTGAAGTGGCTGAGAGCATCGCCATCAGAAATCAGAAGGGCATGAAAGTAACCGAGCAGCTGACTGCTGGTAAGGAAGTATCGATTGAGACACCGGGTGGAACCATCGAAGTAAGTGGAATCATCGCATCTCCAAAAACCATCTTAAAGGGTGCGGACCATATCATTGTCCGTGTAACGGATAAGATCGGAGAACTGGATGTGGAAACTGCAGAGAAGAAGGATACCGGTGAAGAGGATACCGATGAGACTCTGGATCAGCCATCGGTTGATCTGACCATGGAGTCCTCAAAGGATAACCAGCAGATCCATGTAACAACACCTGGAAGCTTCAAGATGACGACTACAGAAGCTGACGAGATCATCCGTTTCTTCGGAGACCGGATCAGACTTCAGGGCGGAACCAATGACGCTGAGATCTGGTTCAACCTGGCTCCTGGTACTGTCGAAGCCATCGTTCCAGGCGGCAATAACCTGATCGACATCGTAACGACCATGGCGCCGACTACCATCACCACAGGCAGCGGAGATGACACATTCATTCTTGGCGGCCCGGTGGAAGATGAAAAAGATGCAGCATACAAGTTCCATGAAAGTGGAATCACCGGAGAAGAAGAGGGATACTTAGGAGCTGGCAATCAGCATGAACTGAGGATCTCTACCGAAAGCGGAACCAACACCTGGCATTTATGGATGAGCGGAACCGATTTCTATCTCGAAGGCGGTATGGGCGATGATACCTACATCCGTCACGGCTTCACTTATGAAGACCGGGATGGCAATATAGGCTATTTTGCAACCAATCATTATCACATCACCGATGCGGGTGGTTACAATACTTACATCGGATTCCCGGTAGCACGGGAGGAGAAGGATCGCAAGCATGATCCGGAGGCCGGCTTGAAGGGCAGATGGATTCAGACTGCGGACGGAAACTGGATGTTCAAGATGGATGATGGATTCGCAAAGAGCATGTGGGTGAAGGTTGGTCAGAAGTGGTGGTACATGAATGAAGACGGTTACATGCATACCGGCTGGCTGCTGTACAACAACCAGTGGTACTACCTGATTCCGGGTGAAGGTTCCATGCATATGGGCTGGATCCTGATCAATGGAATCTGGTACTATCTGAATCCTGTATACCAGGAAGGCAGACCACAGGGTTCCATGTACTGCAACGAGTATACACCAGACGGATATTTCGTAGGAGCGGACGGAGCCTGGATTCCTTCCATTCCAAGATATCTGGGACAGAAAACTGCATAAAGAGATAGAATAAAGCCATATGGCTCTGATTCGATCGAACAAAGAGAAGAGGCGTTTTCAAACCGGGGAACCGGGGCGGAGACGCCTCTTTTTGCGGGTTGTCAAAATAATTTTCGTGTGCTATTCTGACAGTTATACAGCAGTACGAAATGGAGAAAACAGCAATCATGGAAAAATTATATTATGAAGATCCCTATCAGAAAACATTTACCGCTCAGGTACTTTCCTGCGAGCCTGGCAAAAAAGGCCGCTATCAGGTGATCCTGGATCAGACTGCATTTTATCCGGAAGGCGGCGGTCAGCCGTATGACACTGGTATGTTAGGCGGGGTGAAGGTCCTGGAGGTGCATGAGAAGGATGGTCATGTGGTGCATGAGACAGAGGCACCGCTGACCGTAGGCGGAACTGTGGCTGGTGAGATCGACTGGCAGAGACGGTATGACCATATGCAGAATCATTCTGGGGAACATCTTTTCTCCGGCCTTCTTCATCGTCATTATGGTTATGACAACGTAGGCTTCCACATGGGCGAGGACGAGATCACCGTAGATTTCAACGGTCCTCTGACCATGGAGCAGGTAGAGGCGTTAGAGCGGGAAGCCAATGAGGTAGTTTATGCTAACGGCCCGATCCAGATCACCTATCCGACTTCTGAAGAGTTAGAAAAACTGGAATACCGAAGCAAAAAGGAACTGACCGGTCAGGTGCGGATCGTGGAGGTCTGTGGGGCTGATGTCTGCGCCTGCTGTGGAACCCATGTGAAACAGGCCGGAGAGATCGGTCTGATCAAGATCTTAGGTATGATCAATTACAAAGGAGGCGTCCGCATCTCCATGCTCTGCGGAAGAAAAGCCATGCTGGATTACGAGAGGAAGCAGAAGACCACAACTGCCATTTCCGTCCTGCTTTCCGCGAAACCGGACCGTCTGACAGAAAGCGTTGAGAAGCTGAAAAATGACAGCCAGGCCAAGGATGCAGTGATCAACCAGCTGTATCAACGACTTTTCCAGACTCTGGTTCAGACAAGGCCGGACAGTGAAGAATGGCTTTTTGTAAAAGAAGATAACCTTTCCCCAGTTCAGCTGAGACAGTATTGCACCATGCTGTACGAGCAGAAAAAAGGAAAAGTAGTTCTGGTCTGTTCCGGAGAAAATGAGGAATGGAAATATGCGCTGGGATCAGCAGAAGCAGATATGAGGGAGCTTAGCAGGAGATTAAATGCCACGCTGAATGGACGGGGCGGCGGAAGCAATCTGATGGCGCAGGGAACGTTCCATGTTGCGGAAGGCGAGATAGAGAAAGCCTGGGAAGAGATTGCAGAAGCACCATGTAGAAACATCGTGTAGAAGCATAGAATGGAGTTGAATAAACCTGGTTAAAGGCTCGGAGTCAGTGGACATGCATGGGCATGCGGACGCACATCTGCGGTCTGCATGCCCATGTTTACTCAGTCAAAATCAGCGTGATAAACTTTGCCGCCCTCGTGAATATCCACATATCCAAGATTAAACTGATCTTCCATTACATCGACCTGATATTCAAAAAACACAGCATCCGTTTTCTTGGACATCAGCAGATAAGAACCCGGTTCTTTGTCTTCAATCTGGTCGCAGATATCTTCATAGATATCCTGTCCATCGATATCTCCGTTATATCCTGTGGCCTTAATGGTCTCCTCAATCATTCGATACAGTTCTTCCATAATAATCCTCCTTAATATCTTTCAATAATGCATAAGAGATCCGCAGTCCTCCGCGTCCGACGCCGATATCGATATCCGGCTTATTGCTTCCATGGAAATCGGAACCGCCGGATGGCAGCAGACCAAATTCCCGCGCAATCTCCCGCAGCTTGGAGCTCTGGTATGGATTCTGGGATGAATGGTAGACCTCCAGTCCACGCAGTCCCTGCTCTTTTAAAGAGCCAACTAACACCCGGATCTGGTCATAGCCCAGATGGTACTGCATCGGATGTGCCAGACATGGCCATGCGCCGGAACTGGTCAGTAATTTCATAGCCTGCTCCGGGGTGACAACCTCTTTCCGCATACAGTATTTGCCGCCGTATTGCAGATATTTGTCAAATGCCTTGCCCATATTGGGGGCGTATCCCTTGTCCACCAGCACTCTGGCAAAATGGGCTCTGGTGATGACCGTGTCTGGATTGCCGCCGGTTAAATCTTCCATAGTAAACTGGAAACCGTCTTCCTGGAACCGCTGCAGCATGACCTCATTGCGCTTGACGCGGATATCCACCAGATGCTCAAGTCCTGCATTTAACACTTCTGAATGTTCATCTACAAAAAATCCAAGAATGTGGATCTCTGTCCCCTGGTAAAAACAGGAAAGTTCAATTCCGGGAATCAGTTCGATCCCGCATTCTGCGGCAGCGGCCTTTGCCTGGGCAATTCCCGCGATGGTGTCATGGTCAGTTAAAGCCATAGCTTTTAAATTTTTTGACGCGGCATAGCGCACCACTTCTTCCGGACTGAGGGTTCCGTCCGAGGCGTTGGAATGCACGTGCAGATCAACGTAATTCATGCACTTTTCCTCCGTGTAATAATTTTGAAACGATTTGAAACGCTTTTGAAAAGGTTTGGAAACCCTTCAGTAATAGTTATAGTAACACGTTTTGGAAAATATGTAAAATGGGAAAAAAGCCATTTCTTTTTTAAAAAAGTATGCTATAATTGAAATCCGAAATCCCGCATGAATGGGATTTTTGATGCATAACAGAAATAAGATTGACAGATAGAGCAAGGGAGACAATATGAGTACAGTAAATCGTTCCAGCGGCACAGGAAGAAGCCGGGGCGCAGCCGGAACTACGGGAACCGGCACACGCAGACAGACAGGAGCGGGAAGTACGTCTGGACGCAGCTCATCATCCAGAGCCGTGTCAGGACGGACCACAACAGCGTCAGGGCGGACATCGGGAGGCACGTCCACAGCCAGACGCCAGACATCCGCAGGAAGCGCGTCCACAACCAGACGTCAGACTTCCTCTGGCAGAACCACATCCTCCAGAAGCAGCTCTTCCTATAGAAGCCCAAGACATCACAGAAGAGGACCCAATTACGGAATTATCGCCATTGTAGGCATGATCCTGATGATCGTGATCGTGTCGGTGGTTTACGGCATGCAGAGCGGCGGCAAACATAAGCCTATTGAGCAGGAGACCTCGACCGAGGCCACCACAGAAGCACCGGAGACAGAGTTAGAGAAAGAAGTTTCCGTGGATGGCATTTCCATCACCGGACTTTCCAGAGAAGAGGCAAGACAGACCCTGATCGACCATTATCCATGGGCCATGAAAGCCCAGTATCAGGATGATACTTATGAAATCAATGACCTGATGGCGGTGAAGATTGACGCATTGTTAGACGAGATTTACAGCGGCGAGCCGAAGTCCATTTATACCTTAGATACTTCTGGCCTGGACACCTCCATTGAGCAGGAGATCGAGTCCATGAAGGCCCGTTGGAATAAGGCAGCGAAAAATGGTTCCATTTCCGCTTATGACGCTTCCAGCGACAGCTTCACTTTCGCAGGAGAGCAGACCGGAATCGCTATTGATGAAGAACAGTTGAAATCTGACATCCAGGCGGCTCTGTCAGCAAAACAGTTTGACAAGGTGATCACAGTATCCGCCAGTGAAGTTCAGCCGGAGTATTCTACAGCGACAGCGAAACAGAAGTATAAGACCATTGGAACCTATACTACCAACACCACATCCAACAGCAAGCGTAACACCAACATCCGTTTGGCGGCCCAGGCTTTAAATGGTACGATCGTAGGCCCTGGACAGGAAGTTTCCTTTAATGATACTGTTGGCCAGCGTACCGAGGCTAAGGGTTATCAGGGCGCGGCAGCTTATAATAATGGAGAAGTGGTTCAGGAGATCGGCGGTGGTGTTTGCCAGGTATCTACTACCTTATATAATGCGGCGTTAAAAGCAGGCATGAAGATTTCCATGCGCCGTTCCCATACATTTGAGCCATCTTACGTGACTCCAGGTATGGACGCAACCGTCAGCTGGGGCGGACCGGATTTCCGGTTTATCAATACCTCCAGCTCCGCTATCGGTATCAAGGCGAGCTATTCCAATCAGACAGTCACCGTATCCATTTACGGAGTTCCGGTTCTGGAGGATGGTGTGACCTATTCTCTGGAAGCTACCAAGACAGAGACCTTTGATCTTCCGGAGCCTCAGTACGAGGAAGACCAGACACTGCAGCCGGGTCAGGAAGTGGTAAAGAGCAAAGGAACCCAGGGAAGCCGCTGGCAGGTAAAACTGGTGGTCAAAAAGGATGGCCAGGTGGTCAGCAGCGAAGTCGATCATACCGCCACTTATAAAGGTCATAATCCGGTGATCCGGAGAAATACATCCGGCGTGGTGATCGGCGGAGAGACCGAGAGCGTTTCTGAGAGCACAGCACAGAATACGGAGACCACAGCGGCAGAGACCACTGAAGGCGAGGTTGGACCAGGCGTCACACCGACCACAGCAGCCACCACGGCAGCGGAGACCACGGTTTCAGAAACGGTAGTCAGCCCGGATAACCAGTCTACAGACGGCGAGCTGGTAACTCCGAAACCAGCGGACTAATATAAAAACAATTGAGCAATCAGTCATGTGTTACAAAGTTAACAAGACTGATTGCTCTTTTTTTATGGATTGTTTCTAATTTAATACGATATTTTATCGTTTTTTTCTTTCCTTTTTGAGAAAGTGTTGCTATAATATAGTCAGGTCAGTGTGTGTTTTAGGTCTAACACACACTTAACTGTATGCAATATTCACATTTGTTAGGAGGAAAATCAAATGGCAAGAAAAATGAAAACCATGGATGGTAATCAGGCCGCAGCTCATGCTTCTTATGCGTTTACCGAAGTAGCAGCTATGTACCCGATCACACCATCTTCCGTTATGCCAGAGCATACGGATGAGTGGGCAACCGAAGGAAGAAAGAACATCTTTGGTCGTACCGTTCAGATCACAGAGATGCAGTCTGAGGCAGGTGCTGCCGGTGCAGTACACGGCTCCCTGACAGCAGGTGCTCTGACTACTACCTATACCGCTTCCCAGGGCTTACTGCTGATGATTCCAAACTTATATAAAATTGCTGGTGAGCAGCTGCCAGGCGTATTCAACGTATCCGCTCGTGCAATCGCTAGCCACGCACTTTCTATTTTCGGTGATCATTCCGACGTATACGCTTGCCGTCAGACTGGCTGCGCTATGCTGTGCGAGTCCAGTGTACAGGAAGTTATGGACTTAACTCCAGTTGCACATTTATCTGCAATCAAGGGCAAAGTTCCATTCATCAACTTCTTTGATGGTTTCCGTACTTCTCACGAGATCCAGAAGATCGAGGAGTGGGATTATGATGATTTAGCTGATATGGCTGATTGGGACGCGATCGCTGAGTTCCGTGCAAGAGCACTGAATCCAAACAACCCATCTCAGAAAGGTTCCGCTCAGAACCCAGATATCTTCTTCCAGGCAAGAGAGGCTTGCAACCCATATTACGATGCACTGCCAGCTCTGGTTCAGGAGTATATGGACAAAGTTAACGCTAAGATCGGAACAGATTATAAACTGTTTAACTACTACGGTGCTGAGGATGCTGAGCAGGTTATCATCGCTATGGGATCTGTTAACGATACCATCGAAGAGACCATTGACTACATGATTAAGACATCCGGCGCTAAGGTTGGTGTTGTAAAGGTTCGTCTGTACAGACCATTCTGTGCACAGGCCCTGATCGATGCAATCCCGGCAACTGTTAAGAAGATCACTGTATTAGACAGAACCAAAGAGCCAGGTTCCTTAGGCGAGCCTCTGTATCTGGACGTTGTTGCAGCATTAAAGGGCAGCAAGTTCGACCAGTGCGAGATCTTCTCCGGACGTTACGGCTTAGGTTCCAAGGATACAACTCCAGCTCAGATCGTTGCTGTTTATGGCAATGATGAGAAGAAGAGATTCACCATCGGTATCAACGATGATGTAACTGGTCTGTCTCTGGAACTGGGCGCTCCATTAGTTACCACACCAGAAGGAACTACCAACTGTAAGTTCTGGGGTCTGGGCGCTGATGGTACTGTAGGTGCTAACAAGAACTCCATCAAGATCATTGGTGATAACACTGATATGTATGCTCAGGCATACTTCGATTATGACTCCAAGAAATCCGGCGGTGTGACTATGTCCCACTTACGTTTCGGTCATAAGAAGATCAAATCTACATACCTGATCCACAGAGCAAACTTCGTAGCTTGCCACAACCCAGCTTACGTTCGTAAGTACAACATGGTTCAGGAGTTAGTTGACGGCGGTACATTCTTACTGAACTGCGCTTGGAACGCAGAGGAACTGGAGAAACATTTACCAGGACAGATGAAGAAATACATCGCTGATCACAACATCAACTTCTACACCATCGATGGTGTTAAGATCGGTATCGAGACTGGTATGGGACCAACCCGTATCAACACCATTTTACAGTCCGCATTCTTCAAACTGACTGGCATTATCCCAGAGGAGAAAGCTATCCAGTTAATGAAGGAAGCAGCTCAGAAGACCTACGGTCGTAAGGGTGAGGACGTTGTTAAGAAGAACTGGGCAGCAATCGACGCAGGCGCTAACGGCGTTGTGAAGGTTGAGGTTCCAGAGAGCTGGAAGAACTGTGCAGACGAAGGTCTGGATTACAAGACCGTTTCCGGCGCTAGAAAAGACGTTGTTGATTTCGTAAACAACATCCAGTCCAAGGTAAGCGCTCAGGAAGGTAACACATTACCAGTTTCCGCATTCAAGGATTATGTAGATGGTAACACACCATCCGGTTCTGCAGCATACGAGAAACGTGGTATCGCAGTTAACGTACCAGTATGGCACGCAGAGAACTGTGTTCAGTGTAACCAGTGTTCTTATGTATGTCCACACGCAGTTATCCGTCCAGTAGCTATGACCGAAGAGGAAGCAGCTAACGTTCCAGCAGGAACACAGGTTGTTGACTTAAAGGGTATGCCAGGATACAAGTTCACCATGGCAATCTCCGTACTTGACTGTACCGGATGTGGTTCCTGTGCGAACGTATGTCCAGGAAACAACAGAGCAGAGACTCTGACCATGGATAAATTAGAGAAACACTTAGACGAGCAGCCAGCATTTGACTATGCAGTAACTCTGCCGATCAAGACAGAAGTTGTTGACAAGTTCAAAGAGGCTACTGTAAAAGGTTCTCAGTTCAAACAGCCTCTGTTAGAGTTCTCCGGAGCTTGTGCAGGTTGTGGTGAGACACCTTACGCAAAATTGATCACACAGTTATTTGGTGACAGAATGTACATTGCGAACGCAACTGGATGTTCTTCTATCTGGGGTAACTCCTCACCATCTACACCATATACTGTAAACGCTAAGGGACAGGGTCCTGCATGGGATAACTCCCTGTTCGAGGATGCAGCTGAGTTTGGTTATGGTATGTTACTGGCTCAGAACGCAATCCGTGACGAGTTAAAAGAGAAGGTAGAGAAGGTTGCTGCAAGCGATAAAGCTTCTGATGAAGTAAAAGCTGCTTGCCAGGAGTACTTAGATACATTTGGTATCGGCGCTCTGAACGGTACTGCAACTGACAAACTGGTAGCTGCATTAGATGGCTGCGAGTGCGATACCTGCAAATACATTGTTAAGAATAAGAACTATCTGGCTAAGAAGTCCCAGTGGATCTTCGGTGGTGACGGATGGGCTTATGATATCGGCTTCGGCGGTGTAGACCACGTTCTGGCTTCCGGCAAAGATATCAACATCATGGTATTCGATACCGAGGTTTACTCCAACACAGGTGGACAGGCTTCCAAGGCTACCAAGACTGGTGCGGTTGCTCAGTTCGCTGCTGGTGGTAAAGAGACCAAGAAGAAAGACCTTGCAAGCATTGCAATGTCCTACGGTTATGTATATGTAGCACAGATCTCCATGGGTGCTGACCCAGCACAGACCGCTAAGGCACTGGCTGAGGCTGAGGCATATCCAGGACCATCCTTAATCCTTGCTTACGCTCCATGTATCAACCATGGTATCAAGAAAGGTATGGCAAAAGCTCAGACTGAGGAGAAACTGGCAGTTGAGACAGGTTACTGGAACAACTTCCGCTTCAACCCAGCTGCTGAGAAGAAGTTCTCCTTAGACAGCAAGGCTCCTAAGATGGAAGGTTATCAGGACTTCTTAAAGGGTGAGGTTCGTTACGCATCCTTAGCTATGAAGAACCCTGAGAGAGCTGCAAAACTGTTCGCTAAGAACGAGGCAGAGGCTAAGGAGAGATACGAGTATCTGTCCAAGCTGGTTACTCTGTACGGAAACGACTAATTTAGCGATGAAAGTCTCGGACAGTAGTTATGGATGAGTCATGCTTGCATGAACGAATTCATAACTATTGGACGAGCTAAACGGCATGAGCAAGTAGGGCGGTAGCCCGGATTGCGAATGTCGTTGTCAACTGCGGGAGTACAATAGCACGGAGCAGTTGGCTTTCAAATATGAATATAGTAATTTGTGTCCAAACGGTGTGGGGAGCCCCATCTGTTCCGTGAGATTCGCGGGAGAGATGGGGCTCTCCTTTTTTGCCAATCTTCCGATTTTTGACATCTTGTGCAGAAAAATGACATCTTGTGTACATTTACTTGACATGTCGGTCCGGTTTTTCGATAATAAAAGTAGCAAATTAGCCGAAAATGGCATTTCAGAATAAAGAACAGAAAAGGGAGATGGGTGAATGAAGAATACACGAAGAGCAGCGGCGGCATGGATGACGATGTCGCTGGCAGTATCGACAGTTTTGGGAAATACGGCATGGGGAGATGTGCTGCAGGAGACAGGAAAAAATAGGTGCGTTCATGTGCATACGGCAGAGTGCTATGGAGATGCAGATGAGACAGCTACCATGTCCCAGACCGGGGAACTGGAGCCAACGGAATGTACCCATGTCTGCAGCGTAGAAAGCGGCTGTATACTGGATACAGAAGGCTTGGAAAATAACGATGCTGATGCATGGAAAGTGGGAACTCCATCCAATGCGGAAGACACTACAATCAATCCAGGTGGAACGGTGACACCTGCTGTGCAGACGAAGATCCTGTCCTGGTCCTGGTTTGATCCGGAGGAAAATCTGCTCGATGGCAGGCTGGAACTGACCGGAATCACTGAGGAAGCTCAGCCATCCTTTACAGAAGTCACCGAGTATTTACCACAGGCGATTATTGCCCAGGTGGGAGAGGGTGAAGACTGGGAAGAGAAGAATCTGCAGATCACCAACTGGGTTTGCACGGAGTATGTGCAGGACGAAGAAGGACGTTGGCCACTGGAAGGCACTTATGAGTTTAAGGCAGAACTGGAAGAGGGATATGAGCTGGCAGAAGGCGTGGATGCGCTGGTGGTGGAAGTGTCTGTGGTGGGAGACCAGACGGCGGTGATGGCTGGAGAAATGAGGGCAATTCTTACAGTAATAAGGGATGGAAAAGTTGATGCCAGTGTTTATGATAATGGGGAAGACCATTTAACCAGTGCCAATATTAGTGGATTAACGTATCAGAAATTATCAGATGGTAATCATAAATTAATTCTTAATGATACAAATGTGAATTCTATTTCTATACATAGTGGAAACTGGACAATAGAATTACGAGGTGAAAATAAAGCGGAAGTAGATTATAGATATCATGGTACGGCTCTTTTTATTGGGCAAGGAGCAGAAGCTGTTATCAAAGGCGATGGCAGTTTGATAGCTGCTGGAAACCTAATCGGATCTGGCATAGAGGTTGCTGGAAAATTAACAATTCAAAGTGGAACGATTAATGCAAGTGCTAATGAATATAAGGGGGGAAATAAAGCAGATGATGCTAGAATAGCAGGAATTAGAGTTTCTGGAAATGGAAAATTAAATATTGTTGGGGGGTCCATAACTACAACTGGAAGTGGTCGATATGGTGTATTTGTAGGCGGTACTTTTCGGATGTCTGGTGGAGAGTTAACGGCTAATGGAGTTGGTCATCAGGCTATTTTGGTTGATGGCAGAGGTACTGTTGGAACATTTGAACTTTCAGATGGAACAATTAGAGCAACGGAGAATAATGGTACAGGGTTTGCTGTAGCATCAGATAATGTTACGATAAAAGGCGGACAATTAATTGCAGATCGTGTACTATTAGACAATAGAACTATGACGATTGAATCTGGAGGAACTTTAGAAGTAGATAGGTTGGGCCTCCAAGAAACTGGTAAATTAATAAATAAAGGAAAGCTTATCGTAAATGGTAATTATGACGGCGGTGGAACTGTTGTGACTGAAGAGGGAGGAACAATCAGTGGAACTGGAAGTGTGCCAGAAGATGCAAAAAGGGATCCGGGTTCAATTAGACTCACTCACGGTACATTAAAGCAGGAATATACGAGTGAGGAGATGGATATTCAAAGTCTCGCTGAAATTACTAAGCCAAATGAGAATGTAGAGTTATCTTATTCAATTGATAAAGATAAAAGTGATGGAACAGGAACGATCAATTCTAAGACAGGTAAACTGATTGTCGAAAAGATAGGAACTTTTGTAATTCAGGTTACCACAGAAAAAACTGGAATCTATAAATCAGCAGAACCAGTTGAGATAACATTAACAGTTATTCCAGCGAAAATTCCAGAAAGCTGGAAGCTGGAAATCAATCCAATTCGAGATGTGACATATAATGGTTCTACTGGATATAAAGTAGCTACGGTCACAGCGAGAGATATACCAAGTGATATGAAAGTGACGTATGAATATCAGGTAGCAAGGACAACTAAGATTGATGAGTTGCCTGATGATCAATGGCAACAAACATGTCCTACCATTGCAAACGTAGCAGAGTCTGGTCAGCATGTATTTGTAAGGGTTATAACGGATAATTATGAACCAAAAGTGTTCTCTTCTATTGAAACAACGGAGATTAAGAAGCGTACTTTTTCATCCGGTGTCACAGTAACGATTGAGCCTGATGTCCTTATTTATAATGGCGAACCCCAGATGCCCAAAATTAAGGTGCTTGAGAATTGGGATGGTGCTTTAAAAAACAAGTTGAAAGAAAATGTTGATTACACAATAAGTTTTTGGGAAAAGAAGATTTCTGAAGGAACAGGTCTAAAAATAAAGGATTCAGAAATAAAGGATGCAGGAACGTATGAGGTTCACTTATTGGGAACTGGAAATTACGATAACTCCACGAATAGCGCTACATTTACAATCCAGAAATCTACATTGTTTTTAATGATTAATGGAAACGTAAAGAAAGTCTACGATGGCACTGTTGGTGTTACAGATGCACAGAACTTAGCAATTCAACTTGCAACTACGAAAGAAGGAATAAATCCGTTCGATAAGATTTATGTTGATCATGTTGAGTGGGAATACAATTACGCAGATGCTGGAAAGAGGGTTCTGACTGCTCATGACATCAAGATCGCTGGACCAAATGTGGAAAATTACCAGTTAGAGTCAACGAGTGTAAGTTATTATGGTTGGATTGAGAAACGAGATTTCGCATCCATGACCGTATCCGCAGCCCCGCTCACCTACAACGGCACTGAGCAGCAGCCGAAGATCAATGCTTCTGTGGAAACCGGACTTGAAAATGTAAGCCCGGATGCAATATTTACCTATTCTAAGGACGACGTTAATTACCAGAATGAGATTCCGGGCTTTACAGAGGCGGGAACGTATCTGGTATATGTGAAAGCGTCCATGGCGAATTTCAATGATGAGGTCAAAACCGTTGCAGTGACGGTGACTCCGAAAG
>PPYF01545672.1_pt1 | contig 15220 bp, 7 predicted proteins | sample 1559871 | NCBI WGS metagenome assembly PPYF01 (sample SAMN08240021, study PRJNA423297) | Human gut metagenome, whole genome shotgun sequencing project. | reverse complement strand
TCATCCCTAAGTGTTTTCCTTCGCCCGTTTGCGTGAAACCTTTGCCGAATTCGAAGGGAGTGACCGCAGATATCACTTGTCCGTTAGGTAGTTCAGCCCTGCGGTATGCCTGCCGGGTGGTGTAGTCGATGTAACTGCCGGTTACAGGTGTCTTGTCTTCCGGGCGGGGATTGGGACGGTCGTTTTGCTCCGGCCATACGTTGGTCAATGATACGCGGTCACTGGATACGGTCATCAACAGATGCCCCGGCCGGGCTTTCCCTTTGTAATTCGATTGGTAGGTCACCTCGATACCTTGTGCATTCTTCACTTTTCCAGGGTAGTTCTGCGCGCAGACCGTCCCGGTGCTAAGCAGGAAGCACAAGCCGATTCCTACGTTTTTCAAGATGGTTCTTTTCATTTTTTCTTATTTTAAAGTATGATATAACAATTCATTTTACATGAAACACAAAATTCTCCCTTCACCCTATCCGGCTCGTTACCAGCGATCTGCCGTGTAGGAACGTCCGTAATGCCCTTTAACCGGTATGTAGGCAGTGGCATTTTTGTAGCCCTCGCGTTGTAATGACGGATGGGCTCCTTGGGTCAGTGCCTGTAGGCGGCGGTATGCGGTAGAACGGGTCATTCCGCAGACCTGCTGCATCCGGGCGCAGGTGATACTGCGATGATCTTTAAAATATTCACTCAGCAGCCCGTCCACTTCGATAGGCGACAAGTCCACCGTGTGCACCTTGTATCGTTCTCTTACAAAATGTGCCCGGCTTATAATACTCTTCTTGAAACTTTTCTCAGGCTGGAAGTTGACTCCTGTTATCTGTACTGTGCCACGGGTCATCTTCTTAGGATTTTCACTTTCTGTGGAGCCGATACTGACAGAGAAATACCCTAATCCGTTGATATGGATTCGTTTGCCGTCACCTAATTTCTCGGACAGAATATCTATCAGTCCCTCTACCACTGCCGCCCAGTCCGAACGGCTTACTGAAGTATAAAGCGTAGCCTCGTGTATCAAGTCCTTCGAGTGGATGGTCTGCTTGTTGGTGTTTCTCACATGGTATTTTTTCTTTTCCCCGTCATTTGCCGGAGATTCATAGATATCAAATTTAATGTCTGACATAATGTACTATGTATTTGTTTTATTTATAGGATGTTATCGTGCAAACTTACAGAACATTCTGTTGCTTCACCTTAGTGAAGCGGCAGTTTCACCCGTGTGGCAATGGCTCTTCACTAAAGTGAGTAGGCAACTTCACGTCAGTGAGAACCCAGATTCTTCCGGACGAAGGTACGGATTCTTTCGTCCTCTTGCAAAGATTCTGCCATAAATGTTTCACACGTTGGATTTATTTTAATTTGTCGGGCAAAGTTCTTGCAAAACCCTGTTTTGCAGAACTATCTTCACACCTCAAATCAATAAAAAAACAGATTTAATGGAAAAAGAAAAAGACTCAAAACTGAAACAAGCCATGAAAGGGCTTGATTCGTTCCTCACCACTCATTATTCCTTTCGTTACAACCAAATAACAGAACAATGCGAATTTCATGACAACTCGGTAAGCGATGAAACGCAATGGGTGGAGGTGTTTCATATCTGGATGCTGGGCATGGTGATGCAATGGAGCGGTAAAAACCGGATGCATGGCAACTGCCTGATTCCCATTTTGGTTAATCCCCTTCAGGGCCTGAAGAAGTCTACCTTTTGCCGGTCGCTCCTTCCACCAGCGTTACGTGGATATTATACCGATGACTTCGATGTGACCCGCGAGGGGGATGCCCTGCGCAAAATGCGCTCTTTGGCTCTTATCAATATAGACGAATTCAATCGGATGGAAGAAGGTAAACTGGCACGGTTGAAGAATCTAGTCCAAATGAGCGGTCTTAGTATGCGCCGTCCGTTTCAAAGCAGCTATAGCCAGCAACCGCGCCTTAGTTCATTTATTGGCACTTCCAATTTTTGCGATCTGCTGACCGATTCTTCCGGTAACCGCCGTTTTTATCCGGTGATGACCAAAGGGAGTATCCGTTTGCCTCGCATCAATTATAAACAACTTTATGCTCAGTTAAGAGATGAACTAAAACATAACCGCCGCTATTGGCTCTCACCCAAAGAAGAACAGGCTGTCAGCTTGCGTAATGACGCATTTTTGCGCCGTCCCATAGAGGAAAGCCTCTTTTATAGCTGCTTCAGTCTGCCCCGGGATGGGGAGAAGTTTCAAAGATGGACTATCGGCCAAATTTATGAAGTGATGAAAAAGGCCAGTCCTGAAACCATGCGTGATGTCAAGATGAGAGCCTTCGGAAAACATTTGGCTCTGATGGGAGTGAAGAAATTACATACCCGCTATGGTGACCAGTATCTGCTGAACCGGCTCTAACTGATAAACCATTTCAAGGAAATACTGAAAGTTCTGTCACCATATAATATTGAAGTCCAGCGATATGTGGTGACAGAATAAAAAGTATTACAATACATGGGTGCCTCTACAGGAGCAGCATACGCGGTCGCCAATCCCGGCGTTGCCGATGTGAAAATCACACAACAGACAGGGACATGTACGGGTATCGTCAAGGATGCTACGGGAGAAGGTGTTATCGGTGCATCTGTAGTAGTGAAAGGGACTACGAATGGTACTATCACAGGGCTTGACGGTGACTTCTCTTTAAGTAATGTAAAGGAAGGGGATATCATTGTTATCTCTTTCGTTGGTTATGCTACTCAAGAAATAAAATGGACCGGGAAACCTCTAGATGTTCTTTTGAAAGATGATACTCAATTGTTGGGTGAGGTAGTTGTAACCGCTCTAGGATTGAAACGTGAGGAAAAGGCGCTGGGTTATGCCGTTACCGAAGTAAGGGGTGATGAATTGAAAGCAGCCAACACCATTTCTCCGGTTACTGCATTACAAGGAAAAGTAGCAGGTGTTGAAATTTCCAGTTCAGATGGTGGTATCTTTGGCGCAGCCAAAATTCAAATCCGTGGTGCTTCCACGATGGGCAATAACAACCAGCCTATTTATGTAGTAGACGGTGTTATACTGGATAATAATGTATCTGGTAATGATGACTTGAACTGGGGGAGTAATTCCAGTGACTATGGTAATGAATTGAAAAATCTAAATCCTGATGATTTTGAAACAGTTTCTGTTTTAAAAGGTGCCGCAGCGACTGCACTCTATGGTTCTCGTGGTTTGAATGGTGCTGTTGTAATTACTACTAAAAGTGGCAAGGGTGGTAGTGGATTAGGTATCAGTTTCTCTCAAACATTCGGTATCGACCATGCATATAAAACTCCAGATATTCAGACTGTCTATGGTGATGGTCCGTATGTAGGACGTTATGACGCAGATGGTGATGGTAATATCTGGCAACCAACACAATTCCAAGTGAACTCAGCTGGACAACATACCTTAATTGGAACTTGGGGAACTGGATTTGGTCCTAAATATGACGGTAGTCAAATTGAAAATTATGACGGTACAATGACTACTTATTCCCCACATAAAAATAATATGTTGGATATGTATCAAATAGGTTTCAACACCAATACAAATCTAGCTATTCATGGTGGTAATGACAAAACCACATTCTATGCTTCCATGTCTTATAAACATGCTGAATCCACTACTCCGAATAATACATTTGAGCGTTATTCTTTCTTGGTAAAAGCAACACATAAATTAAATGATTGGGTAGATGTTGCAGCTTCTGTGAATTTTTCTAATTCAACGCCAAGAAATGCAGCACGCAATATCGGTGAAAATTTCGTAAACGGAACATGGACTCCCAATTATGACCCCCAATATTTCCGTAACAAATATCTCGGCGAACATGGTGGAGTGGCAAGTACTGATTATGGTGACATCTATGGAAATGTTCCTGGTAAAACCTATTGGTTCGAAATTGATAAATATGATTATCGCCAAAAAGAAACAGTTGTACGCCCTACTTTTGAAGTTAATATGAAAATAACCGACTGGCTGAAATTTAAAGCTGATGCTAATATGAATTATTACTACAATCGTGGTGATAACAAAGAATTAGGAACCGGATATGCCAATGATGGAGGCTATTATAAAATTTGGCAAAACACAAAGGAACAAACCACTTTTGGTGGCTCGTTTACTTGGAACAAAACTATAAAAGATTATTATATTGGTGGCTTTGCACGCTTTGAATATTATAATACTAGCAGATATGAATATTCTGTAAATACTGACGGAGGTATGGTGGTTCCTGGACAATGGTTCGTTGATAACTCAAAGAATCCTAAAAAATCCGATGGTGGATTGAAAAGCGAAAAACGTATGCTTTCTGCCATTTTTGCTTTAAATTTAGGATGGAAGAATCAAGTCTATTTGGATGTTACAGGACGTAATGATTGGTCTTCTGCATTAGTTTATGCTAATGGTACAGGTAATCATTCTTATTTTTACCCTTCAGTTTCAGGTTCTTGGATTATTAGTGAAACATTCCGTGAGCAATTGCCCGAATGGATCTCTTTCGCTAAGGTTCGTGGCTCGTGGGCACAAGTAGGTAATGATACCGATCCTTATTATGTAAACCAGGCTTATGGATTTGGTACAATTGAATTGCCTAATGGTGGGAATATTTATACCAATACTTTAAATACAATAATGAAAGCCTCCAATTTAAAACCGGAACGTAAAAATGCTTGGGAAATTGGTTTGGACTTCCGTACATTTAAAAACCGTCTGAATTTGGATGTAACTTACTATAAAGAAAATACCAAAGATCAAATAATGGAAATAGCAACTCCTTGGGTATCAGGTATCAGTACACAATTGATTAATGCTGGTAATATTCAGAATCAAGGTATAGAGTTAGCTTTGAATACTATTCCTTTCCAAAATGAAGATTGGGAATGGGGACTAGATTTCACATGGACCAAAAATACGAGTAAGATTGTAGAACTCCATCCGGATGCAGCTGAATATATTTCACTTGCAGGTCAAGTAAACGCCTATGACTACCGTATTGGTTCTGTTGCTAAAGTTGGTGGAAGTTATGGTATGTTAATGACTGATATTCTTCCTGCTCGTGACGATCAAGGGCGAGTTTTGTTGAACTACAGTGATACGCGTCGTGCTGTATACGAACGTAGAAGTGGAGTGGTTCAGGAATTGGGTGATATGCAACCGGATTTTTTAGGTTCTATGTCAACAAGCCTGCGCTGGAAAAATTTAAGTTTACATGTAGGTCTTGATATGCGTATCGGTGGTTTAGTAGCTATGTATAGCAACCGTTACGGTTCAAATGCCGGCTGGACTAAAACGTCTTTAAAATATCGTGATGCGGCAAGTGGTGGTTTGACTTGGACAAGTCAGTATGCAGGGGGTAGCAATGGAATCACCTATGAAGATGGTGTTATTTTAGAAGGAGTGTTTGCACCGGGTACTTCAGCTACAGGTATTGATGGCAAATCACATGACATCAGTGGTATGACCCATCAGCAAGCTATTGATGCAGGTATTATCGAACCGACCCATGCTAGTGCATATCATGTGTTTAGAAATTCTTGGGGCGAAGGTGTCGTTAATGATGACTGGGTGCATGAGTTAAGTTACATAGCTCTTCGTGATATCACATTGTCATATCGTATGCCTAAAAGCATAGCATCAAAGATTGGTGCTAAAGGTTTGAATTTAAGTTTAGCAGCACGCAATGTAGGCTATATATATAATTCATTGCCTAATAACGTTCACCCGGAAAGTGTTCGTGGTAATAGATCTGCAGAATTCCGTATCCGTGGTTATGAACCATATATTAGAAACTATACGTTTACTATTAATGCCGAATTCTAATGCATAATGCTTTAACAATATAAAATTGAATTAGTATGAAATTAAAATATTTATTTGCTTCATGCATTTTAGGTGCAGGACTTTTATCCTCTTGTGCCGATGAGTTTAAAGATATAAACTCAAGTGAAGGTGACATTTCAACTCCTAATATCCGTTTTTTATTCACGGAATGCCTATATCAATTCGAACCGATGGATTATTCTGCATGGTATTATGATTTTCCGCGTATTGGTGCTTGGGGACAGTGTATTGTTAGCCCAAGTGGTAATGTAGACAGTTTTAATCTGATAACCGAGCAAGGTAGTACAGGATCGAATATATACGATACTTTACGTATGATAAATGATTTACGTTATCAAATTTCTCAAATGTCTGATGAAGATAAAGCACGTTATGGATATATTCAATATCTATGTAATCCTTTAGCTGTCTTTCTGGCAATGGGTGATAGCGATATGTATGGCTCACTTCAATACACGGAAGCAGAGATGGCTCGTTATGGAGGCACATTGTATCCCAAATTTGACACACAGGAAGAATTATATGATTATTGGTTGAAGGAATTGGACGAGGCTATTAACTATCTTACGACTAATAATATTAGCGATATCTTAGGTAATCAGGATTTCATATACAATGGCGATGTCAAAAAATGGGCGAAATTCGCCAACTCTTTAAAATTAAAGCTAGCAGCACGTCTTGTTAATAAAGACAGAAACAGAGCCATTAAGATAGCAAATGAAGTCATAGCCAATCAGGCTGGTATATTAGAATCCGCAACTGATGATTTTATTTATAATCGCGGAAGAACAAACAATCACTGGAACAATGATTTCCCTCAAGGTGCCGGACATGATTTATTAATTGACTTTATGAAAGACAACCGCGACACACGTCTGTTAAGTGCCTTCACAAAGAATGAGTTTAACGGAGCTGTAATACAAGCATTCTTGGATCAAGGTAAAGAAATTCCTCCTTATATCGCCGAAAACGCTATTATCGAAGACGGTAAATTTAAAGGCTGGACAGGTCCAGGCGAACCATGGGTACGTTATTACGGAGCCCCTTTAAAGATTGGTGCTGGCTTGGAAGAGAATAACAAATGGATTTTTGACCCTACAGGTTTATTGTTCCAGTTAAAAACTTCCGCAGGTGGAACAAGAGATTATGAAGCGCTGTCATTCCGCAATCAGGAATTAGTAAAAGGTATTTATGACTTCACTTATCCAGATGCACCGGATGTAACACCTGATAAAGATATTCAAATAACCCCATGGTATGGCATTTATTTCTCAGCAGCAGAAGTACAATTATTATTAGCTGAATTTAAATTATTAGGAGCTAATGCACCTAAATCGGCTCAAGAATATCTGACAGAAGGTTGTCGTTTATCTGCTTATGTATATGACAAAGCAGCGGAACTCAATCAAGTTCCTTATTATTCACGTACTTGTGTAAATGACCCGCTCGATGCTACTATTAAGATTGATGATACCATGGTTAATGAAATGCTCTCTCATGATGCTTTCAAATTAACTGGTGATACTAAATCTGATTTGGAAAAGGTATATATTCAGCAGTACATCCACTATATAATGAGCCCTCTTGATCAGTTTATAAATGTACGTCGTTCCGGTATTCCCATGAAAAACAGTACATTATTACCTTGGGAGGAATTTAGTGATTTATTGGATTATTCAACATTAATTCCGAGACGTTTCAAAGTAAGCGAACCTGCTCCTACAGATCAGATGCGTGATATTACAATTGCAGCATATAAAGCGCAAGGGTTCTCTTATGGTACTGACAATGCAGATCCTGACAAACTAAACTCTCAGCGTGTATGGGTAGATGAAGGAAATCCGCAATTTGGCGAAGGACCTAATTTGAATTAATGAAAAAACAGTCTGAAATATGACGCTAGTCCAAGTTTATTAATAAAAAAGGAAGAGGTTATGTGATATATTCTCTTCCTTTTTTATTATACCCAAAATCATTTGATATTCTGATATCGGCAAAGCATATTATGCATAGGTCATAGAGCCACTTAACATAAGCCAAATAAAAAAGGGCAGTACACTTGGGCGAAGGTCTGAACTTTATTTAAACAAATGGTAATGTGAGCATTTTATTGCTGCAACTTTAAAAAAAAACTCGTTTTGTTTATCATGATGAACAATTTATTACTATTTTTGTAATGTGTGATAAACAAAAAGAAGAAATGGAACGATTATTTGAATCCTTTATCAAGAAACTGGCTATAACAAATACTTCTTTTGTACGTAGCCTGATGAATGAGATAGAATGGGAAGCTCGTCTTATCGGTATAAAGGGGGCCCGGGGAGTTGGAAAAACAACTTTATTGTTGCAGTATATCAAACTGAACCTTCCAATGGATAAAACCGTACTTTATGCCAGTGTGGATAATATCTGGTTCAGTGAACATAAACTTTATGATTTAGCTTCCGATTTTGTAAAGCGGGGAGGAAAATATCTGTTTCTGGATGAAGTACACAAATACCCCAACTGGTCTCAAGAACTGAAAAATATGTATGATGACTTACCTGAACTTCATGTAGTCTTTACAGGTTCGTCCTTGCTTGAAATCTTAAATGCCAAATCGGATTTAAGCCGGCGGGCTATTGTTTATGAAATGCAAGGTTTTTCTTTTCGCGAGTATTTAAACTGGAATGAAAAACTATCATTGCCGATATTGACTTTAAATAATATATTGGACAATCATCTGGCATTATCTGTCGGGATAGTAGACAAAGTTAAAGTTCTGAAACATTTTTCTGATTATTTGAAACATGGGTATTATCCTTATTACAATGAATTACCCGCTCTTTATTATTCAAGAATAAATGAAGTGGTCAATCTGATTGTGGAATTGGAGATTCCACAGTTAAGAGGGGTTGATATTTCATATACAACTAAAATTAAGCAGTTACTATATATCATTGCAGAGTCGGCGCCTTTTATTCCTAATGTCAGCAAACTAAGTGAACGGATAGGAATCTCGCGTAATTCATTGCTGGCCTATCTGGATGCCCTCCATGACAGCTGTCTGACTATGAATCTCCAAAAAGAAGGCTCCGGCATAAGCCGCTTGCAAAAACCTGATAAACTGTTTTTGGAGAATCCTAATTTAATGTATGCATTGTCTGCCAGTCAGATTGATATTGGAAATGTCAGGGAAACTTTTTTTGCCAACCAATTGCGTTATTGCCACAAAATAAACGTTTCTAAAGAGAGTGATTTCTTTATTGATGGACGCTATACTTTTGAAGTCGGTGGTAGACACAAAGGTAAACAACAAATAAATGGACTTTCTGATGCATATATTGTCGCTGATGATATAGAGTATGGAATAAATAATAAAATACCATTATGGTTATTCGGCTTTCTATATTAGTACTCTTTTCGGTAGAAAATAGATAGAAAATTGTATTTAAAAGTCCTTCTATAGACTTTTAAATACAATTTTTCTTTTTGAGGCACAAAAAAACAAAACGCACTGATTATCAGATACATAGCTGCAAGAGTAGTTCTGAAGGAACTAAGAAAATGTAATTACTTGATTTTCAATAAACTTAAAAAATCACAGCTATGTTAAAACGACTAAAATCAGTCAGTATGTTGCTGTTCCTAATGGGTGCCTCTACCGGAGCAGCATACGCGGTCGCCAATCCCGGCGTTACCGATGTGAAAATCACACAACAAAGTGGTACATGTACAGGAATTGTCAAGGATGCTACGGGTGAAACTGTCATTGGTGCATCTGTAGTAGTAAAAGGTACGACTAATGGTACTATTACCGGACTTGACGGTGATTTTTCTTTGTCAAATGTAAAAAAAGGAGATATCATTGTTATTTCTTTTGTAGGATATCAGACACAGGAAGTAAAATGGACCGGACAGCCTATTGATGTAACTTTAAAAGATGATACGCAACAGTTAGGTGAAGTTGTGGTTACAGCTTTGGGATTGAAGCGTGAAGAAAAAGCTTTGGGATATGCAGTTACTGAAGTGAAGGGAGATGAATTAAAAGCTGCCAATACCATTTCTCCGGTAGCCGCATTGCAAGGTAAAGTAGCCGGTGTTGAAATCTCAGGATCAGATGGTGGTTTGTTTGGTGGTACCAAGATACAGATTCGTGGAGCTTCAACCTTAAGTTCCAACAACCAGCCTATCTATGTGGTGGATGGAGTGATTCTGGATAACGGTGTATCTGGTAATACGACAGCAGACTGGGACGCAGGTGCCAACAACGCCAGCGACTATGGTAATGAGTTGAAAAACTTAAATCCTGATGATTTTGAAACTGTATCAGTATTGAAAGGTGCTGCGGCAACAGCATTGTATGGTTCCCGCGGTTTGAATGGTGCGGTTGTAATCACCACCAAATCCGGTAAGGGTACACAAGGGCTGGGTATCAGCGTTTCTCAAACATTTGGTATTGACCATGCTTTCAAGACTCCGGATATTCAAACTTTATATGGTCCAGGATACATGCCGGGACAATCTGATGCCGACCAAAATGGAAGTATGTGGGATGAACATCAGTTTACAGTAAATCAGAATGGAGAACATACGTTAGTAGGAGTACCCAACTTTGGTTTTGGTCCTAGATATGATGGCTCTCAAATCCGCAATTATGATGGTACATGGACTACCTATTCTCCACGTAAAAATAATATGCTGGATTTATATAAATTAGGATTCAATACAAACACGAATGTTTCTATTCGCGGTGGTAATGAAAAAACATCATTTTATACATCTTTATCTTATAAAAATGCCAAATCAACAACAGAAAACAATACTTTTGAACGTTACTCCATGTTGTTGAAAGCTAGCCATAAGTTGAACGATTGGGTGGATGTTGCTGCTTCTTTTAGCTTTGCCAACTCAAAACCGCGTAATGCACAACTGAATGCGGGTGAATTGTTTGTCAATGCAAATACCAATGTGATTAACCCGCTATTTGACGTAGATTATTTCCGGAACAAATATTTAGGTGAGCATGGTGGTATTGCCAGTACCAGCTATGGTGACCAATATGGTTCGGTTCCTTCCAGCGCTAAAAATTATTTCTTCAAAGTAGATAATTACGATTATGTACGGAAGGAAACTGTTATTCGTCCTACATTTGAAGTAAATGTAAAGATGACAGATTGGCTGAAGTTTAAAGCAGACGCTAATATGAACCGTTATTATACTTCTATAGAAGATAAGCAATTAGGTTCCGGTTATGCAAACGAAGGAGGATATTATGGTATTACGCAAGATATAAAAGAACAATTTACCGTAGGGGGAACTTTTACTGCCAGCAAGCAGATAAAAGATTTTTCACTCGGTGGATTCGCACGATTTGAGTATTACAACACCTCTTCCCAACATTCAAAAGTATCAACTGACGGAGGAATGGTGGTGCCTGGAGAATGGTTCGTGGAGAACTCAAAAAAGACTAAAAAGAGCGAATCGACCATATCGGGCAGCAAAAGAATTATTTCTGCCATTTTTGCTTTAAATTTAGGATGGAAGAATCAAGTCTATTTGGATGTTACAGGACGTAATGACTGGTCTTCTGCATTGGTATATGCCAATCGTACAGGTAATCACTCATACTTCTATCCTTCTGTATCAGGTTCATGGTTGATTAATGAAACTTTCCGCGAAAGTATGCCTTCATGGATTAACTTGGCAAAACTTCGTGCATCATGGGCACAAGTAGGTAATGATACAGACCCATACGCTGTCAATCAGACGTATTCTTTTGCCACAATGGAAATGTATGACGGCAATATCTATACCAATGAACTGGACAAACTGATGAAGATTGCCGACCTTAAACCGGAACGTAAGAATTCATGGGAAATAGGTTTGGATTTCCGTACTTTTAATAATCGTTTGAATTTGGATTTCACTTATTATAAGGAAAATACCACAGACCAGATTATGAAAATCAATGTTCCTGCTATTTCCGGTGTTACCCAACAGTTGGTAAATGCTGGTAATATCCAAAACTCAGGTATTGAAATCGCATTAAATACCACTCCTATCAAAACTAAAGACTGGCAGTGGGATCTGGACTTCACTTATACACGAAACAGAAGTAAAATTGTATCCTTGCATCCTAATGTTGCCAACTATATTGAATTGTCCGGTTATGTAAACGCATACGACTATCATATCGGCTCTGTAGCAAAAGTCGGTGAGTCTTATGGTGTGTTGATGTCAGATGTCACTCAGGCACGTAATGAAAACGGTGTACCTTTGTTGGAGTGGGATGACAGCTGGAGAGGCGCATATAGAGCACAAAGCAAAACAGCGGAAGTAGTGGGCAACATGACACCGGATTTTCTGGGATCTGTAGCAACAACATTAACTTGGAAAGATTTAAGTTTGAATGTCGGACTGGACATGCGTTTTGGAGGTTTGGTGGCATCTTACTGTAACTTATACGGAACTCAGGCCGGTTGGACAGAAAGCTCTTTGCAATACCGTGACCCGGAACATGGAGGTATGACTTGGACTAGTCAATATGCCGATTCCAAAGGTATTCAATATACTGATGGTATGATTCCGGAAGGTGTTTTTAAAGAAGGAACAATTGCAACCTTGGTGGATGGAACAAAAATGGATGTCAGCGGACTGTCTTACGCACAGCTGGTACAGGAAGGAAAACTGGAACCCACTCATGCCGGTTCATGGTATGGAAATAATTATTCATGGGGAGCACAGACAATTGATGACATTTGGGTACACAAGTTGAGTTATATCGCTTTGCGTAATATTACTATAAATTATCGTTTGCCTAATAGCATCAGTCACAAACTGGGTGCAAAAGGATTGAACCTGTCATTCAGTGCACGTAATTTGGGATATCTGTATAATTCATTACCTAATAACCTGAATCCGGAATCTGTACGTTCTAATTCAGCTTCAGAGTTCCGTATTCGTGGTTTCGAGCCTTATACGGCAAGTTACATATTTACAATTAATGCCAATTTCTAATTGTTAACTTTAAAAGAATTATCAACAATGAAATATAGAACTTTAGCAGCCGCACTGCTTTTAGGAAGTGTAATGTTTACTTCCTGTGTAGATGAATTCTCTGAATTAAATTCAGATCCGTCTACTATTACAAAGCCTGATATTCGTTTCCTGTTCACTAAATGTGAGGCTTCTTTCCAACCGGGAGATTATGCACAGTGGTTTGGAGGATTTAATGATCTTTCTACCTGGTCGCAAACAACAGTTTCATCAGGAGGTAATACAACTCGTTCAAATCGTCCGACTGATGAAGCCAATGGTTGTGGTTATGAAGTAAACGAAGTTCTTCGTTATGCTAATGAGATTCGATATCAAATCAGCCAGTTGCCTGAAGAGGAAAAAGCGACTTATGAATATATCCAATATCTTTGTAATCCTTTGTTGGTTTATTTAAGTATCCAAGATGCCGACCTATATGGCTCACGTCAATATACAGAAGCAGAACAAGCCAGATATACCAATCCTCCTTTGTTATTGCCTAAGTATGACACTCAAGAGGAACTTTTGGAAGTATGGCTGAAAGAACTGGACCAGACTATTAATTATCTGAGCAGTAACGAAATCAAAGATGTTTTGAATAATCAGGACTTTATTTATAAAGGTGATTTGAAAAAATGGGGCAAACTGGCCAATTCTTTGAAATTGAAAATTGCAGCCCGTTTGATAAACAAAGACCGGAACCGTGCTTTTGAAATAGTAAAACAGGTGGCAGAAAGTCCTGTTGGCTTAATTGCTACTACGGATGATGACTTTGTATATAACAAGGGTAAGTTCGATAACAATTGGAATAATGATTTTTCTGTAGGAGTAGGTACGCAACATCTTATAGACTTTTTGGTAAACAACAAAGATCCGCGTTTGCTTTATTTCTTCCAAAAGAATGACTACAATTCTAATGTTGTGCAGGCTTATTTTGATCAAAAAAGAGAAATGCCGGATTTTGTAGAAAAGAATGTAATTTCTGAGGTTAAAAATGGAAAGAAAGTCTTTAAAGAATGGGGTGGCCCAGGTGAACCTTGGGTACGTTATTATGGTCTTCCTGTAGAAATAGGTGCAGGACAGATGGACAAATACGAGGATTATTTTGACCCCACAGGACAATTGTTTGTTTTGTACTCGGCAGCTGGTGCCAAGAAAAGCTATTATCCGTGTACTTACCGGAATCAAGAAATGGTAAAAGGTTTGTTGACATATACTTATCCGGATGCTCCGGATGTTACTCCGGTTCAGGACACTCAACAATATGGCTGGTATGGTCTGTATTTTTCGGCAGCGGAAACCAATTTCTTCTTGGCTGAATTCACCCTGTTGGGAGCTACTTGGAATGGACAAAAAAGTGCCCAAGAGTATTTTACAGACGGTATCACTGCTTCAGTAAAAGGATATGATTATGTTGCCGGTCAGAATCATATACCTTATTATGACAGTCCTTATGTAAATGACCCTCATGATGTTTCCATTAAGCTGCAAGAGGAATGGCTGACAGAACTGCTTAAGAAAGAGGCTTATAATTTAAGTGGAGATAAAGCTTCTGATTTGGAAAAAGTGTATATCCAAGAATATCTCCATTATTTTAATGCACCGATTGATCAATATGTTAACATTATGCGTTCTGGTGTTCCTATGAAGAATAGTTCCATTTTACCGCGTAAGGAATTTGACGAACAATTGGGTGACTCTTATCCTATCCCTAGAAGATTTGCTGTTATGGAGCCTTTGGAATCAGATCAGTTACATGACATAACTATCGCTGCATATAAAGCACAAGGTTATACATATCAAGGTACAAATGCAAAAAATCCACAAGTTTTGCATGACGAACGTGTATGGATGGATAAAGAAAATCCTGATTTTGGCAAAGGACCGAAGAACTGAAAATAAAATTAAAGAATAACAGTTCCCCTTGTTTTTCCTGTAAAAACAAGGGGATTGTTTTATTTTGACCTTCAGGACTATACATAGAATTATTTTGCAAATATTATTTATATGTAAGTAAAGAGTTGATTCTTCTTGAAAAAGATAAGGACTTTCTAAAACAATGAGCCGATGCTGTTTTCATTTGTAAGATGAAAAACTTTCCCACCAATTATTGAAAGTTCTCATTCTTTTACGGAATGTAATACTCCCTTATTTCTTTGTGCAAAGTAGTGATTTGGGTAGAAATGAAGTAGAAAATTTCCATTTAAAGTTTGTTTTAACGGCTTTAAATGGAAATTTCTTTTTGTCGTTATCATATTCAACTACATTGAATATCAACACAATAGCTGCAAGAGTAGTTCTGAAGGAACTAAGGAAACGGAATTACTTGATTTTCAATAAACTTTAAAAAAAATCACAGC
>PPYF01545337.1_pt1 | contig 15240 bp, 14 predicted proteins | sample 1559871 | NCBI WGS metagenome assembly PPYF01 (sample SAMN08240021, study PRJNA423297) | Human gut metagenome, whole genome shotgun sequencing project. | reverse complement strand
AGCGCAACCGGCAGCCGTCACTGCGCCGGACCATGGTCTACTGTTCGGGCGCGAAGAGCGGGTCCCATGCCGGCAGCAGCGTGGGCTTCTGCTTCAGCAGTTCAAGCGTTTTCGCCGGCACATATTTGCGTTCCACCACCAGGCGGAAAGTATATTCGTCAAACCATTTGTCGGTCATAATCAGGTGGCCCTGATAGCCGGAAGCCGCTCCCCACGAGTTTTCCACCATCCACTTTTTGGGCCGGCCCGCCTCGTCCAGGTCAACAGCCATCAGCGTCATCGCGTGGCTGGAGGCCGAAGCGAAGGTGCGAATGCGGTCGGCCTTGTCCATGGGGAAATCAACGCCGAATAGCGAGGCATAATCATAATTGTCGACACTCAGCACGCCGGTCTTGCTGTTGAGGAACTTGCCCACGTCGCAGCTGTAATACATCATCGTGCTGTCCTTGATGGAAGCGATGGCCATGGCCTTGATTTCCTCCATCGGCAGGTTGAGGTAGGTCCACTGGCAGCCGTCGTAGCTGTGGCGGTCGAGGTCGATGGTATACGTCTTGTGGTAAGGGCGTGAGGGGTCGTTCATCAGCATCACATATTCCTTCTTGAGGTCGATGCCGACGAAAGCGTCATAGAAGCTCTTCGGCGTGTACTTCTTCGTGCTGACGGGCTTGCCGGAGGCATCCTTCATCGTCCAGGTGAATTCGGCAGGCGGCTCACCCAGGGAGAGGGACAGAATGTGGTAAACGTCGGCCAGCATCTCCGTCTTGCGCGCCTGCACATCGGCCGCCTTCTTGCCGTCGGCCACCGCCTTGCGCAGTTCCAGTCCGTATTCACGGAGCTTGAGCGAAATGATGTCGGCCATGCGCGAAGTGTTGTTGGCCGCAAAACTTTCGGGCATCACCTCGGCCGGCACCAGTCCATACTTCGTCACAACGTCCTGCACACCGCAGAAGGTGCCGCCGTCGCTGAGCGGATGCTTGAAGAGCCACTCCACCGTCTGGTCGCTCATCGGACGGTCGGCCAGGTCGACTGTAGCCTGGAGGAACAGATTGGCCTTTTCCAGCTGGTCGTAGAAGAAGCAGTAGGCCTGCGAGAACTCAAAGGCACCGAGCCCATATTGTTCAATCATCCGCGCACGCATCACGTTGAGCCCCGAGAACAGCCAGCAGCGGCCCGACGATTTCTGGTCGGTAATGCCTTTGCTCCGCACACGGTGGGAGAAGTAGGTGTCGTGCTCCGCCGGATTGTTGGGGAGCGTGGCCAACTGGTTGATACTGGTACCGGCCAGCGCATTGCGCAAGGCGCGGTCGGCTTCCGTTGCCGGACGCGCCGCCTTGATTTTGGCCAATACCTCAGGACTGATGCCGCCTTCGGGCGTCTGAGCCTGCAGCCACGCCACCGGCGCAGCCAACAGAAGTGCGAGTAAGGTTTTCTTCATCGTTCGTCTTACGTTATTAGGGTTTCAATATATTCGTTTTTGCCTTGCACGCCACCATGCCGACCGACATGCGCTCCGTGTCCATCCGGCTGTCCTCAGGCGAACGGGCCGCAAAGTAGGGATAAACCCTGTCGGAAAGGCGGTAGAAGGCCACAGCCGTAATCAGCCCGCCGAAAACGTCGACCAGATAGTGCGCCTCGATATACACCGTGGCGCCGCATAGGAACACATAGAAAGGCAAAGCCGGCCAGAGCAACTTCCGGCAGTTACGGTAAAGGAGAAACATGAGCACGGTGCTGATGCCTACGTGCGATGAGGGGAAAGCCGCCGTGGGACGCTCCCCGCTCGCCTGCGAAAGGTCGACCAGGCTGCGGAAGAAGCCGTCGGGACCCGAGCCGGGCAGCAGTTCGGCATGCGTGCGGAACCAGTCGCCCATCGCCGGGAAAATACCCTGACGGATATTCTCCAGCCCCGCAGCCGGGAAATAATATTGCGGACCGGCCACCGGCAGGAACAGGTAAATGAGATAATACAGGAAGAAGCACGACATCACGATGAAGGCCGTGCGCCCGAACTGCTCCCGGCACACAAACAGGGGAGCCAGCACCGTAATGGCAATGAGCGGATAATAGGAGAAATAGCCCAAATGGAACAACTCGCTCCACAACTTTCCGGGCAGCAACTCGCTGAAGGACAGCGCCGGCTGGCAGCCGAAAAGCCATTGGTCGGCATGGGCGAAGACATGGTCGAGATAGGGAAAGAGCTGGCAGAACTCATAGGTGTCGGGATACCAGAAACCCAGGAGAGTCAGCGGATAAAGCTGGCGGAAGAACAAGGTCAGCCGCGAAGGCACCAGGCAATAAAGCCCGCCCGTCAGGCAGAGCCCGCCCAACACCAGTGCACGCCCCTCCAGCAGTTCCAGCGGATGGGAAAAACGGTTCCAGAGCACCAGCAGCACCAGTGTGGTGAAGAGAGTGTACAACAGCGTCACCTTTTCCGTAGGCAACAAACCGCTCCGGCGCGGTTGCGTTTCAATCAGATTTATAGCCATTTTGCTTGTCGGTACCAGGCCACGGCCTCCTTCACGCCCTGCGGCAGGGCATAACGCGGCTGAAAACCCAGTTCATTTTTCGCCGGCAGCGTGTCGCACTGCCAGTTGCGTTGTTTCAGTATGTGATATTTGTCCATATTGAGGGTGGTGGCCGTTCCCGTGCAGCGGGCCACCAGTCCGCCTATGCAGCAAACGCCGCGCAAGAGCCAGAGCGGCGCCTTGAAGTGGAAGACATGCCGCACGCCCAGTTCGGCCTGCAGAAGGTCGGAGAAGGCACGGCTATGATAGGCGGCGCCATCGGTCAGGAAGTAGGCCCGTCCGCTCTGCCCGCGATAAAGGGAAAGAAAAGCGGCCTCCACCAGGTCCTTTACGTAGATAAAAGTGATTTCCTGCCGGCGGAACCCCACGGCAAAGTCGGTGTGCTTCACAATGCTCCGGGCCATCAGGAAATAGTCACGCTCGCGCGGACCGTAAACTCCCGTAGGCCGCAGGCACACGTAGTTCAGCCCTTCGATGGCAGCCAGTCCGCGCTCAGCCTTGAGTTTCGACGCTCCATAAGCCGTGTTGGGCATCGGGACGTCCGTCTCGCGGATGGGCGGATAAGCTCCGCGGCGGCCGTCACGCCCCGAGGGTTCGCGCACAGCCCCCATCACGCTCAGCGAACTGATGAAGACAAAGCGCTGGATGAGCGTAGCCGTCTGCTTGAGCAGGCGGGCCAGCCGCAGGGTACCTTCGGTGTTGACCTGGAAGAACTCGGAACGCCGGCGACACTTGGTGACACCGGCGGCGTGGACCACATATTGCCACGGACCGTGGCTCTGCCGGTGGCGCTCCAGCTGGTCGCGCAACCGCTCGTCGTCGGAAAGGTCGAGTTCGATGAAGTGGATGCGGTGGTCCTGCAGATAGGTGCGCGGACTGCCCTTGCGGACGGCCGCCCACACCTCCATGCCTTCGCTGAGGGCACGCTCAACGAGAAAACTGCCGATGAAACCGCTGGCACCGGTAATGAGGATGCTGCTCCCGCGCCAGTCGGGCTGGAGCGGCAGCGGCCGTGGGGAAACGGAAGAGGCGGGTGAAGTCATCATCGTGTAAATACGGGAAAGGAAATGCGGGAAAACATTTCCCTGTTCCTATCGGAATCATTAAAGTTCTATCTTCTCGACATCGAGCGCCGACTCGCCCAGGAAGAGAGCCGCACTCTCGTGAAACTTCTCGGCACTCTCGGTGGTGAGACAGCGGCAACTGCCGCCCTGCGTACAGCGCCGGGCCATCTCGGGGTGCCGCTGCAGATAGTCGGCCAGGCTGGCGGCCACATACTCGCCCTGCGGAACAATGCGGATGCCCTCCGGCACGTACTGCCGTATTTTCCGCAAAAGGAGCGGATAGTGCGTACAGCCCAGCACCAGGGTGTCGATTTGCGGGTCGGCCTGCAGAATGCTGCGCACACGCTTCTCCACAAAATAGTCGGCCCCCGGAGAATCATACTCCAGATTTTCAACCAGCGGAACCCACATGGGGCAGGCCTGCCCCGTCACAGAAATCCGGGAATCGATTTTACGGATTTCCATCTCGTAGGAACCGGAATTGATGGTGCCGACCGTGGCGAGCACGCCCACATGGCGGGTCTGCGTAAGGCGGCACACGGTTTCGGCCGTGGGGCGGATGACACCCAGCACCCGCCGTTGCGGGTCAAGCCTCGGCAGGTCCTTCTGCTGGATGCTGCGAAGGGCCTTGGCCGAAGCCGTGTTGCAGGCCAGGATGACCAGGTGACACCCCTGCCGGAACAGATATTCAACGGCCTGGAGCGTATAGGCATAAATCACCTCGAAGGAATGGGAACCATAAGGGGCACGCGCATTGTCGCCCAAATACAGATAATCGTATTGGGGCAACACCCGGCGGATTTGCCTGAGTATGGTCAACCCGCCGTAACCGGAATCGAACACACCAACGGGGCCCGGCTCCCCGGGCAACGGCAACTGCATTTCTCCGTTCATCACGACTTGGGTTCTTTAATCCGCTTGAGCACGTAAGGCGTGGCATCTTCCGTCATCATGGGATGCAGGAAGGGGGTGATATTCATATCGGTATTGAAAATACACTCATATCCGCGCTCCACGCCCACCTGATAGAGAATGCTGTCAAGACGGGCACGCAAAGGTTTCTGCAACTCGATTTCGGCTTCCTTCAGCAGGCTGTCGGCCGCCTGACGGAAAGCGATGCCCTTTTCCATGGCTTCCTGCAGGTCGCGCTGACGCTTCAGCATGATGTTCTGCGGGAAATCCTTCTGCCCTTGCAGAAACTCGGCAAACATACGCTTGAAGCTGGTTTCGTTGTAAGTGGCTTCCTTCTCATACTTGGCACGCAGGGAAGCCATCTGCTGCTTGGCGGCCAGATATTCGGGCATGGCCTGAAGCATCTGGCTGTAGCTGACTTTGCCAAACTTGATCTGCACCTGGGCACCCGCACTGAGCACCATCAGAAAAAAACAAACCAGGGCATAGCCTATTTTTCTTTTCATATTCCGTTTCTTTGTGTTGACTACTTTTCCGGGGCAAACTTACGAAAAAAAATCCGCATCCTCCCCTTATCCGCATGAAAATCGGTGCTTTCGGCCCTGAAATACCTGTTTTGGACTACTCCGGCCGCACAGACCTCCCTCACACCGCTTCCCCGCCGCCGGCCGGCTACCACGCTGGCGGCAACGCACTCCCCGTACAGGGCTGTGCCGCCGAAAAAATCCGGACCGCCAAAAACAAAAAAAACAGTCGGTAGTTTAGAAAAATCTAAAGTACTGACTGTTTTTTCTAAAGTACTGAGCGTTTTTACGAAAGTACTGACTGTTTTTCTCCCGAATTTCCGACCGCATTTTTACCGCTCCGCCGCAGATTCCACCCGCGGACGGCACACGGAAAAACGTCAGGGCTTGCGCGAGAAGCGGTAGAAGGATACGGGCTTACGGTCGTCGCAACTGCGCCGCTCGCTCTGGAAAATGAGTTCGGTGGCCAGTTGAGGATATTCCTCCACAAAGGTTTCGATGGACTTGCCGCTCACAATCAGGTAGCCGCTTTCGGGCAACACGGGAGCCTTGTCAATGGGGATGACGCGGTCGTCCAGATAGAAATTGATGGTGAAGGGATGCATGCGGTTGGCCTCCACATATTCGGAACGGTAGGAATAGAGCGTGCCTTCGGGCACCAGAGCATCAATCTGCTCGGCCAGCGCCTTGTCGCTCTTCGTGTTGAGCACACAGGGCTGGTAGAAACCGTCGAGCGCCAGGAAAACGGCAAAGACGATGGCCACGCCGCGATAGGGCAACTGACGCCCGGCCGGCACGGACGAGGGCCACGACGGCCTTGCCCAATGGAAAAGAGCCACCGCCACCGGCAGCAGGATGGCCACCCACTGCAGCAGTCCCAGCGGCGCCGTGTGGAGCGCATGCAGGAAGGCAACATTCTCGGCGGCATGCTTGCCCGAGAAGATGTCCTCGCTCACCCACCCCAGACGCACGGCCAGGAACACGGCAAACAGCAACACGGCCGCGCCGGCCATGATGTGGGAAAAGACGCGAAGGACTACGGCATGGCGACTGCGCAGCCACAGCAGGAATTCGGCCAGGAACATGGCCAGGAAGGGGTAAACCGGCAACAGATAGACACTGCGCTTGCTGGCCGGTATGCAGTAGAACACGAAGATAACGAGAAAACTCAGCAGCGAATAGAGCCGCACATCGTCCATCTCGCGATAGGTGCGCAACTGGAAGGCACGGCGCAGCGACGGCCAGCGGAACAGACGCTTCAGCGCACCGGCGCAGAACGGCAGGGCCAGCAGCACCAGCAGCGTATAGGGGGCAAAGCCGGCCACTATCGTCACCACGTTATAATACCAGGGATTGATGTGCGAGGCATAGGACATGTCGCCCGTGAAGCGGAGCACGTTTTCCTCATAAATCAGCTGGAGAAAACGCTCGCCGCCATGCGGTTCGAGATATGCCGCATAATACCAGGCAAACAGCGGCAGCAGGGCCGCTACGGCCAGCAGGGCGAAGCGCCACAGCAGGAAAAAGAAGTTGTAACCGCGCAGCAGCAGATAGACACCGGCCACGCCGCAGGGCAGAATGACTCCCACTGGTCCCTTGGTGAGGGCTGCTCCGGCCATCAGCGCCCAGGCCAGCCAGGGAATACCCTTCAGGCCCCGCTCTGTCCAGCGGTAGAGCGCATAGAGCGCCAGCACGACGAGGGCGGACAGCAGCATGTCGACCCGACAGGCATAAGCGGCGCGGTGCACCTCAAAGCAGGTGAGCGTGAGCAGCCCCATGAGCAGGGCCACCTCCACATTGCGCCGCCGCGCGTAGAACACGAAACCGCCCAGTATCATCACCCAGACGGCAAGGGCCGACGGCAGACGGGACGTGTACTCGCTGACTCCGCCGACCAGCGACGAAATTGCGGCCACGCACCAGTGGAGGAGAGGCGGCTTGAAGGCGATTTCGTCACCGTTGTTGACGGGCAGCACCCAGTTGCCGTGCTCCAGCATGGAATAGGCCACGATGGCCTCGCGGGGTTCGCCGCGGGTGTTGAAGAGCGTATCGCCCAGAAAGACAAAGAGGGAAAGGCCGCACAGCAGGGCCAGCAACAGCAATGTCTGCTTCTCTGATTTCTGTAACATATTCATGCGTTTGATAAGGGCGGAAAGAAGGCCGCCATCCTATGATTTTTCCTTATTGTAGCCAGCCATGAGACGCTCGCAGGCCGCTGCGTCAAATCCGCGTGCCGCGGCATATTCCTGCGCCATAATGCGGCGCATCGCGTCGGTGGCCGGCAGCCGCTCGGCAAAGTTGCGGCAGCCCTCCTCCATCGACACGTGGCGATGAAAGCGGATGCGGTTGAGGTCGATTATCTCGACAGCCACGCCGTCGGGCCCGTCGCCGAAAAGGATGTTGCCGCGCGAATAGTCCTTATGCACCATGCCGTTTTCGTGCAGGGCCGCCGTGGTACGGGCAATGGCCCGCAGATATTTCTCCTGCTCCGGAAAGTTCCCGCCGATGAGCGACTGGTAGGTATAGGGCAGGGCCGACTTCAGGCTGACGTAATAGCTGCGTCGCAGGAGCAGCCCGCTGCGTTCCGTCATCCAGGCCACCGGCGCCGGACTCCCGATGCCGCAGGCGCGCAGCCGCCCGGCATACTCATAGGAGCGCTGGGCCTTCGAACTGCGGAAAATGCCGTAGGCAATACGGTTGATGAAGTTGGGCGCGCAATACGACTTCACGACATAGTCGGCGTCACCCCAATGAAACTCGCAAAGCTGGTTGCGGCCGTCATAGATGACGCGCCCGCTGCCATAGCGGAAAAAGGCGGGAAGGGCCCTGACCAGATATTCCAGCTGCCGGTAGTCGGGATGCACCACGACCCTGCGCGGATGAAACAGGCGGTAAAGGTCGTTAATCAGGCGCGACCACGTGCGCTGCCGGCGCAACGGTCCGTTGAGTTCGCGCTCGAAAAATTCGGGATGACGGCGGTTGAGCGTCCGGATGACATGTGCCTTCAGCTGGCGGTCGGACGTACGCTTCGAATGCTTGTGGAAGCGGTAGTGCAGGCTGATGCCGGGCAACTTGACCAGACGGCCGCCATTCTTGAGCAGGGCAATCCAGAATTCCCAGTCCTCCCGTGCGATGATTTCCTCACAATATCCCTCCGTCCGGTCCCAGTCGGCACGGCGGAAAAGGGCGCAGTTGGCCAGAATGTTCTTGCGCGCCAGCAGACGGATGGAAAATTCGGGCAACCGCCACTCGCCGCTGCGGTCGCCGAAGAAGTCGGCTCCCGGAACGACGGCTTTCACCTCGGCGTCGGCCTCCAGCACAGCCACGGCATCGCGGATGAAGCCCGGCTCAATCTTGTCGTCGGCATCGAGCGGCAACAGATAGGTGCCATGGGAATGGAGTATCGCCTGATTGCGGGCCCGGCAGACTCCGCCGTTGGGTTGCGAAACCACCCGCACGCCCTCGTGGGCCGCCTCGTAACGACGAGCCACCGCCAGCGTGTCATCGGTCGAACCGTCGTCCACGATGACAATCTCGAGGGCGGGATAGTCCGACGCCAGCACGGAATCGAGCGTTTCAGCCAGATAAAGGCCGGCGTTATAGGCCGGAACGATGACCGAGACTAAAGGAGGCCGGTTTCCGACCGGCTGCTGGGAAGAGGGCATAGGCTTACTTTTGAAAATTTCTGAACGACAAACCGGAGAGAGCAAGGCCGGAGACCCCGCTCCCTCATCGGGGGCGACCACGGCGGCCGCTTCCGGCGATGCGGCGTTACGGCAGCCGGGATAGAAAGGATTTATATCTTGTCGAATCCCTTGGTCCACTTTATCCAGTAGTACTTCAGGGGATTCTTGTATTTCAACTGTTTCCACGGCCGGCTCTGATGCGGCCGGTGAATTACCGGAAGATTGGTAAACAGGTAGTTGTGAAGGCCGCAGGCCAGCGATTCGTGCGAAATGGTCACGTCGAACCAGTTTTTTTCCGCGTCCAGCGTCTCGAAATCGAAGCGGCGGAAGAGTTCGGGCGTCAGCAGTGAACAGCAGAAGCTGCAATGGCGGCGGTTGTCAATCACCTGGTTTTCCTGTCCCTTGGCATAGAGATAGGGATAGTTGATGCTGCCGCTGTCGTCAACGGTTACGGCGGCGGCAATGCCGCAGTCGGGCCGCGACTGGGCCTCGTCGAAAAGGCGCTGCAACGTGTCGGGCGCCACGATGACGTCGCTCTCCACGATGAGCAGCCCCGCGTCGGCCTCCAGGGCCTCGCGGCGGGTCTTGCGGAGCACCAACAGATAATTGGGCGAAGGATGGTCGGTCAGTTCGGACAGATTGACCAGACGGAAACCGCCGGCGGCAGCTTCCTGCTCCAGCCGGGCCGTATTTTCCGGCGTACTGAAATCGTTATAGACCGTATAGGAGAACGGCACCGACAGTTTCGACTCGCGGATGGCGCGAATGGTCTGCAGGGTCGACTCAATAGAATCCTTCACCGGAGTTATGATGTGAAGTTCCTTCATATGTTTTTTTACTGTAAGTATAAGGATAGGCCGTTCATCTTCCCTCCGCCTCCTGCCTTCACCGGCCGGCGGCCCTGCCGGCGGGAAACGAAGAAAAATCCGATGACGCTGCAAAGATAATGCAAATAGCCCGCAACCGGAAACGGATGGTGCGCTTTTTTGGCACGGAAGGCCGACTGCCGACAGCGGCCACCGGCTCTGCGTCACCGGTTTGCGCCTGCCACGCGGCCGGCACCGTCAGCCGGCATAGGCGTCAGCAGCCTGCCGCAGGCGCTCGCCCAGCAGGCGGCGCAGCGGTTCGGGCGAAACAACCACCAGGCGGTCGCCAAACGAGAGGAGTTCGGCCACGAAATCGTCGGTAGGTGCCACCTCCAACTCAATGCGCCACCGGCGGCCGGCCGGCAGCCTCGTGCAACGCTGCGAAACGTGCAGCGGCCGGCTGCGCAGATAGGCCGCGATGGCCTCATCGGCTTCCAGCACCACGCAGGCGGGCTTCACGTCGTTGCCTCCGAAGGCACCGAAACTGTAACGGAAATAACGGGCGGCGTCGAAACTTTCGGGCACGGCATAACGCCGCGGCAACAGGACGAGCGACGTCATGCGGTCGAGCGCAAAGTTGCGCACCTCGCCGTGCCGGCTGCTGTGGCCCACGCAATAATGGTTCCGACGGAACTGATGCAGACAATAGGGCGCCAGTTCCGTTTCGTAGGCCGCCTTGTCGAGCGGGGCATAGCCCATGCGCAGGCAGTAGCCCTTGTTCAGCGCCTCCTGCAGCACCGGCAGCCAATGGCTTCCCCGTCCGTCGGGTGCCCCGGGCTCCGGCCCGCCCTCCTGCAGGCGCTGCATCCAGGGCAGCGAAGCACCTTCGTCACCGCAAACGGCATAGCGGCGTCCGTCGCGCACCACCCGGAGCCCCAGCTGGGCTTCCAGATAATGGCAGTTGTCATAGAACGTGCTCTGTGCCATCGCCCTGCCGCGCGGATCCTCCTCGCGCCAGGCCTCCTGTATTTCCGTGCGTGTGAGCGGCCCGCGGCGAAACAGCAGGCGCGCCATCCAGAGAGCCTTGTCCATAGGTTACGAAAGATTGCGGGGACAAATGCAGGCGCATCAGTCCCATCTTGATTTTCCCATCAGTTTCAGGCAGCGGTTCTTCATGGCGTGCCCGATGTGGCGGAAGTTGCCTTTCCGCAAATGTATCCAGAGTTCTTCCAGCGAGCGGCCCACCTTGATCCACGGATGCCCCCATCCCTGAATCCGGAACATACGGTCCTTGTATTTCACGTTTTCAATCACATAGCGGGGATGGCGCAAGGGGAATTCCAGTTCGTGGTGCCCCATCTCGAAGATGCGGCGGAAGGCGCGGGGCAGGTCCTCGTTCGTCCCGCTCAGGTGCACCCCTTCGCCGCAGGCCCCCAGATTGCTGATCAGGTTGACGCGCGGCACGATGCTCAGGCCGGAATTGAAAAAGATGGCGGCATGGAAGATGGTTTCGTAATAAGCGACGCCCTTGGAGCGGTGGTAGCGGCAGAAGTCGATGAAATTGCTCTGATACTTGCGCTCCTTGATGTAGTCGGCCAACTGCTGGAGGTTGAACTCGTCGTCCAGGAACGTGTAGTGCTCGTCCCACTGGTCGATGACGCGGCGCCACGATGCCCAGCCCGAGATGGAGAAGGTCGTGGCAAAGAAATAGTCGTAAGGCATGTCGGGCGTCACCTCGTCATAGTTCGTTCCCGTAATCATGCTGATGCGCTGGTCGTTCTCATAACGGTCGAGCATTTCCTTGCAGAAGGTGAAAAACGACTGCGAGGGAATGTCGTCGTCCTCCAGCACGATGCACTTGTCGGTCATGGAGAAGGCCCATTTCTGCGAAATGTATTCCGAAGGGTCGCACCCATAGTTTTTCTCCTGATACATACGGTGCACCTCGCAGGGCCAGTCGATGTTTTCCACCACACGCCGGCAGGCTTCGATGCCCGGCAGGTCGCGCTCCCCGCGCGGACCGTCCTGATAGAGAAACAGGCGGGCGGGCCGGGCCTTGCGCACCTCGCGGAACACGGCCTCCAGGGAGTCGGGCCGGTTGAAAAACAGAATCAATACGGAAACGTCTATCATAAGGCTATATTAACAGGTCATGTCGTCATGCCACGCGGAGAAAAATCCGCGTAGTTCTTACAAATGTATCATCTTTTTCTGAAACCGCCCCCTTCCGGCCGACAAAAATGGGATGACGCGCCGCAAAACGCAAGTTAGCCGGCCGAATCGGCCCTTACATCTGTTTTTTTCCGTAACTTTGCCGCATACATATTTTTAAAGGACTATATCATGGAAACAACCCGTCAGCAGAAAATATCACGCCTCATCCAGAAGGAACTGAGCGACATCTTCCAGAAGCAGACCCGCAGCATGCACGGCGTGCTCGTTTCGGTGAGCGCCGTGCGCATCAGCCCCGACCTCAGCGTGTGCCGCGGCTACCTGAGCATCTTCCCCTCGGAGCGCGGGCAGGAGATTCTCGACAACATCAACCGCAACGCGCGTGAACTGCGTTACGAACTGGGCACCCGCGTGCGCCACCAGCTCCGCATCATCCCCGAACTGAAATTCTTCATCGATGACTCGCTCGACTACATCGAGCACATCGACCAGCTGCTCAAGTAACCTCATCCGTTCCTCCTCCGCGGCGGCCCGGCCGGCATTCCCGGCAGCCGCCGCGCTCAACGCATATCCCCTTGGTCAACTTTCCCTTTTTCATCGCCCGCCGTTATCTTTTCTCCAAGAAGAGCCACAACACCATCAACATCATTTCCGGCATTTCGGCCGCAGGAGTGGCGCTGGCCACGATGGCCCTGGTCTGCACGCTGTCCGTCTTCAACGGATTCCGCGAACTCATCAGCGGCCTCTACACCAACTTTGACCCGCAGCTTGAAGTGTGCCCGGCCAAGGGAAAGTTTGCCGACGCCGCCGACCCGCTGCTCCTCAAGCTCCGCCAGCACCCCGACATCGAAGCCGTTTCGGAATCGCTGGAGGAGAAGGCCATGATTCTCTTCGTTGACCATCCGCTCATCATCCAGCTCAAGGGCGTCGACGACCAGTTCAACCGCTGCACCAACATCGACAGCATTCTCTATCTGGGCGAGAACATGAACGGTTCCTATATGCTCAAGGCCGCCAACCTCTATTACGGCATCCCCAGCGTGGGACTGGCCCGGCAGTTCGGACAGGTGGACTACGGGAAAATGCCCGTCTGCGCACCGCGCAAGGGCGAGCGCATCAATCTGGCCAACCCCGCAGAGAGTTTCAACGTCAACGAACTGCACTCTCCCGGCGTCTTTTTCCAGGTGCACCAGAAGACCTACGACGAAAACTACATGATTGTCTCCATCGACTTTGCCCGCCAGCTCTTCGAGCAGCCCGGCAAGGTCAGTTCCCTGCTGCTGCACCTCAAGGACGGAGTGTCCGTCGAAAAGGCCAAGGAACAGCTGCAACAGCTGCTGGGGGACCGCTACGTGGTGAAGGACCGCTACGAGCAGCACGGCGAAACCTTCCGCATCATGCAGATTGAAAAGACCATGGCCTTCCTGTTTCTCTCGTTCATCGTGCTGGTAGCCTGCTTCAACATCATCGGCTCAGTGGCCATGCTCATCATCGACAAGCGCGAGGACATCGAAACCCTGCGCCACCTCGGCGCCACCGACGGCATGATTACCCGCATCTTCCTTTTCGAAAGCCGCCTCATCACACTCTTCGGCGCACTGGCCGGCATCGCACTCGGCCTGCTTCTCTGCTATCTGCAACAGACGTTCGGCTGGCTGCGTTTCGGCGAATCGGCCGGCAGCTTCATCATCGACGCCTACCCTGTCAGCGTCCACTTCACCGATGTCCTTCTCGTTTTCATCACCGTGCTGACCGTAGGGTTCCTCACCGTGTGGTATCCCGTGCGCTACCTGTCCCGGAAGATGCTGTAACACGTCGCACACGCCAGCCGGCTGCCGCCGGAATTCCCTGATTTCCGGCCACCGGGCAGCCGCCGGAAACGCCCCGCCGCCTGTCCTGAAAAAGGCGCCGGATATGCCCCAAAAACAGTCAGTACTTTAGGAAAAACAGTCAGTACTTTAGAAATTTCTATCGGTACTTTAGAAAAAACAGAAGTACTGACTGTTTTTTCGTCCCCTTGACTTTTGCAAAACAACAGCTGCCGGCCGCAACGGACCGCCGCCGGAACTGCACGCGCTCCGCCTTCCCCGACGGCGCCAAAGCATCTCTCCTCCCCGCCATCCCGCCTCCGCCGCTGCCGCGCAGGCATAAAAAAGGCGGAACCGCCAGTTCCCGCAAACGGGGAAGCAACGGTTCCGCTGTTCAAGCAGGCCCAGCCCTCTGTGATTAGAGGTTGGGGTTGATTTCGTTCCACTTGGAGATTTCAGGAACGATGTTGAGCGTTACGAGTTCGTCGCGCATCTTGCAGAGGTGAGCGTAGCTGGCATCGAGCTTGCTCAGTTCCTCCTCGGTGCCCACCGGCATCTGATAGTGGCAGCCCTCAGTGTCGAGAGTCGTGTCCATAGCCATCATGATGTTGTTGTACTTGCCGTTGTTCACATAAGTACCTGCGGGGAAACGGAACTTCTCACCGCCCATCACCGAACGAATCATTTCAACCGACAGTTGTGAAGGGCTCTGGAAAGAAGAACGGCCACGCAACTTGATGATGGCAGCACCACCCTGGGTTACGTCCTTCTTCATCTGCTCCCATTCTGCTTCGGGGAACTCGTCAGTACCGACGATGTCCATCAACGAACGGCCGGCTACCTTAACAGCGCTGCCGAATACGGCCATCTGCTCGCCGTGACCGCCGTAAGTGGCGCAACCGGTGATTTCGCTCTGCATCACGCCGAACTTCTTTGCCAATGCGCTCTGCAGACGAGTCGTGTCGAGTGCTGCCAATGTCGTTACCTGGCTGGGCTTCAAGCCGGAGTAGAGCAGGGTAACGAGACCGGTCAGGTCGGCCGGATTGAAGATGATGACAACATGCTTCACGTCGGGGCAGTAGGTCTTGATGTTCTTGCCCAGGTCCTCGGCAATCTTGCAGTTACCTGCCAGCAAGTCCTCACGGGTCATGCCTTCCTTGCGGGGAGCACCGCCGCTGGAGATGATATACTTGGCGCCGGTGAAAGCTTCCTTCACGTCGGTTGTAGCCATAATGTTGACATTGCCGAAACCGCTCTGGCGCATTTCCTCTGCCACGCCTTCGGGTGAGAACACGTCATACAGACAGATGTTGCTGGTCAGGCCCATTGTGAGAGCCGTCTGCACCATATTCGAGCCGATCATACCGGCTGCACCTACGATCACAAGTTTTTCGTCAGTTAAAAATGCCATAATCTTATAATTTAAAGTTGTTGCGAATGCTACATTCAATACACCGCAAATTTACAAAACTTCCGTTGCAAACTTGCTTCCCGCACAAAGTTTTTTCCGTTAAAAAAGGTATAGTTTCCTTTTGCGTTCCCACTTGTCTGCTCCAGTTGGCAACTGCCGCCCTTTGCACACAGTTTGCGGCATGTCCTCCACCCCCGGCAGCAAAGAGCGGTGAAAAAAATCCGGCACCGGCGGACCCATACCCCGACTGCCGAAAATACCCGGAACGCTGCCGCAACAACATGCCGTCACGGCCTCCTGCCCTGACTTTCGGAACAAAAACGGGGCCACAG
>PPYF01470047.1_pt1 | contig 15241 bp, 15 predicted proteins | sample 1559871 | NCBI WGS metagenome assembly PPYF01 (sample SAMN08240021, study PRJNA423297) | Human gut metagenome, whole genome shotgun sequencing project. | reverse complement strand
ATGTCCCCACCGCGCCATTCGGTGATTTCATCGGCATCGTCTACCAGGCGCTGCGCATGAGCATCGAAAAAGACCTTGAGATTGGGCGTGCGGCGGAAATCGATCGCCGGATCCGGAATCTCGATCGCATAGGCCTCTGGACGCCGCGCAACATCGGCCGCGACGAGTGCCTGAAGGTCGTAACCCGCCTCCCGGCACGCGATGGCAACCACATCGGTGCAGACGCCGTGTTCGTCATCGGGATAACCTGAAGGGTAATAGACGCTCTTGTAGTGCGGGCGGGTCTGGATGTAGACGAGGGCAGCGGCGAGGACATCGTCGTTGTCGGCGATGCCGTCGGAGTCGGCATCAACCGTAGCAGCGAGGTCGGCGGAGAGGCCGGCCTCGCCCGCCCCAGAGGCCCCCTCGTACCGGTCGACGGGGCGATGCGAAGATGTGATGCAAAGGCGCCCCGTCGCGATAAGCACCGCACCAACGACGACTAGCGTGAACGCAAGTATTGCGAGCATGACGATGAAAATGCGCGACCCGCTTCTTCTCGCACCCATTTCCATCCCTCCATCCTTCCCCGTTATGCGGCGGCACTCAGGGTCCCTATGCGACTTTGACGCTCGCCCTGCGCCGCCGGCATCGTTTTTTGTCCGGACGAATCGATACCATTATCGCAGGGAATGGATTCTGCTGCGACACGCGGAGTGACGCTATTTGCCTCGGCTTCACTCACCTCGTCGGCCCACAACTCGCCGACGAACATGTCCATGATCTCCGGTGGACCCAGCGCCCCTGGGCAAAGTCGTACATTTGACACACCGCGTCATCCATGCGATGGATTCTGATGCCGTTATCCTCGATGTAGCACCTCACACGGACCCCGTTGTATGTGGCAACAATCGCACGTTGACAGGATGCCGGTCCCACCTCAATTTGGGAACTGTCCCAGAATTGAGGTGCGTTGCACCATAAATTAGTCACCCCTGCCTGCCCTTTTTCATATCGTCGAGAATGAGCGACTTAAGGTACTGGTTCACATTCTCGTGCGATTTAATCCAACTGTATATGGCGTCATCCTACTCGTTAGGATAGAACCGCATCACAATTTGCCTGACGTTTTTCTTGCGGTAGTTACTGACCGCGCGTCGTTGTGCACCCGTCTGCATTGCTCCCCCTATCATTCGCACACTCTGCGCCAAATCCCATAAGCGATAAATGGCACTATGAACGAAATGACGAGCACCTGCATCTCGCAACTTCAGCGGCGCATGTACGCAAGCGATACCATCAAATCGGTCGCAACCAGATGTCATCTTTCACCAGCAGCTCCCGACCTAATCACCAGTTAAATCGACACCGCATTAAACGGAGATGCAGTTTTCGTAAAGTTCCTCTGCGGCGATGTCAATCCCACCCGGCCATACGACCGTACCGTATTCAATGCGCAGGGTGTTGAAAACCAGAGGGTCTTCAAGAGTATGAAACACCCCCGCCCCGATGAGCGGAGACGCATCGTATATGCCGCGCTTTCCATCCTCGAAAAGAAGCGCTATACGGTAATCGGAAAGGGGACGTGCCTCGACAACATCCACGATGGGCGGAAGAACAGGACCCGACATCACAACCTCCTAAGTTGGGTGTATCGATCGTGCAGGGCTTCCTATACAACAGTAAGTTATTGCACACTACATACTCTCCCGCATTTTCTCGCGCACAAGGCCCTTGATGAACCCCGCCACATTCGGCTGTGACTTGAGGAACGCAATCATGTCGGCATCATTCTCGTTGTGGCACCGAAACACGAACGTCGTCTGTTTCTCCTTGATGTATTTGGTTGTCGCCTTGGTCTGCGCAGCCGTCGCCATTTCGAACTCCTTCATCCATATGATAGGTATTTATATATAGTAAACATTATACCTCGAGAGGGATGTGCGCCCCATTGGAGCATAACAACCTCGCGTCCGATAAGATTCTCCCGCCGACCAACCATAACGCTCCCGCAATGCGATCCAGTTATGCGGCCGCGCAATGCCCACCCATCTACTCGCGGGCCACAATCGGCGTATCGTCCCGCCGAAAGAGCCGAAGGAGGTCTCTGCGCGCTTCGCGCCGCTCCCAACCCGATGAGCGAACGAGAACACGAGCTTCATAGACGAATGACCTCGCCAACAGAACGTCATCGCGCTTGGTCACGGTCATGGGCACGAACGGAACGGGCCGTCCCCCGTGATCCATTTGCCGCGGGCGTAGGATCATCCCCGCATACGCGGGGAGCACCCACGTTGCCTCCGAGCTTGTGCACGGCTGCATGGGATCATCCCCGCATACGCGGGGAACACCGCGGCCCTTGCGGCATCTGCCGCCGCGGCATCGGGATCATCCCCGCATACGCGGGGAGCACCCTCCCCCGGCTGGACTTCGCGCTCGAGTCGCAGGGATCATCCCCGCATACGCGAGGAGCACCATGGCAGCCCAGGCGGCGGCGTTCTGTGCGTGGGGATCATCCCCGCATACGCGGGGAACACGGTCGCGGCGAGGCTGCGCGAGCCATTCGACGTGGGATCATCCCCGCATACGCGGGGAACACGATGCGGTCGGGGCAGCGCTTCATTTCATTCATGGGATCATCCCCGCATACGCGGGGAACACCGCGGTGATGTACAGATCGCAAGTCGCGGCGACGGGATCATCCCCGCATACGCGGGGAACACAGTCCACTATGAGGCCACGCCACGGGCTAATCGGGGATCATCCCCGCATACGCGGGGAACACCGAGCTCGGCACGTCGCGGCAGAAGGCGCAGCCGGGATCATCCCCGCATACGCGGGGAACACTTCGCTGGCATCCTTTCAGGTATCTGGTGTGCTGGGATCATCCCCGCATACGCGGGGAACATGCGCTCGGCCAGGTCGATGGCGCGCCTGTGCTCGGGATCATCCCCGCATACGCGGGGAACACCGCCTTGTGGCACTCCACCCTCAGTTGGCGGCGGGGATCATCCCCGCATACGCGGGGAACACGGCGATGAACTCGTCGCCGATGTCGTCGCCGATGGGATCATCCCCGCATACGCGGGGAACACGGGAATGTCGGGAAGGGTCTTATCCTCGTCCATGGGATCATCCCCGCATACGCGGGGAACACCGTGCAGGATTCCTTGGGCCACGCGGGGAAGCTGGGATCATCCCCGCATACGCGGGGAACACGGGGAAGAAACCGCCGATGAAGGCGGCGAGGGCGGGATCATCCCCGCATACGCGGGGAACACCGTGCAGGCCTTGAGGCGGTGCTTGTGCTGCGGGGGATCATCCCCGCATACGCGGGGAACACTCCGTGGGCAGCGTCCACCTGCTCCCCGGTGCAGGGATCATCCCCGCATACGCGGGGAACACTTCTGCGGACGATCTCATGCGGGCGCTGGAGCCGGGATCATCCCCGCATACGCAGGGAACACCGAGCTTTGTAAAGCCGCCCGACTACGTGACGCTGGGATCATCCCCGCATACGCGGGGAACACCTATGGAGCGCGCCGATCTCGAGGCTTATTACAAGGATCATCCCCGCATACGCGGGGAACACACTGCGCAAGGCGTGTTTTCGCGGCGGTTTCACGGGATCATCCCCGCATACGCGGGGAACACGTCCACTCGGGTACGTCCGTCTTCTCGTCAGCCAGGATCATCCCCGCATACGCGGGGAACACTGATGCAGGAATTGCTAAAGAACCAGCAAGTGAAAGGATCATCCCCGCATACGCGGGGAACACCCTTCTCGCCCTATGAGGCATGGCGCTTTTCCTCGGGATCATCCCCGCATACGCGGGGAACACACTTATTTACCTGCGATCCCAATTCCCGGCGTGGCAGTTTTGTATCACTTTATCCAAAGCGACGGGCCTTGTGCCTCTTGCTTGCATCGCTCCAGCCTGACTTCCTGGCTCCATAGCAGCTCTCATCTTCGCAACCGCTCGGCCTCCCCATCAAAACCAAACCATCGCAATCCCTGGGCTTCCAGCTGGATCGATGAACACGAAATGCAACATGCTGCTCATTACTGGCCGAATAGGCCATTATCGCCTTGCCATCATTAACGAAAGCAGTGACCCTCATCCAAAGAGCCTCCCGGACACGAGCGGAAACATGACCAACAAACACGCCTGTTGATATCTCAAAAAGCCATCGTGACAAATCCCCCCGAACGCTGGGTGGACAAGCGGTCACAACTATCACAATCATGGCTGCTCCCCCACCTGGTCGTCATCACATCCATAGGACTTGCCATACGCGACCTCACCGACCTTGTCATCCCAAAGAGCGAGTGACTCGGCATCACTTTTCTCATCTGGAGCAACGTTAAGGAGCCGCTTAATATCCTTAGCCACCCTTCCCAGCAAGAACATATCGTAGAACCGGTCCCTCATTGCATGCCGTACGGCGCTGCCGATATCCTCAGGCTGCTTTGCCGCAACCTCAAATGCCACCGGAATCGAAAGCTCCACCTTATATAAATCGGCGATGTCGTAAACGAAAGAACGCTCATGGCCGACATGCACAAAGCCCAAGCCAGGCGAGCATCCAATGGCAACGATCACCGCATGAACAACTCCATACAAGCATGCATGTGCCGCAGATAGCGCCTTGTTGATCTCTGTGCCGCTTTCATAGTCGTCATGATCATACGTGCGCTTATCCCACTCCACGCCAGTCTTCTTTGACATCGAACGATATACCGACCGAACTCGAGCCCCCTCTCGACCGCGAAGCTGCTGCATAGTCAACTTCGAAACATCTTCGTGGGGAAATCTCATTTGATACATCGCCCGAGCGACCGCAAGCCTGCTCCGGGTATTCGAAACGAGCTTAGCCTGTTGCTGTAAAAGGGCGGAAGAGTGGGTGAGCGGCCGTGCGGCCGCATACATTCTCACCCCGTTCTCCCCCACCCAAACAACCGTTGCTCCACTTTCCGCAATGGTCGACATCGCCTTATGACTCACGGACGAACCAGGGCCAAGCATCAACACGCCCAAGGATGCCGAAGGAAGCCTCACGACCCCCTCGGCATCCGCAACAGTGATGGCATTATCTTCCTGACCGATGACACATCGCTCGAAATATGCAAACGATATCCGGTCCTCCATACGCGCAAGCTCAATAACATCCGGAGGAGGCGGGGACTTGCGCGATATCGCTGGAGATTGGGCAACCTTTCCACCATCGCTCATCATAGTCACCCCTACGGCCTAGCAATGGTCAACAATCCGCAGCCAAAACCTTTTGCACGCCCGATGCCGCATACGAGCGCCTTCCGGAATAGCTCGGCATCGGAGATCTCCAGAAGACCATCGTAGCGGGCAGTCCCCAAAGTAACCTGCTTGCCATTGCGGGCAAAGCGCTCCTTGCGGCTTTGACTCACCCTTACCTGCGGCTCTCCCGCGGCATTGAGGGGAATGCGGAAACCGTATCCCTCGCAACGTTTGAGAAGCCAATCGATTTGCTGTTTCGACGTCACTTCCGCCTGAAGCGTACCCACAACACCTTCGCGCTTGGCCAAGCCCTTATCGACGAGGACTTTGCGAACTGGATTCGCCTTGAGGCGAAAGGCCCACAGCTGGCCTGCTTGCAGTCCATCGAGCCGCTCATCATATTCCTTCGTTCGAATCGCTGAGCATTCGAGCGACAATCGTCTGCGCAACAAGTCGGAATCAGGGGCAGACGGGCTCACGATGAACAACCGAGCGACATTCGAAAACTCAGAGATATCGAGACGCCACAGGATGCGTCCCTCAGTCGATTCACCGCTTGAGGAATCCTCGTTCCCAGAGCAAGCCGCCTCAACCAACGCGTGGATACGGTAAGGAGAGACAATATGCCGATAGGTTGACTCCGACCCTTGATCGAGCTCAAGGCAAGATAGATACATAGCACCCTCCTTTCCGGGCTAGAAATCCATTGGATCGCGTTCATCCACGTTGGGATGAGACTCGTCGACGAAATCGGGGTTCGCGATCACATCGGTAAATACCGGGCGCATGCCGTAGCTGCGATTCTTCGTAAGGTCGAAGCTAATGGGATAATCCGCACGCGCCTCACAGACTTCGCCTTCCCGACCATCGCAAACCAATTGCAACTCTGCAGGACAATGACGCTGTCTATACCACTCAGGAGCCTGCCAAGGCACACCCCGAAGCACCTCTCGAACGTCATCGCTCTCGGAATGCAAGCCCAAGACAAGCGGGAAGTCCGGCGGACACGACCTCCTTCCCAAAAACAGCGGCCATTTTGGACACACCAAAGCCGATGCCACATCAGCGAGAAGGTCATCACTGCCGCCAAGTGCAACGACAAACACGGCATCCGACAGATAATACCTGTTCGAAATCATCGAATTCTTTTGCCCTCTCACCCTTGCAGCATGAAAGTCCCGCACAAGTTCTCCGGGCTTATCAACACGAACAGCAAACTCCAAAGACGCCAGATCCTCAACGGACTCGTCGCGAGCACGGCCAAGCGCGGAGGCCATCAATCCGACAACTCCACTTTTTGTGGGCTCCTTGCGAGTCTGACGCGTAAGGAATCTTGAACCATCGCCCCAGGACTGCATGGGTCCCGCGAGGCGCAAGACCAACACACTCATTTAAATCACCGTCTACAGACGCTCGGCAAGCTGAACGCGCAGCGACTCAAGCAAACCAGGCAAATCCGTGCGCACGCCAACGGTATCGAGCTCCTCAACCGGCTCCGAATCCACGATATTCCACGCCGCACAGGCGGGCATGTCGTAGGAGCGTTCAATCGAACCGACGCGGGCACCAAGCTTGCGAGCGGCTACGCGCGAAATCGACTCGGCGCCCTTCGCCACCACAGGAACTTCGAACGCGCTCACAGGATTCACCGGCTGCTTGTCACGGATAGACACAAGCACGGCATTGGGCAGTGTGCGATTTGCAAACGAGTTTTGCTTCCCGGTCGGCATGGAGCGAATAAATGCCTCGGCAAACGCGGCAACGGCATCGACGGTAGTCTGGATATCGCCCAGCTGCTCCACCAGTGAGCTCACATTCACTGTAGCGTAGCGATATAGCGTAGACGAATTATAACCAGTCGAGTCAATCATGGCTGCGCCGGCATTATCGTCGGCAGCACACTGGTCCATAGCCGTGAAGTAATCGTACTCCTGAGTGACGCGATCGACGGAAATGGAGTGTGCGACCTGCGCGCAAGCATCGACATTCAAATCGGGAGCATCGGCAAGCATCCGGCCGAACAGGGCGATCTCGATTCCCTGCTTACCATGGAATGCCCCCGCTACGTCCTTTTTGAGGTCCTTGGGTTTAGCCGTCGCCCAATCAACCCCGCTATCCTCCCAGGCAAGCGCCGCATTTGCAAGCGCGACGATTTCCGCCCGTGAAATAAAGATAAGATACTTCGCTGCGATTTTTCCCTCGTCGTCGCCACTTCGCTTGGACTCCTCGACAGCGATGCCGACAGCGGTAAGAGCGGCCTTCGCCAAAGGAAGAGCCTTCTCTTGCAAATCAGGCCGCATATCCTCGATTACGCAAGCCACCTGATCGGCGACGAGTTTGGTGCGAATTGCGAGCACTTCCTCAGGGAGCATCGAGGCAAACTCATCGCGCATGGCCTTCTTCCAGGCCTGACTCGACACGCGAGCGCGACGCACCCCGCCGTACACAGCGGTCTTCGGAGCTCCCGTATCATCGCGGTTGATATTGTTGGACGGAACGTTCTGAATTGCACAAAAATCGACGTACAGCATCATCGATCCTTTCATTCGTTATCTTCATCCTGCTTGCTCCCGTGCGATACGGGAACGAAATACGCGGAGCCCCATCGAGAAATCGCGCGTTCACGCTGATACGCCGGACCCTGCATCTCATATAGATCAGCAGCCAGAAGGCCAAAATCCAGGCGTATCATTCGATTGGCACCATCATCCGTGCGAGCTGATTTCATCAAGCCCAGCAGCGAACGAACACCCGATATGACACCGGAGAAATCAGAAGAGCCCTCGATGGACGCAAGCCTGCGCATGACCCCTGCAGCCAGGCTTTGATCGGGCTGAATCTGCCAGCAGGCACGACCAAAAGAGTTCGCCCTCCTCTCTGCATCGTTTTCAGAGAACACGGCGACCCCATAGCCTTTTCCCTGCTGCAGGACCGCATAGGCACCGAAGGCGACGCAGGCGGCACGGAGCTCACGCGACGATCCCGCAGGATCACCAAGCTCATCGATAGGCCAATCGGAAAGTACCAGGTCTCCCAGAGTAAGGAGAGAGGGGGTCTCGCCCGTTATGAGCCTTCTCAGGCGCGCCATCTGGGCTCGAGCAGCGGCCTCGTTGCCACCTTCGCCCATAATCTCACGCTGCAGCCTTCTGATCTTCCTATTGACAAACCAATTGAGCGCGAAGGAGCGCTCACTAAGCGTATATGCCATATAGGCTCCTTTCTCTATTACGTTCTACTCGCTTGAGGGCAAAAGTTTGTTGACCCTTTGGACGAATTGCGATTTCGCATATGCAACACTACGACCAGAGTGCGTAACGAACTCTTGGGCATTCGATTGGGCAGCAGCATCGAATCCAATGCGAAGAACGCTTCTGCGTATGGCATCCCCGCACTTCAGAGTTCGTGCGTGGAAGTCCTCACCTACGGTGAGCCCGGCAAGATAAGCCCTGAACAGCGCATCGACCTCTGCATATGCGGCCACCAGCACATCCTGCGCCCTCGCGGACGCAATATCCTTCGATGCTCTATCGCCCTTCGACTCTTCCGAAGCTCGAACAAGCTTAACAACTTCGAAAATCGCCGAATCTGCCTTATCTGCCAGCTCGATAGCAAGTCGCACTGCCTCATCGTCATGGACAGCAAGGGCAGAACCTATCTGCAGTCGATCATCGAAGCTGTCTACATACACGCTGCTCTGAGTTCCATACTCAATTCCTTGCGCATGTATCGCGACCTGCTTGGGAAGCAAATCACAGAAGTCGTCGTCGACTTCGGCAAGCTCATCGGCCATGATGTTCATCCAGCGAATAACCCCTGGCCGATCATCAAGACCTTGATCGACGCCGACCGATACGGCAAGCAGCCCGCTCAACCCACGCCACATGGCCCTTTTGGCATCGTGCGTACGAGGCATAAATGGCGCGACGGGAAGCTTAAGACGCACACGCTGAGGCTCGCTCTGCTTCATGGACGTCATCGTTTCGTATTTCATCGCATCCACTGGATGCAACAGGTCGCCATAGCATGAGATAAAGCCGATTACACCGTTGCCGCCGTCGGATGCGATAAGACGCACCCGCCGGGACTGCAGGGTCTCCAATTGAACAAGACCAGTAGGAGCCAGCAGCTCCCTGCTGTCGGGCGAGCTCTCATCCTTCTCCCATGGCGGAAGATCCTCTTGGTTCCCAAGAAAACAAACATCGGCGCGAGCGTCGTCGAAAAGAACGAAATTCCACATCAACGTCTCGAACAGATTGCGTCCCTCTAGGTATACAAGCCCAAGATTTCCAAGGTACCCTGTTCCCGGAATTCCTTTCGGCGCGTAGGCCTTGCCGTTCTTTGCATGGGTATTGCCCACAACGGGGGTCTTGATCCCCGCCGTGTCATAAGCCTGGGTAAATACAAGCCATCTCGCAGCCTCGGCAAACGTCATGCGATTTGGCGCCGCAATCCCACGAAGCGAAAAAAGGTGCTTTTCCGGTTTAGACGGAACATCGGCCATCAAACTGGAAACTGGATCGAATGCCTTCTCGGACGCATACTCCAGATCAGAAATCTGATAGAACGGCTTTGGTCCAAAGAGGTCAAACGAGCCAGCATATTCATCCAGATACCCCGATAGGATATCCATATCGAAGCTCCCGCGCTCCCACATTGACAGCCACAGGTCTATCGAACTAAACCTATCGAGCATCGAACGACCATACGCACGGCGCATAATTGCATCGAGCAAGCGCAGCAGCACGCCCGATTGCTGGGGAATATCTCCAGTAATCTCGGCAATTGCATCTGCATTCTCAAACGCCTCGAGAATCGATACTTCACCCTGATGGCCATCATGCCAAAGCACTTTGATCCACGGGGACGTCAGCAACGAAAATGAGGCAGTGTCAGAATTCATGTCAAACCTCCATTTTTATTAAGTTGTTGAAATGAAAAGGGATCACGCACGCTCTTCAATCCCCCCATTTGGAGGGAACACCTTGTAGCGCAATAACATCTTTGGATCACCCCCACAAACGTGGGGAACAAGATGAAGACGCACGTGATCTGCGCATTCGAAAAGTAACCACTATCATTCGTTGTATTCAGCTCTCAAGGAACTAAAGCAACCTATTGGTCATTACATTAAATATAGCCCTTTGACTATCGTATTACAATGAACAAGATTTTATTCCAGAGTATTTCGAGTACCAGATCTTATGCCCGGCGATAGATGTCCCGTAGTCCCCACCTGGCAGACGATCGAGAAGCAGAACGAGAGAGCCAGCCAATAATGGCGCATCAACCCAGGCGCCAAGCAGCGCTCCGCAACGCTTTTCAAGCTCAATGATTAAAGGCTCGATCTTATCCGCGGCACACATCTCAAAGGGGAGTCTGACAGCGGAATTCGCGATGACCTTTTGCTCGTCGAAGCTCGGGACAGCATCTGTCGAAACCCTTGCGCCCCGCGGGACACCGTGTTCCTCATCGCCAATCCAAGGCAAAAGATGCAACCCATCATCTTCTTGACACAACAGAATAACCTCGACCGTCTCCTCCGTATCTCTAACGGCACGCGGACCCCAATCGTCATCCCGAGCATCACCGCCAGCAGAAGCATCCGCTTTTCTGCACCATTCGCCCAAACCACGCCCGCGCTCAAGGAGCGTCGCCGCTGATTCGACCAAGCAGTGCTCCGCGCGAATTCTTTTGATGGCCATTTTGCGCTCGCGCTCATCACATGCCTCTCGATATCCCTTTTGCCAACCATCGGGAATGAGCAGATCGCGTCGGTCGCTATAGGCCCTCCTGACTTTCGAAGCAATATCGGCGGGAATATCGACCGTAACCTGCGACTCAGGACAAACTAAGCCGAGCGATACCAGACTTTCGAACAAAGAGGCTTTTCCATAAATACTTTCAACTCCCGCTTGCAGAGAGGGACCGTCAGCGTGCCACCCCGTAATACCTCTGATATAACAACGAGCTTCCCGGAGGCCGTCCGGCCGCCCATCCCTCCCCCTGTCATGGCGATGCATGCGGCCAAGCCGCTGGAACACAAGATCAATAGGAGCGATATCGGAGATCAACATATCGAAATCAATATCCAACGATTGCTCCAAGACCTGCGTGCCGACCACAATCAGTCGATCAGGTCGAATACCGTTAGAACGCGTAGCATTCGCACCCAAGAGCCTGCGAATCTCGTTCTCCCTCTTCATGCGGTCGAAATCGGTAAACCGTGAATGGGTCAGCAGGACCTCGTCGCCATATTTGGACAATAAGGCATCGGCGGCCTCCTGGGCCCTCCTCACCGTATTGCAAATGACGCCGACGCAACCTCCTTGAACAGAAGCGCGGTCGATTAAATCGACCAAAGCGTCAATATCATCATCTATACATGTCAGCTGCACTTGGCATGACCTAGCAGACGGCTTTGACTCGCAGTAACGGATCTGCCCGCCATCGGCTAACGTCAACAGCGGATATGAATCAATGGTTGGGACGACAGTATCGATGGTATGGGTATGCTCCGGCGGAGCACACGCATCAACACCCAGCTCGTAAGCGGCAACAAAACGACGACGCGTCTCTTCAGGCAACGTTGCCGAAAGCATAACGACCGGTACACTCCAGCTTCCTAACCATTCAAGAAGGCGCTCGAGATATACCTGCATATATGCATCGTATGCATGGCATTCGTCGATAATGAGCACCTTGTTTGCAAGCCCCAAGTCACGCAGCGCCAAGTGCTTCATGGATAGTGCGCCCATGAGCACCTGGTCGATCGTGCATACAACGAAGTTTGCCAGCATTCCCTTTTTCCGGCCAAACAGCCAGTCCGAGGCAGCCACTTCATCACGCTGCGACATCAAGTCCGCGAAAGCAAGATTCCCGGATTCCATCGCCTCGTTGTAATGCTGGCGAACAAATTTCCTTGAACGCGCAACGATTCCCTGAAATTCGTCATTCAGCCTCGATTTGCCATGTGCCAGATAAATCGAACGAGCCTCTGTGCCATCAGGCTGCGGCAGCCCATCGAGCCATTTGTGAACGCGCCCAAACATCGCATCGGTTGTTGCCATGGTAGGAAGGGCAACAGCCACCCCGCCGCGACCAGATTGCGCAGCAAAGACCTCGGCGACGGCAAGCGCGGCCTCTGTCTTCCCCTCTCCCATAGGTGCCTCAATGATCATAAGCCCCCCATAGCTGGCACTTCGCGCCAGTTCCACGGCATCAATCTGGACCGGGCGTGGGGACGCCTGGGCGGGCAGCCCAAAACGGTCGGCAAAATCATCAGATATGTTCAAGAACGAACCACGCTGCCCACACCAGGGCGGAAGAATGTCGATGACATCGAACGCTTCCTGCGCACGGGCTTCCAAATCAGCCAGTGAGGCCCTTCCGTTCTGCAGCGCGCGCCCCGCACTCGTAGATGGAATCATCGGAAGCAAAGGGAAGAAATCTCTATTGCTGGCAAGCCAATCAGCCATGATGCAAATACCGGTGAGCAATACTCCAACGTTTGCGGGGACGCCCGCTGTTCCCATGCCGTTCGAGCTGAGAATCCTGATGTAATCGCCCTCTTGAATTCCCGCAATGCGCTCAATCAACGCAATCAATTCAAGACGCGCATCAATCCAGGCTGGTTCTTTCGTTCCCAATTTGGAAGCGTATTGCTTGAGAATTCTAGGTCGAACAGGCTCGTTCGGCGTAGAGCCGTGATGTAATGCCAAAATAGTCGCCAAAGACGCCGCAGCGCTCTTCATCTCCCTAGACCCACATGCGGGCAAGCCATGCAAGTAACTTAGATAGAGCGCAGCGCTGCACCACGCATGGCGTGGAACCGTATTCGAAGCGGCATCACTGTCCTGAGGAAACCCAAACCCTCGCCTCTTGAGACCCCTGATAAAGAGGTTCTCAATCAGTACCCCTCCATGGCGTAGGGGTTGAGCCTGAAACGCGGGGACCGCCTTCCCCAAATCATGCAGGCCGGCAAGAAGGACGGTGACTCTCTTCGCAAAATCGCAATCTACACCCATTGCCCTCGCGATTGTATCCTTCACACCGAGCGGCACCCAGCAATCCCATAGCATGCCGGCGACATGTGCAGCGTCAATCATGTGCAGAAACAAGGGGAGCCATTCTTCGTTAAGGCCGTCGTCGGATTTTGCCCACAACCTACTAGCGGCAGGAGAAAGCTCGATATATTCCTCATCGATCACCAAAACCACCCCCTTCCGCATACACATGACCATATACTGCAATAGTGCCACAGCGTGCGGACACAATTATGAGAGCGGTAAAGAAGCTGTGCCCCGAATGGGCCTACAGCCGAATCGAAGCATAACGGATGGTTCCGCATGGTCGACGATGCCGCCTCAACAGAGCTCACCCGCACTTCAAAACGATGCGCGGATGCAAGCAGCACTTTCATCCTTATACTCATGACATTTGGAAGGACCCCCATGCCCACCCTCATCATCGACGCCGACGCGTGCCCGGTCACACGTGAGGCGCTCGCCTGCGCGCGATCGGCGCGCACCCCCGTGCTCATCGCCGGAAACTCCACGCAAAACCTCGCCCGACGCATCCGCCGCGACGACCCGCGCGACGCCGAACACGCCCGTGGGCGCGACGCCACGCATCCCGGCTTTTGGGCCGAGACCCTCGACGTCTCATGCGGCGCCGACAGCGCAGACTTTGCCATCATCGAGCGCCTGGAGCCCGGCGACGTGGTGGTCACGCAGGACATCGGCCTTGCCAGCATGGTGCTCGGTCGCGGAGCTGCCGCCATCGGCGTGCGCGGGCACGTCTACAACAAGGCCACCATCGATATGCAGCTGTTCATCCGCCACGAGGAGAAGAAGGTCCGCCGCGCGGGCGGACGCACACAGGGGCCGGCCGCCTTCACCGACGACGACCGTGAGCGCTTCCAGCGCAACCTCGCCCAGCTCCTGCGCGAGGCTCTCGACAGCTAACCGCACCCCCTTCACGCCCGCCTCAAACGCAAAGAGGCCTCGGTACCGCTCTGGCACCGAGGCCCCCTTACAAACGCACCAGACGGCGCCTTACATCCCCAGCGCTGCGAACACCAGACCCCAAACGCATGCAACCAAGAACAGCCCAACCACGATCGCGGCGTTCTCACGCGGATGGCGGTTGGTGCGGAACAGCACCAGGTACCCCACGCCGGCAGACGTGAGCAGGCCGGCCATGAGCGGCGCGAAGCCCAGCACGCCCTCCAGGTAGAGCTGCGTGATGACCACGCTCGCCGAGCAGTTGGGCACCAGGCCCACCAGCGCCGAGGCGAACACCGCGAGTAGCTGGTTGCCCGAGAGGAACGCGGCCAAGGCATCCTCACCCACCGTTTCCAGAACGAGCACCAGCGCGAACGTCACCAGGAAAATGAAGAGACTCACCTGCACGGTGTGCGAGACGGCGCTCATCACGATCGACCCGACGATTCCGAAGCGCCCGCCGGCGTGGCTGTGGTCGTGGCCGTGGCCGTGGCCGTGATCATGGTCGCAACCCGCCACGTGACCGTCGGCATCCTCATGACCGCGATCATGGCCGTGCGCATGGCCGTGCTCGCCTTCATGCACATGCGCGTGATCGTGGCCGCAACCGCAATGATCCTGCTCGCACAGACGGCAAATGTGCTCGGCGGTCTCCCCGCCCTCGGCCATCTGGTCCACCACGTCGGCCTCCATGCCGTCGCGGCGCACCGAGAACACCGTGCGATGCAAGAACGCGTGCACGCGGGCGTTTCTTCGCAGCGCGCAGATGGCGAGGTCGGCAAGCACGCCCGTGATGAGAGCGACCAGCACCTTCAGCCCCAGCACACGGAACAGCAACCCCGCGTCGACCCGCTCGGCCACCAACATGGGCAGCATCTCATCGGACGTGGAGAGAAACACCGCCACGAGCGTGCCGAGCGTCACCACGCGACCGGCGTAGAGCGTGGCCGCCATGGCCGAAAAGCCACACTGCGGGACCACGCCCAGCAGCGCGCCGGCAACCGG
>PPYF01507221.1_pt1 | contig 15243 bp, 8 predicted proteins | sample 1559871 | NCBI WGS metagenome assembly PPYF01 (sample SAMN08240021, study PRJNA423297) | Human gut metagenome, whole genome shotgun sequencing project. | reverse complement strand
ATCGGTGTCCACGAGCTGGTTGAGCAGTTCGTCGAGGGAAGCCATGTCCTCGTTGATCGCGCCGTTGGCGGGAGCCTTCTTGTCGTCGATCGGGGCGCCCAGGAGCTCCTCGTCGGCGTCGGCGTGATGCGTCGGAGCGGAGGTACCCAGCAGGATATCGTCCGGACCGTCGGGGCTAAAGACCATCTGCAGCAGCTGCGAGAGGTCTTCCTCGTCGGCAACGTCGTCGTTGTTCTCGAGGATGTAGAGCAGGTCGTGGGCCTCGAGGCCGTCACGGAGCTCCTCGATCGCCTTGGCACCGATACCATCGATGCGCAGCAGATCCTCCTCGGACTTGCCGACCAGGTCGCCGACCGTCTCGATGCCGACCTCGCTGAACTTGTTGGTCCAGCGCTGCGACACGCCCAGGTCATCGAACAGGTACAGGCGAGCCTTCTCGGCGGAGATGGTGTGGCCGTTGCGGGTGAACGAACCGTCAGCACCACCGAACTCGTCGTAGCCGGCCCAGTCAAGCTGCTGCGGGAGCTGCTCGTCCAGGTCCTTGAGCTCAACCGGAGCCCACTCGGGCAGCGACTTGGCGTTGGGCGAAGCCGGGCCGTCGATGTCCACGTAGCCGTCGGCCGTGCGATACGTCAGCTTGGCATTGGCATACGGCTTGAGGCCGGTACCGGCCGGGATCTTCTTACCGACGATGACGTTGGACTTAAGGTCGAGCAGGTGGTCGACCTTGCCCTCGATGGCAGCCTCGGTAAGGACGCCAGCGGTACGGATGAACGAAGCGCTCGACAGCCAGGAGTCGATGTTGGACGCGACCTTGAGCGTACCCAGGATGACGGGCTCGGCCACGGGAGCCTGACCGCCCAGACGGGCAACGCGCTCGACCTCGTCGGCAAACTCGTAGCGGTCGACGTACTGACCAAGCAGGTACTTGGAGTCGCCGGGGTTGGTGATCTGAACGCGACGCAGCATCTGACGTGCGAGCACCTCGATGTGCTTGTCGTTCAGGTCGACGCCCTGGCTGGTGTAGACGTCCTTGACGCTCTCGACGAAGGTGTGCATCGTCGACTCGATGTCGGTCAGCTTGCGCAGGTTGCGGAAGTTGACGAAGCCCTTGGTGATCTGGTCGCCGGCGCGAACCTCGCAGCCGTCCTCGATCTCGGGCATAAAGCGCACCGAAGCGGGGACGCGACGCTCGTCGAGGACACGGGTGTGATCCTCGGAGTCGGTGAGCGTCAGCACGTACTCGGACTTCTCAGGCTTAATCGAGAGGTGGCCGGAGTACGGAGCCAGCTCGGCCTCGCGACCCAGGATCTTCTCGTTGACGTTGCCGACGATATCGAACATACGGCTGACCGTAGGCAGACCCTGCGTAATATCGTCGACGCCAGCGACGCCGCCGGAGTGAATGGTACGCATCGTAAGCTGCGTACCAGGCTCGCCGATGGACTGGGCGGCAATAATACCGACCGCGGTACCGATGGCGACCGGACGACGGGTGGAAAGATCCCAGCCGTAGCACTTCTGGCAGACGCCGTACTTGGAGCGGCAGGTGAGCAGCGCGCGAAGCTTGACCTTCTTGAGGCCCGCATCGACCATCTTCTGGATGTCGGCGACCTTCTCGATGTAGCCGTCCTGCTCAAAGAGCACGGTGCCATCGGGAGCGACGACGTCCTCAATGAAGCAACGGCCGACGAGGTCGGTGTTGAGGTCGGTGGTGCCGGGGATGATGAGGTTGTAGGTGACGCCCTCGTGCGTACCGCAGTCCTCCTCGCGGACGATGACGTCCTGGGCCACGTCGACCAGACGGCGGGTCAGGTAACCAGAGTCCGAGGTGTGGGATGCGGTATCGACCAGGCCCTTACGGGCGCCGTAGGTCGAAATGAAGTACTCGAGCGGCAGCAGACCCTCGCGGAAGTTCGCCTTAATGGGAAGGTCGATCGTCTCGCCGGACATATCTGCCATCAGGCCACGCATGCCACCGAGCTGACGCAGCTGGGTCTTAGAACCACGGGCGCCGGAGTCGGCCATCATGTACAGCGGGTTCTCCTCGTCGAACATGTCGAGCATGAGCGCTGCGACCTTGTCGGTACAAGCGGTCCACTCGTTAACGACTTCGATGTGGCGCTCCGTCTCGTTGATGAAGCCCTCCTCGAAGTACTCGTTGATCTGGTCGACGTTGGCCTGGGCGCGATCGAGCAGCTCCTGCTTCTCGGCAGGGATGAGAGCGTCCCACACCGAGATGGTGAGGCCGGCGCGGGTAGCGTAGTGGAAGCCGGAGTACTTGATGGCGTCGAGGATCGGACCGACCTTGGCCTCGGGGTAACGATCGCAGCAGTCCGCAACCAACTTGGCCACGTCACCCTTGACCATCTTGTAGTTCATGAACTCGTAGTCTTCGGGCAGGCACTGGCGGTTGAAGATGATGCGGCCGATGGAGGTCTCGAAGCGCGCGGTCTTGTTGCCGGTGACGTCGTAGTCGACAAACTCGTTCTTGCCGTTCTTGACGCGGAAGATACGGGTGCCGTCCTCGTTGATGACGTTGGCGTCGGCAGCGGACACGCGGACCTGAATCTTGGCCTGCATGTCGACCTCGGAGCGGCAGTCATAGGCGTGCAGCGCGTCGTCGAAGCTGGCGAACACGTGGTTCTCGCCAGGCAGACCGTCGCGGACCTGGGTGAGGTAGTACACACCGATGATCATGTCCTGCGAGGGGATGTTGACCGGCTTGCCGGATGCCGGCGAGCGCAGGTTGTTCGCAGAGAGCATGAGCACGCGAGCCTCGGCCTGAGCCTGGCTGGACAGCGGCACGTGGACAGACATCTGGTCGCCGTCGAAGTCGGCGTTGAAGGGCGAGCAGACCAGCGGGTGCAGGTGGATAGCCTTGCCCTCGACCAGCACCGGCTCAAAGGCCTGGATGGACAGACGGTGCAGGGTCGGTGCACGGTTGAGCAGCACGACGCGGCCGTCGATGACCTCTTCGAGGATGTCCCACACAAAGGTGGCACCGCGGTCGATAGCGCGCTTGGCGCCCTTGATGTTCTCGACCTTGCCAAGCTCGACCAGGCGCTTCATGACGAAGGGCTTGAAGAGCTCCAGCGCCATGGTCTTGGGCAGACCGCACTGGTGCAGCAGCAGCTTGGGGTCGGTAACGATAACCGAACGGCCGGAATAGTCGACACGCTTACCCAGCAGGTTCTGACGGAAGCGGCCCTGCTTGCCCTTGAGGGCCTCGGCGAGCGACTTGAGCGGGCGACCGCCACGGCCAGAGACCGGGCGACCACGACGGCCGTTGTCGAACAGGGCGTCCACGGACTCCTGGAGCATGCGCTTCTCGTTGTTCACGATGATCGCAGGGGCGTCCAGGTCGAGCAGGCGCTTGAGTCGGTTGTTACGGTTGATCACGCGACGATACAGGTCGTTGAGGTCGGACGCGGCAAAACGGCCGCCGTCAAGCTGGACCATCGGGCGCAGATCGGGCGGAATGACCGGGATGACATCCAGGATCATGTTCGCGGGGCTGTTGCCGCCCTTCAGGAAGGCGTCAACGACCTCGAGGCGCTTGACGGCCTTCTCGCGCTTCTGCTTCTGGGAATCCTCGTCGGCGATGATGGCCTTGAGCTTCTCGGCCTCGGAGGGGAGGTCGATGGCGGCGAGCAGGTCGCGGACGGCCTCGGCACCCATGCCACCCTTGAAGTACATGGAGTAGTAACGGGTCATCTCGCGGAACAGCGGCTCATCGGAGATGAGGTCGCGCTCGGTGAGCTTCATGAAGGCGTTGAAGGCGTCCGTGCGGAGCTGCTTCTCGTCCTTGCACTCTTCCTCGATGTCGACGATGCCAGAGGCGATCTCCTCGGGGGTCAGCGGCTCCTCGTCGGAGAACTCGTCAAAGTTCTCGGGGTCGCCCTGCTCCTTGAGGGACTCGATCTGGCGAGCGCACTCGGCATCGATCTCTTCCAGATCGGCGGCGAGCTCCTCGCGCAGGTCGTCGGCGTCGGCCTCGCGAGCCTCGTAGTCAACCTCGGTGATGATGTAGCTGGCAAAGTACAGAACCTTCTCGAGGTCCTTGGACTTGATGTCGAGCATACGGCTCATCGGGAAGCTCGTGGGGCTCTTGAAGTACCAGATGTGGGACACGGGAGCGGCGAGCTCGATGTGGCCCATGCGGTCGCGACGCACCTTGGCCGAGGTGACCTCGACGCCGCAGCGCTCGCAGACGATGCCCTTAAAGCGGATGCCCTTGTACTTGCCGCAGGAGCACTCCCAGTCCTTGGCGGGACCGAAGATCTTCTCGCAGAACAGGCCGTCCTTCTCGGGCTTGAGGGTACGGTAATTGATGGTCTCCGGCTTCTTGACCTCACCGTGCGACCAGGAACGGATCTGGTCGGCGGAGGCAAGGGAGATCTTTACCGAGTCAAAATCAGTAGCTTCGAAATCTGCCACAGTCAACTACTCCTTATCAGTGGTCGTGGCGGCGACAGCCTCGGGTGCCTCGGCGGTCTCGGCATCCTCGGCCTCGACGTCGGCGTCAACGCCGGCGAGCGCAGCCAGGTCGTCGAGAGCAGAGGTCTCCTCGGCGGTCACAGGGGCGGAGGCGTCCTCGTCGGCATCGTGCATGGGCTCGATGTCCAGTGCGAGGGAGCGAATCTCCTTGACGAGAACCTTGAAGGACTCGGGGATACCCGGGACAGGAACGTTCTCGCCCTTGACGATGGACTCGTAGGTCTTGACACGGCCCACGGTATCGTCGGACTTGACGGTCAGGATCTCCTGCAGGACGTTGGAAGCACCGTAAGCGTACAGTGCCCAAACTTCCATCTCGCCGAAGCGCTGGCCGCCGAACTGAGCCTTGCCGCCCAGAGGCTGCTGGGTAACCAGGCTGTAAGGGCCGGTCGAACGGGCGTGGATCTTGTCGTCGACCATGTGGCCGAGCTTGAGGATGTAGGACGTACCCACGGTAATGGGCTCGCGGAACTCCTCGCCGGTGCGGCCGTCGAACAGGCGGGTCTTGCCGCGCTCGTCAAGCTGGGTGACGAACTCGGGGCGCATGTGATCGCCAAAGGCAGCGGTAGCCTTGTTGAGCATGTTCTTGTTGGCACGACGGATGACCTCGGCGATCTCGTCCTCCTTGGCGCCGTCGAAGACGGGCGTGGCGGTGAAGAACGGACCGGGGACGTACTTGTCGGAGTCGGCCTGCTCGGTATCCCAACCGCACGCAGCAGCCCAGCCAAGGTGGCACTCGAGCAGCTGGCCGACGTTCATACGCGAAGGAACGCCCAGCGGGTTGAGGATAACGTCGATCGGGGTACCGTCAGCCATGTAGGGCATGTCCTCGACCGGCAGAACGTTGCAGATAACACCCTTGTTGCCGTGGCGGCCGGCGATCTTATCGCCCTGCTGGATCTTACGACGCTGGGCGACGTAGACGCGCACCTGCTCGTTGACGCCGGGGGCCAGGTCGTCGCCGTTCTCGCGGCTAAAGCGGACGACGTCGATGACGCGGCCGTAAGCGCCGTGAGGCATCTTAAGGGAGGTGTCGCGGACGTCGTGGGCCTTGGCACCGAAGATGGCGCGCAGCAGGCGCTCCTCGGCGGTCAGAGCGCTCTCGCCCTTAGGCGTGACCTTGCCGACCAAGATGTCGCCAGGGCCGACCTCGGCGCCGATGCGGATGATGCCGTCCTCGTCGAGGTTGGCAAGCATGTCCTCGGAGAGGTTCGGGATCTCGCGGGTGATCTCCTCGGGGCCGAGCTTGGTGTCGCGGGCGTCGATCTCGTGACGGGTGATGTTGATGGTCGTCAGCAGGTCCTCGGCCACCAGGCGCTCGGACACGACGATACCGTCCTCGTAGTTAAAGCCTTCCCACGGCATGTAGGCCACGGTGAGGTTCTGACCCAGTGCGAGCTCGCCGTGATCGGTCGAAGGACCGTCGGCCAGAGGCTCGCCCTGCTCAACGGTGTCACCAACGCGAACGAGCGGACGGTGGTTGATGCAGGTGGACTGGTTGGAGCGCTGGTACTTGGCCAGGTGGTACTCGTCCATGCCGCCGGCATGCTTGACGATGATCTTGGCGGCGTCGGCAAAGATGACCTCGCCGGCGTTCTTGGCCAGGGTGACCTCGCCGGAGTCCAGAGCGGCGCGACGCTCCATGCCGGTACCGACATAGGGAGCGGCGGGGTGAACCAGCGGCACGGCCTGACGCTGCATGTTGGCGCCCATCAGCGTACGCTTGGCGTCATCGTGCTCAAGGAACGGGATCAGCGTGGCTGCGACGGAGAGCATCTGACGCGGCGAGACGTCCATGTAGTCGACGTCCTCGACGGGCACGTCGGCGGGAGCGCCGAAGGAGCCGTCGAAGTCGCGGGTACGGGCGATCACGGTGTGCGGACGGACGATCTTACCCTCGGCATCGGTCGTGATGAACTCGTTGGTCTTGGGATCGAGCGGCGTGTTGGCCGGCGCGATGACGTGCTTCTCTTCCTCGTCAGCGGTCATCCAGTCGATCTGATCGGTGGCAACGCCGTTCTCGACGCGACGGAACGGGGCCTCGATGAAGCCATACTCGTTGACGCGGGCGTAGAGGGCGAGCGAGCCGATCAGGCCGATGTTGGGGCCTTCGGGGGTCTCGATCGGGCACATGCGGCTGTAGTGCGAATTGTGAACGTCGCGGACGGCCGTCGGCACGTTGGTGCGGCGGCTGGAGCCGGACTTGTGGCCGGCAAGACCACCAGGGCCGAGTGCGGACAGACGGCGCTTGTGGGTCAGACCGGTCAGGGGGTTCGCCTGGTCCATGAACTGCGAGAGCTGCGAGGAACCGAAGAACTCCTTGATGGAAGCCACGATCGGACGGATGTTGATGAGCGACTGCGGGGTGATCTCGTCGATGTCCTGGGAGCTCATGCGCTCACGGACGACGCGCTCCATACGGCTCATGCCGATACGGAACTGGTTGGCGACGAGCTCGCCGACGGTGCGGATACGGCGGTTGCCGAAGTGGTCGATGTCGTCGACCTTGAAGCCCTGCTCGCCGGCAGCGAGGGACAGCAGGTAGCGCAGCGTCGCGACGATATCCTCGTCGGTGAGCACCGTGACCTCTTCCTCGGTGGTGAGGTTGAGCTTCTTGTTGACCTTGTAACGACCGACGCGGGCCAGATCGTAGCGCTGCGGGTTAAAGAGCAGGCCCTCGAGCAGGCTGCGGGAAGCGTCCACGGTGGGAGGCTCGCCCGGGCGCAGGCGACGGTAGATCTCGATGAGGGCGTCCTCGCGAGTGAGGGCGGTGTCGCGCTCCAGGGTGCGCTTGATCACATCGGAGTTGCCGAGCAGCTCGATGATGTCGTCGTTGGTGACGGCGATGCCAAGGGCGCGCAGGAACATCGTGGCGCTCTGCTTGCGCTTACGGTCGATGGAGACCATGAGCTGGTCGCGCTTGTCGACCTCAAACTCGAGCCAGGCACCGCGGGACGGGATGATCTGGGCCTTGTAGATCTGCTTGCCCGAATCCATCTCGGAGCTGTAGTACACACCCGGGGAACGGACGAGCTGCGAGACGACGATACGCTCGGTACCGTTGATGATGAAGGTGCCCTGATCGGTCATCATGGGGAAGTCGCCCATAAAGACGAGCTGCTCCTTGATCTCGCCGGTCTCCTTGTTGGTGAGACGGACGTCGGTCAGAAGCGGAGCCTGATAGGTCATATCCTTCTCGCGGCACTCCTCGACGGTGTGCGCGGGGTCGCCGAACTGATGCTCGCCGAAGGTAACCTCGAGAACATGGTTCTGACTCTGGATGGGGCTGGATTCCTTGAACGCCTCACGAAGGCCCTCGTCCTTAAAACGCTCAAAGGATTCCCTTTGAACAGAGATAAGGTTGGGGAGCTCCATGGCCTCCGGGATTTTCCCGAAGCTGACGCGCTTGCGCTCAGTGGCAGTGTATGCGTAGGTCACCAGGTTTTTCCTCCTTCACGGAAATGCTCGGTGGGTTGGCGAGGCATAGCTTCGCCAGTTATCGCAACCTAATAGTTTATCAGCTACCGACCGTTGGGCAAGAAAAGCCTTGACGCGATTGAGTTTTTGGAGTAGCAAAGTTTTTCGGCAGAAAACACGCAGGTAGATGTATGTGTATCGAACATCTGTTCATATATTTTCTGTGAACGGAGAGCCAGCAATCGCAGCTCTTATAAAAAACGGGTGCAGACCGAAGTCCGCACCCGTAAATGTCGATGCCCGAAGGCTTATTTGCGCATCAAGCCGCCGCGCTCGTCGATGGCGTCCCAGAAGGCGCTGGCAAAGCGAGGATCGCTTGCGGCCATGAGGGCGTTGGTGGCCATCCAGCCAGACGGGGTGCCGGTGTCGTAGCCCGAGAGCGGGTCGATGACGACAGCGTACATGGCCTCGCGATCGAGCGAGCGGGCCATGGCGTCGGTGAGCTGGATCTCGCCGCCCTTGCCGGCCTGCTGATCGGCGAGCAGGTCCATGACCAGCGGGCTCAGCAGATAACGGCCGACAATGTACAGGTTGGACGGAGCCGCCTCGGGAGCGGGCTTCTCGACCAGACCGCCGATGCGCCAGACAGCGCCCGGCTCTGCATCGGCAACGTCCTCGGCGCCCTCGAGCGAACCGACGCGCTCGCCGGCGATAACGCCGTAGCGGCTGACTTCCTCGGGCGAGCAAGCAGCGACGGCGATAACCGAAGCTCCACCGTGCTCCTTGGAAACGGCGAGCATCTTGTCGCAGATGTCGCGATTAGGCACAACGTAGTCGCCCAGAAGAACCAGGAAGTTCTCCCCTGCCACGGCGTCGGCAGCAGAGCGGATAGCATGGCCGAGGCCCTTGGGCTCGTACTGATAACGGAAGTCGACCGGCATACCGCCCGCATGGGCGACGGCGTCGGCGTAGGCGTCCTTACCGCGCTCGCGCAGCAGATTCTCGAGCGAGCGATCGGGCTGGAAGTAGCTCAGCAGCTCGGGCTTACCGGGAGAGGTAACGATGATGGCGTCATCGACCTCCTCGGGGTCGAGCGCCTCCTCGACGACATACTGAATGACCGGCTTGTCGAGCACCGGCAGCATCTCTTTGGGCGTGCACTTGGTGCCAGGCAGAAAACGCGTGCCAAGACCGGCGGCGGGGATGATTGCCTTCATGTTATTCAAGGATCCTTTCGCAGGCGCAGAATGCGCCCTGTGCGTGCGGCACGGCGGCCGCAGACCAAATTGCGATACCGAAGTATCTTACCGCCGGAGACATACGTCGCCGTAAGGCAAACGCAATTCTTCAGCAGGTCAACGCAAATTATTGCTCGAATGGTGCAATTTTACGCCCCAGCGGTAACGGGAATGGCACGGCGAAGACAACGATGCTCTGCGTGCCGAGCAATGGGAATGAGGAGCCAAAAACAAAAAAGACGGGGCTCGCATAGCGAGCCCCGTCTGTAAAGAAATCTGGCGAGAAAGCCTGATTACTTGAGGGTGACAGCAGCGCCAGCAGCCTCGAGCTTCTCCTTGGCAGCCTCGGCGTCCTCCTTCTTGGCACCCTCGAGAACAGCCTTGGGAGCGCCCTCGACGACCTCCTTGGCCTCCTTCAGGCCAAGGTTGGTGAGCTCACGGACGGCCTTGATGACCTGGATCTTGTTGTCGCCGAAGCCCTCGAGCACGACGTCAAACTCGGTCTTCTCCTCGGCCTCAGCAGCGCCAGCAGCGGGAGCGGCGACAACGGCAGCAGGAGCAGCGGCGGAAACGCCGAAGGTGTCCTCGATAGCCTTAACGAGCTCGGAAGCCTCGAGAAGGGTCATTTCCTTAAGAGCATCGATGATCTCATCGGTGGTAAGCTTAGCCATTTCTAAGTCCTTTCGGTTTCCGTGCGGATGCACGGAGATCAGTTAAAACACGGCGCGAATGCGCCAGGGGTGCGGCGTTGCCGCCGCGGGTGAAAACAGCGACTAGGCTGCCTTCTGCTCGGAGACCTGCTGGATCGAACGAGCGAGACCAGAGGAAACGCCGTTGACGCAGACAGCGATGTCGCGAGCGAAACCGGAGATGAGACCGGCAATCTGGCCGAGAAGCTGATCCTTGGTGGGCAGCTCGGCGATAGCCTTAACATCATCAGCGGAAACGGCCTTGCCGTCGGAGATACCGCCCTTGATCTCAAGGACGCCCTTGGACTGAGCAGAGAAGTCCTTAAGGGCCTTAGCGGCCTCGACCGGCTCGGACTCGTAGAACACATAAGCGACGGGGCCGGCGAGGATCTCGTCGAGCTCGGGCTGCTCCTGGTTCTTGAGAGCGATCTTGACCAGGTTGTTCTTGTAGACCTTCATCTCGGCGCCGCACTCGCGAAGCTGATGACGCAGCTCCTGAGCCTGCTTAACCGTCAGACCGTTGTAGTTGACGACGAACAGACCGGCGTTCTCGGCGATACGGGACTCGATCTCTGCAACCTTGTCGATTTTGTACTGCTGGGGCATGAATTACACCTCCTCGAATTCTTTCCGGGCACGGTCCGCCACAAGGACGTGACGGGGGCATGTCCAAAAAGAAAGCCCCCGCGCTGCATGAGCGACGGGGGCGAGAAGACATATCTACTCGACCACCTCGGCTGGCGGGAAGTCCCATTAAGCTCGCGGGTAAGACCCGTTTGCGCCGGCTGTCTCTGGCAGCGGATTCGTGCGTGAACCGAAAGTATTATGGCGGGGACCCCGGCGTCGGTCAACGGGAAACCGGGCTGCACACAATTCCACCATCCGGACGCACCGCCGAAGGCCAGGCGCAAGGTTTTCGCTCGGTCAAGTCCTGGCTCGCACGAAGAGCACATTAAGTGCTCTTCGGCTCGTGCGGAATCTACGAAAACCTTGCGCCTGGCCTTCGGCGGCGCGGCCTGCAGTGACTTTGGGGCAGCCCGGTTTCCCGTTGGCCGGCGCCCCCACTCATAAGCCTTAAGTCGGTGGGCTGATGTGTTGCGTCCCTGATGGCTACAGGGTTGAAACGAAGGTGGACAGGCGGTGGAGACCTTCGTCTAAGTCTTTGTCGGAGACGCAGTAGCTTAGGCGGATGTGGCCTTCGGTTCCGAAGCAGTCTCCCGGGACTAGGGCTACGTTTGCTTCTTTGATGGCTTTGATGCAGAAGTCTTCGCTGGTTAGGCCGAACTTTTTGATGCTCGGGAAAGTATAGAAGGCTCCTGCGGGCTCTACTACGTCGAGGCCCATGGCGTTTAAGGCTTCGAGTACGCGCTCGCGGCGGGCTCGGTAGACTTTGAGCATGGGGGTTGGGTCGACGGTGAGGGCTCGGGCTGCGGCGTCCATCTCGAAGGAGACGGCGCTCGATACTAGGTATTGGTGGGCTTTTGCGATCTCGGCGATGACGGGTGTTGCTGCCGCGAGCCAGCCCAAACGCCAGCCGGTCATGGCCCAGGGCTTGGAGAAGCTCTCGATGACGACCGTCTGCTCACGCAGCTCCGGGTGACGCTGGGCAAAGCGCTCGTAGCCATCCACATAAACCAGGCGGTTGTATACGTCGTCGCAGACCACGTAGATGCCCGCCTCCTCCGCCACGCGCGCCACGGCGTCGAGCGATGCTGCGTTGAGGATGCAACCCGTAGGATTGTTGGGCGAGCAGATGACGATGGCCTTGGTCGCCGGCGTCACGCAAGCACGAAGCGCATCCTCATCGATCTGGAATTGCGCGGGCTCCGTATCCAAAAAGACTGCTTTGGCGTGGTTGGCCACGACGATGCTCTCGTACAGGCCAAAGGCCGGCGTGGGGATAATGACCTCGTCGCCGGGGTTGAGCATAGCCATGAATGTTGCCGACAGTGCCTCGGTCGCACCGTCGGTCAGGATGACCTCATCGGCGGAAAACGCCAGGCCCGCGTCATCCATATATTTGGACAGTGCATCACGCAGGGCGGGGCGACCGTTGTTGGGCGGATAGTGCGTGTCACCGCGGTCCAGTGCGGCGGTCACCTCGGCGCTAATCACATCGGGCGTGGGAAAATCGGGCTCGCCGAGCGCGAGCGCGATGCATCCCGGATGCTGGGCGGCAAGTGCGTTGATCCGGCGGATGCCGGAGGGCTTGAGCGTGGCAAGCGAGGTGTTCATGGGCAGACGCATGACATTCCTTTCGTAAGGGTTGCACTAGGATAGCGCGCCGCCCGGCCAGCAGACGGTGTAACCTAAACGGAAATGAACCGGAAAGGAGGCGGCATGGAGGCGACCGCGCGCGGCAATGAGGCCAAAACGCTGCAGAACATTGCGTATATCAGCATTCTCGACAGCGCCGATCTTGAGTTTTTGCTTTGGGACCTTCAGGATGCCATCGCGGCGTATGCCCGGCTTTCCGGCACCGCGCTCCCCCGCCCGGTCGATCTGGGGACGGATGATGCCAGCAGCGTTGCAGACGGCATCGTATTCGCAGTTGAGGATGCGCCCGATGGCGAGGCGATGACCGTCGTTGAACAGACGCTTGATTGCCTTGGAGGTGCGGAAACGCGCGTCTATGTCATCGTTCAAGCTGCCTACGGAAGCGCTGAAGAGGCGCACGTTGTAGTTGGCCGCCTGCGTGAAGCATGCGAGCGTCGAGGGCTGTCGTGGTGTGGCGGCATCACCGTCTGCACCGGCGCCGGCATCGCAGCGCTTCGCCGATCCCCGCGCATGGGCCTCTTGCGCCGACCGTTTTCCGAAGCTATGGACAAGCTCGTAGGCGCCGCACGCATGGGTTGCTCGGTTGAGCATGCGCAGAGACTTGGCGGCAGCAATGCCGAGGACGTCGACACCGATGGCATGGTTTATGCCGAACCTGTGCCGCCCGCACCGATTTGGCATATCGCTATGAAATGCCTCGGCAGCCGCTCATACATCTAAACTTAAGAAGCTGCCCAGTCAACGGCATCGCGCCAGCGCTCGACAAGCCGCTCCAGGCGCCATGCCGCGTTGGCGGGACTTGTCGACGGCAAGACGATAGCCGGCAGCCCCGTGCGCTCTTGCAGGTAGCGCTTGTAGAGCCGCCCGGCCGTGCCGCCGTTGCAAACAACGACCTCGATAGGAGCCGCATCGGTAATGCGCTCGATACGCGCCGGCACGACATTGCGAATGCTGGCGTCACTCGAGCCCTTGATGTCGCAACTCTCAATCACGTCCCACAGGGCCACGCCGCCGTTGAGCAGCATGGCCCGCTTAGCGGCAATCGAGGCGTCGAGCGTCGCGGGCTCGCCGTCCGCCAAAGGCTCCCCCTCGTTGGGCGGCACGGGCACGCCGAGACACGCAGCCATCACGCGCCAAAAGCGGTTCTGGGGGTTGCCATAATAGAAGGTGTTGGCGCGCGAGAGCACCGAGGGAAACGAACCCAACACCAAGATGCGCGAGCGCTCGTCAAACACGGGCTCAAACCCATGCTCAATATGTTGATATCGCTCATCCGGCGCAGTCATGAGCTAGACCCTCAGCAGATAACGCACCTCGTAGGGCGCAAGCTCAAGGGAGCCCGCCAGCTCGACTGTGGGCATGCCGTTGGCAAGCAGATCGACAAAGGAGCCGTTGAGCTCGCCGGCGCCAAAGGTGTAAGGCTCGTCCACGGCATTCACCGCCACGAGTACCGTCGCGCTGTCACAGGCGCGCTCGAACAGCAGCTGCTTGTTCTGGATCACCACGTTGCGGTACGCACCGTAGTTGAGAGCGCGTGCCGCCGCATCGTCTGTCGAGCGCAGGTGCGTGAGCTGCCCGATGAAGGCCGTCAGCTCGTTGGGTGCAGGCTCATCGAGCGCAGGCCGCAGCGCCCAGTCGCCATCGGGGCCGCCCTTTTCGCCGGGAATCCCCCACTCGCTGCCATAGTAGACGCACGGGATGCCCGGCATGCCAAAGAGCATGCCATAAGCGGGACGCAGACAGGACTTGTCGGTGAGGATGCTTGCCAGGCGCGGCACATCGTGGTTGTCGACAAACGACAGCAGGTGTTTGCCGCGGTAGATGCACCACGGGTCGCCGCCAAACTGACGATGCAGCGAGTGCGCGATCTCGAACACATTGACCGAGTTAAAGCTGGAGTACAGGCCCTTGTAGCACTCGTAGTTGGTGCAGGAGTCGAGCATCTCGTCGTTGACGATCTGGTTGTAGTCGCCGTGGAGCGTCTCGCCGATCAGCACAAAGTCGGGCTTGAGCTCACGGGTAAAGGAGTGTAGGCGGCGCATAAAGTCGCGGTCGAGCATATAGGCAACGTCCAGGCGCAGGCCGTCGACGCCAAAGACGTCGGCCCAACGGCGCACGGACTCAAGCAGGTAATCGACCACAGCGGGATTTTGCAGGTTGAGCTTCACGAGCTCAAAATGGCCTTCCCAGCCCTCGTACCAAAAGCCGTCGCCATAGCAGGAGTCGCCGTCAAAGCTAATGTGGAACCAGTCCTTGTAGGGCGAGTCCCACTTGCGCTCCTGCACATCGCGGAAGGCCCAAAAGCCACGGCCCACATGGTTAAAGACGGCATCGAGCACCACGCGAATGCCATGGGCATGCAGTGTCTCGCACACGGCGGCGAAATCGGCATCCCCGCCCAGGCGACGGTCGAGATGGCGCAGGCTGCGCGTATCGTAGCCGTGGCTATCAGACTCGAGCGGCGGGTTGATGAGCACGGCGCCAACGCCGAGCTCCTGCAGGTAGTCGGCCCATTGGGCGATTTTCATGATGGGAGCATCGGGGTTGGGTGCGGCGTTGGCAGCCTGGGCGAGCTCATCCTCGGCAACGGGTGCGGCGTTCTCGCGCGGAGCTCCGCAAAAGCCCAGCGGATAGATCTGGTAGAACGTCGTCTCGTATGCCCACATAGCAACCTCCCGGTAAGCTCAACACAACGACATCCATTGTATGCCCAGCTCGTATCCCCTCCCCAAAATAAGTTGCGGTGGAATACGGACTGTTTGCCGGGTTTATTGGGCCCAGCAGTCCGTATTCCACCGCAACTGATGATGGGACGTGATTAGGCGACGGGCTTTGCGCGGCGTATGGCCGGGAACAGCACGGTGATGGCGAGAATCTTGCCAAATAAATGGTACTGCCGAGATGCCGCTGAGCGAATAGAGGGGTGTCCGCACGGGCGGCTACCCTATGATAAAGGCGGCATATTCCCGCACCTGATCCACTAAAGGTAGTTGAACGATGGCAGACATTAAAATCAAGATCGTCAGCAATCCATATCAAGAAATTGTCCGGTTCTTCCGATGGGATAACGGCTGGCAAGAAATAACAACCTCCACAAATCCCAACAGCGCGCTCCATAGCAC
>PPYF01129648.1_pt1 | contig 15244 bp, 12 predicted proteins | sample 1559871 | NCBI WGS metagenome assembly PPYF01 (sample SAMN08240021, study PRJNA423297) | Human gut metagenome, whole genome shotgun sequencing project. | reverse complement strand
TTTGCTGCTATAGCTCAGTTGGTAGAGCGCATCCTTGGTAAGGATGAGGTCTCCAGTTCGAATCTGGATAGCAGCTCCACAGCAGACACCTCGAAGCCTTAGGACTTCGGGGTGTTTTTTTGTTGTATGACTGCAAAAGCAGGCTGACGGAGTGCGGATTGCTTTGAGTACAAAAACAAAACGCACAGGCTCCGAAGAACCTGTGCGTTTATGGCAGGGGTAGTAAGTTTCGAACTCACGGCACGCGGTTTTGGAGACCGCTGCTCTACCAGCTGAGCTATACCCCTATAGGCATTCGCTGAATGCTTTGTTATTATAGCCGATGCAAAGGCGAATGTCAAGCATTTCTTTCAAGATTCAGGCATTTTTCGTGCCGCAGCTGCAACAGCCTTCTTTTTTATCGGATGCAGGCAGCTGGCTGGAAAGCTGTTCCAGCGTTACGCTGTCGATATACTGGTTGATCACCTCATCAAGGCCGGTCCAGAAGGGCAGGGTGAAGCACTGCTCCCACATGGGACACTCGTTGGTCTCGCTGCCAAGGCAGGGAATGGGTGCCACGCTGCCCTCAATGGCGCGCAGGATCTCGCCGGCGGTGTAGTCGGCAGGGGCTTTGGTCAGGCGGTAGCCGCCCTGACTGCCGCGCTCGCTTTTTACAAGGCCCACACGGGCCAGCGGGGTCACGATCTGCTCCAAATATTTCAGGCTCAGGTTCTGCCGCTCACTGATCTCCTTCAGGCTCACGGTGGTGCCCGGCGCATAACGTGCCAGCTCGGCCATCAGGCGCAGGGCATAACGGCTTTTGGTCGAAAATTTCATGGCGATCCTCTCCTTATTGTTTCCTATAGTATAGCACGTTGCTCGGATTTTGCAAAGGTATCCTCTTGTGCAAACAAAAAAGGTCTGTTATCATAGGATGGATAAAAGGATACTATAAGGAGTGAGAGTATGAGTGAGAAGATCACGGCTGCCGATGCCATCCGTCTGCTGGATGCACACGAGGCGGCTGCTGTAGATGTCCGGGAGCCGGACGAGTTTGCCGTGGGCCACATCCCCGGCGCAAAGCTGCTGCCGCTGGGTCAGGTGCTGAGCCGTGCGGCTGAGGTGCTGCCGGATAAGAACGCTGTATGGCTGATCTACTGCCGCACCGGCCGCCGCAGTGCCGATGCCGTGCGCAAGCTGGAAAGCCTTGGCTACACCCGCCTGTACGATCTGGGCGGCATCCTGAGCTGGCCCTATGAGATCGAGGGCGACTTTGAAGGGCATTTTTAAAAAGAAAGAAGGATCACTCCATGTCGTTCCACGCAAAAGATTTTGCCGGCAGTCACTGCGGCTGCCGCTACCAGCAGGACTACCGCCCCACCTTGGGCCGCGACGGCAAAAAGGAATCCGGCACGCTGGAGGTCATCAAGTTCTATTACGATGGTGCCATCCGCTTTGAGCAGCACTGCTACGGCGAAGCCGCAACCTTCGTGTTCGGCGTATGGGCATCCGGCATGGACGAGGACGGCACCCTGCACTGGGTGCTGCCCGACCGCCGCAAGAGCTACTACGACGAGGCGTATCTGCCCAAAAAGCTGGACCGCGTGGACGAGACGGGCAATCTTTACTTTGACGGCAGCAATTTTCCGTGGAAGCTGGCGGACGATTTTGCCGAGGATAAGCGCTGGGGCTACCCCAAGTGGAAGGTGGTACTGGGAAAACTGACCGGAAAGGGCAAAAAAGGTGACTGAATCACGAAAATCCAGTATTCATATTGACATACTAGGGAATGATATGGTATAACTTATCCGTTGAAAGGATTCCGCATCTGCACAGGGCATTCAAGGCTCCCGCAGACGCGTTCAATAAGAAAGGATCATTCCTATGGAAAACATGGAAAAAGTGGTTTATCTGGATAATGCTGCCACCACTCCCTGTGCTCCCGAGGCACTGGAAATGATGGTCAAAGCCCTGAGCGGTGCCTGCGGCAACCCCAGCAGCCATTACAGTGTGGGCTATGAGGCTAAGGAATTCGTGGACACCGGCCGTGCGCAGGTGGCAAAGGCCATCAATGCAAGTCCGGCTGAGCTCTTCTTTACCAGCTGCGGCTCCGAGGCTGACAACTGGGCCGTAAAGGGCACCGCCTTCACCAAGGCGCGCCAGAACAAAAAGCACCTCATCACCAGCGCTTTTGAGCACCATGCCATCATGCACAGCATGGCTGCACTGGAGCGCATGGGCTTTGAAGTGACCTATATCAAGCCCACCGCCGAGGGCTACATCCGTCCCGAGGACGTGGAAGCTGCCATCCGTCCCGATACCGCGCTGGTCAGCATCATGATGGCCAACAACGAGATCGGCACCATCCAGCCCATCAAGGAGATCGCCGAGGTCGCTCACAAGCACGGTGTGTGGATGCACACCGACGCCGTGCAGGCTGTGGGTGCCATCCCCGTGGATGTGAAGGAGCTGGGCGTGGATATGCTGTCCATGAGCGCCCACAAGTTCAACGGCCCCAAGGGCATGGGTGCCCTGTATTGCCGCAAGGGCGTATGGCCCCAGAACCTGATCGATGGCGGCAGTCAGGAGGCCCGCCACCGTGCAGGCACCGAGAACGTGGCCGGCATTGCTGCCATGGGCAAGGCACTGGAGATCGCCACGGCGCATCTGGATGAGCGCATGGCCCACGAGAGCGAGCTGCGCGATTATGTCATCGACCGCGTCCTCAAGAACATCCCGGAAGCCCGCCTGAACGGCGGCCGCAGCCCCCGTCTGCCCAACAATGTGAACATCAGCTTCCCGGGTCTGGAAGGCGAGACCATCCTGCTGGATCTGGATATGCACGGCATCTGCGCCTCCACCGGCTCTGCCTGCAACTCCGACAGTCTGGACCCCAGCCACGTCCTGCTGAGCATCGGCGTGCCTGAGGAGATCGGCCACGGCTCCATGCGGTTCACCTTTGGCCCGCAGAACACCATGGAAGAAGCAAAATATCTGTGCGACGTGCTGGAGGAAGTGATCCCCCGCCGCCGTGCTATGAGTTGTATGTGGCTGCAGGGCCAGAACACGGCCCGCCAGTTCAGCCTGAAGGGAGAGCAGTAATTATGGCAAGCATGTATAGCGCAAAGGTCATGGAGCATTTTGCAAATCCGCACAATGTGGGTGAGATCCCCGACGCAAACGGCGTGGGCGAAGTGGGCAACCCCAAGTGCGGCGATATCATGCGCATGTACCTGAAGATCGAGAACAACGTGATCGTGGATGTCAAGTTCCTCACCTTCGGCTGCGGTGCCGCCATCGCCACCAGCAGCATGGCCACCGACCTCATCAAGGGCAAGACCATCGACGAGGCTCTCAAGCTGACCAACAAGGCCGTTGTGGAAGCTCTGGAAGGTCTGCCTCCCATCAAGGTGCACTGCTCTGTTCTGGCCGAACAGGCCGTCAAGGCTGCTCTGTCCGACTACTACCGCCGTCAGGGCATCGATCCGGAACCCATCGTGGGTAAGCTCGAAGAGGACTGCGACCACTGCGAGAGCTGCGGCCACTGATCCCCGCAAAGGACGCTTCAGGGGGACACCGTTTTGTGCGGTGTCCTCTTTTTTTGCAAAAGACTGCACTGTTGTATCCTATCCAAAACGTAATAAAGCAAGTGTAAAATATTATTTGTTTACAAAAATACCCTGAATATGCACTCGTTCATGAAAAATTCATATATTGTTCAGAATGAGTTCACCACTTTTCGGTATAAGTAGGGCAACACAGGCGCAAAGAGCGCCGAACTCCCACGGAAGCGGACGAAGAACAGGGCAAAGAACGGTTCGCGGCACGCACTGCAATGCAGGTGCGTCGGCCCCGGAAAACGTCCCGCCGCACAGGAAAGGAAACGAGTTAGTATGAAAATTGGTTTTTGGGAACTTGTCGTCATCGTGATCGTGGCGTTCGTGTTCATCGGCCCGGATCAGCTGCCCGTCTACGCAAAGAAGATCGGCAAGATGCTGCGTGAACTGAAAAAGTACACCGGCGCTGCTTCTGAGGAGATCCAGAAGAACGTTGTGGAGCCGCTGAATGAGATCCAAGCTCCTCTGAAGGAAGCTGTAGCCCCGCTGACCGATATCAAGAAGGATATCGACAACAGCGTCAAGGATGTGACCAAGAGCTTTACCGGTATCGGCAAGACCAGCAAGGAGGAAGCGGCCAAGGCAGAAGCCGCCGAGGAAGTGACCGAGCTGACCGAGGAGCCGGTGGAAGAGCTGGAGGAGGACGCTGCATCTGCCGCCAAGGCAGAGGAGAGCGCTCCCGCTGAGGAGACCGCTGCACCTGCCGAGAAGGCCGAAGAACCCGCCGCCCCGGTTGAAAAGGCTGAGCCTGCTGCAGAAGCGGCTCCCGCACAGGAAGCTGCCGAGGCTGCTCCTGCGGCCGAGCCGGTGGAGGAAGACCCTCGTCAGAATGATGTTCTGCCGAAGGACTGATTACTTACTGGATGCACCCGCGCCCGCGGTTGCCTGATACATGCAATAAGCCCGCCACGCGGCGCGGCAAAGTAAAAAGGAGATTTTTATTATGCGTATTGGTACTAACGAACTGCTGATCATCCTGGTCGTCGCTCTGCTGATCTTTGGACCCAAGAACCTGCCGAAGCTGGGCAAGATGTTCGGCAAGACCATCAACGGCTTCAAGAAGGGCATGGAGGACGAGGAAGGCTCCGATGATTCCGCGGAGAAGACCGAGAAGCAGGTTTCCAAGAAGGACGAAGACGAGGAGTAATTGTGGCTACGAACGTTAAGCGCAAAAAGAAAAAAGCCGAAGTCATGGCAGAGGACGGCAGCATGACGCTGACCGGCCATCTGAAAGAACTGCGGAACAGGCTGATCATCTGCGCGGTGGTGTTCGTGGTGGGTGTTGTGGTCTCGCTGGCATATGCCGACCGTTTGATCGATCTGCTCACTGCCATGGGCCGCGACTATTACGAGTTTGTTTCCATTGCCCCGCAGGAAAAGCTGATGCAGTATTTCCGCGTCTCCATTCTGGCAGGCGTGGTGGTCACTGTGCCGGTGGCGTTCTACCACATCTATGCATTTGCAAGGCCGGGTCTGAAACGGAGCGAGAGCACCTTCTTCAAGCTGGTCATGCTGCTGGGTCTTATCCTGTTCTGCGTGGGCGTGCTGTTCGCCTACAAGCTCATGATGCCCTTCATGCTGCGTTTCCTCAGCACTGGCATCGAGGGTGCCGAGTACATCCAGACCACCACCAGTATCGAGAGCTATGTCAACCTCTGCTTGACCATGTTCATCATTTTTGGCTGCGTGTTTGAGATGCCTCTGATCACCATCATCCTGTCCAAGATGGGCATTATCAACCCGCAGCTGCTCAAGCAGGTGCGCGGCGTTGCCATCGTGATCATCTTCTTCATCGCGGCCGTTGTTACCCCGCCGGATATCGTGTCTCAGTGCATGGTGGCCGGCCCCATGGTGCTGCTGTACTTCATCAGCATCTTCCTGAGCGGCATCTTCTATAAGCCGAAAGAGGACGATGTCTTTTGGTTGCAAAAGAGAACCAGAAAACAACCAGCGATTTCAACGCGCTGGATCCATGAAAAAGGGGCTGCTCGCCCCTTTTAGACCCCAAAGCAGAAAGGCTCCATACAAAAAATCCAAGTCGCTGCGCTAGAGGATTTTTTGTGTTCCGCCGATTGATAGGCCCCTCAGCCGCTGCGGCGGCAGCTCCCCGCAGGGGAGCGGATTTGCGTGTTTAACGCTTGTGTTATCTACTGCTTACCGCCGCGACCCTTCCCGTGAAAAAGCAGATCAGAAAAGCCCGCAGGCTTTTCTGATCTGCAGATATAAAAATAATTTTTCCGCTATTATAGCCAAAGCGAACGCGGCGGCAATTCCAAATCGTTGCTGCTCAGTCTATACAAGCCATCTGCCTTGTGCTAGAATGAAACCAACAAATCAAAGGTGGTGAAACCATGCACCCACTCCCGGAATATCCTCGCCCGGCTATGCGCCGGGACAGCTATGAGAACCTGAACGGCCTGTGGAAGTACGCCATTACTCAGACAGCAGAATACCCCGCTGCGTGGGACGGCAGCATTCTGGTGCCCTACTCTCCGGAAACAAAGGCCTCCGGCGTGGGCCGCACCCTGCAGCCCGGCCAGTGGCTGCACTACCACTGCACCTTTGCTCCCCCTCCGGGAGAAGGGGGCCGGGTGCTGCTGCACTTCGGCGCGGTGGACGATGCCTGTGCGGTGCAGGTGAACGGCCATCTGGTGGGTGGCCATCGGGGCGGCTACTGGCCCTTCACACTGGATGTCACCGCCCAGCTCAACGATACGGGCCGCAACAGCCTGTGGGTGGCCGTGCAGGACCCCACGGACAGCGGCACGCAGGCACGGGGCAAGCAGACCCTGAAGCCCGGCGGTATGTTCTATCCGGCCCAGAGCGGCATCTGGCAGACGGTCTGGATGGAGCGTGTACCGGAGAACTACATCCAGTCGCTCACGGTCACGCCGGACTACGATGCCCGCACCGTGACCGTGAAAGCCCATACTTCCATGCCCGGAGGTGCAGTGAACCTGTGGGCCGTGGTGCGGGCCGGGGGCGTGACCATTGCCGAGGACTGGGGCAGCGACGAAGCGGACCGGGACGGCGAGGTGACGCTGAACATCCCGGAGGAACATTTCTTTCCGTGGAGCCCGGATACCCCGTTTTTGTATGACCTGACCGTGGGCACCACGCAGGGAGGAGAGGAACAGTTCGACACCGTGCACAGCTACTTTGCCCTGCGCAAGTGGAGCTGTGAGCCGGATGCGCGGGGCGTGCTGCGCTTCTGCCTGAACGGAAAGCCCATCCTGCTCAACGGCCTGCTGGACCAGGGCTACTGGCCGCAGGGCCTGTATACCCCGCCTTCCGATGCAGCGGTGGAGCGGGAGCTGAGCGAGGTGAAAGCGCTGGGATTCAACCTGCTGCGCAAGCACGCCAAGATCGAGCCGCAGCGCTGGTACTACCACTGCGACAGGCTGGGCCTTGTGGTCTGGCAGGACATGGTGAACGGCGGCAGCAGATACAACCTGTGGTTCGTCACCTACCTGACCAATGTGCTGCAGCCCCTTGTGCGCCGCCTGCCCGACGCAGAGCCGCTCTGGGGCCTGCTGAGCCGCGGAAAAGCATCCAGCCGGGAAACATACCGCAAAGAGCTGCAAGCCACCGTGGAAGCCCTGCGCTGCCATCCGTGCATCGGCTGCTGGGTACCCTTCAACGAAGGCTGGGGCCAGTTTGATGCGGCCGGGGCAGTGCAGGCCATCCGCACGCTGGACGATACCCGCCTTGTGGACGAGGCCAGCGGCTGGTATGATCAGGGCGGCGGAGATGTGTGCTCCATCCACAACTATTTCTATCCGCTGCATGTAAAGCCCGGAAGCCGTACCGTGGCCCTGAGTGAATACGGCGGCATTGCATGGCCCATGCCGGGGCACGAAGCACCGGGCAAAACCTACGGCTACGGCACGGTCAAGAGCCGCGCAGACCTGACCGCCCGCTGCAAAAAGCTGCAATTGGGCACGGTACTGCCGCAGCTCAAAAAAGGACTCTCGGCGCTGGTGTACACCCAGCTGACGGATGTGGAAGATGAGGTGAACGGTCTGTTCACCTATGACCGGGCCGAGATCAAGCCGGATGCCAATGCCGTCCGCTCGGTGAATGCTGCCCTTGCCGCAGAGTTTGCAAAAGTGACGCGGTGAAAGAAAAAACTCCCTCAGTCATCGCGCAGCGATGACTGAGGGAGTTTTATGTTACAGCAGCTCTCAGCTGTTGGCGCTGTTGTTCACGATCTTTTTGGCGGGCAGTTTGTTCATGGCAGAGCTGTCCAGATCGTGTGCCAGCTCTGCACCGCCTGCGGCCAGTGCGTCGTCCAGCTCGCCGCCCTTCATATCGCTCAGGATCTGGCTGCGCAGGTCGTCCAGCGAGGAAACGCTCAGCGGGTCTACACGCACCATCAGGAGCAGGGTGGAGCCGTTGATCTGCACAGCAGCGGCTTCGCCGTAGGAAAGGCTGCGCAGAGCATCGGCTGCGCCATCCTGCGTAAAGGCCGAAGCAACATCGCTCTCGGTCAGCAGCTCGGTCTGGACGCTGGCGCTGTCGTCGGAAGTTTCGCTGTCCAGCACAGCGTAGATGTCCGGCAGGGCATTCTGTGCGGCCTCATGCAGGGCACTCACCTGATCCGAGACCGTCTCGCCGCCTGCGGCGTTGACGCTGTCGGCAGCGGCCTGTGCCAGCTTGAGCATCTCGGCCTTCTGGTCATCGTCCGCAAAGGCGTAGGTGCTGGTATTGTACAGCGGGATGCTGATGTAGCAGATCTCATACATGCTGTCGTCCAGATGGCTGGTCAGCTCGTCGTCCTCCACCGGGGTCTCGCCGTCCGGGCCGTAGACCATATCCAGCAGGGCGGTGTGCTCCACCTGCAGACGTTCATATGCCTTGACGGTCTCCAGACCAATGCCGTTGGCGGTGTAGGTGTCGCCGTACTGGTCCATCATCTGCTGGGCATAACGGTCGGCAGTGGAAAGCTGCTCTGTAGTCAGCTCACCGCCCAGCGCCTTGAAGCGGGCGTCCACAGCGGCCAGCGTTTCCAACGTTTCCTGCGTTTTCTGGGCCACATAGTCGCTCACAACTGCGGTCTCGCCGCTGTCAGAGTCGGTGGTGATGGTCTCTTTCAGGAAGGCTTTTACGTCGGTGGTGTCCTGATCGGTGCCGGCAAGCTGGGCGGCCTGCTGGTAAGCACCGTACTGTGCCAGCAGATACATGCCGGAGGTGATCTCAAAATCACCGATGCTGCCCACGGTGTCCGGGGCGGAAATGGTGCAGCCCACAAGGCTGAACACCAGTGCAAGTGCGCAGATCAGCGCGAGAAGTTTCTTTTTCATGGTAATGCTCCTATGATGTTTATTTTTGCTCGGCGGAGGCAAGGATCTCTGCCATCGCCTTGAGGATGCTTTGCAGCAGCTCCAGTGGCTTTTCGTCGGGCTGAAGCGTGACCGAGAGATAGGGCCGGTTGCCTGCACCGGCGGTGACGCGGCCATTGAAGGCCACCAGCAGGCCCCGGATCATGGGCAGCTCCAGACTTTCCAGCTGCAGGGTGAGGGTGTCCTTTTTCTGGGTCACTTCGGTCACGCCCACAGCGGAAGCCTGCACGCGTACCAGCGACACGTTCACCAGATCGCTCACCGAGGGCGGCGGGTCGCCGTAGCGGTCGATGAGCTCGTCCAGCACATCGGCGGCATCCTCTGCCGTCTGGATGGCGGCAATGCGCTTATAAGCTTCAATGCGGCCCGGGCCGTCTGCGATATATTTCTCCGGGATGAAGGCATCCACCCGCAGGTCCACAAGGCATTCGCTCTTGTCCCGCCGGACAGGTTCGCCCTTGGCCCGGGCGATGGCCTGCCCCAGCATCTTCACGTAGAGGTCGTAGCCCACGGCCTCCATGTGGCCGTGCTGGCTGTGGCCCAGAAGACTGCCCGCACCCCGGATCTGCAGATCCCGCATGGCGATGCGGAAGCCGGAGCCGAAGGCCGTGAACTCCCGGATAGCGGAGAGCCGCTTCTGGGCGATATCGGTCAGGGTCTTGTCCCGCCGGAAGGTGAAGTAGGCATAGGCCTTGCGGCCGGAGCGGCCCACCCGGCCTCTTATCTGGTACAGCTGGGCAAGGCCCATGCGGTCAGCGTCCTCGATGATGAGGGTGTTGCAGTTGCGCACGTCGATGCCGGTCTCGATGAGGGTGGTGCACACCAGAATATCGATCTCGCCGTTCAGCAGATGCTGCCACACGGGGTTCAGCTCTTCCTCGGTCATCTTGCCGTGGGCAATGCCGATGCGTGCGCCGGGCACCAGCTTGCTCACATGGGCGGCGCAGGCTTCGATGTTGTCCACCCGGTTGTGCAGGTAGTACACCTGCCCGCCCCGGGCAAGCTCCTTCTTCATGGCTTCGGCAAGGATCACGTCGTTGTATTCCAGCACAAAGGTCTCCACGGGCTGCCGCTCGATGGGCGGCTGCTCGATGGTGGAAAGGTCCCGGATGCCGCTCATGGCCATGTTCAGCGTGCGGGGGATGGGAGTGGCCGACAGGGTGAGCATGTCCACCCCGATGAAGTTCTCCTTGAGCTTTTCCTTGTGCTTCACACCGAAGCGCTGCTCCTCGTCGATGATGACAAGGCCGAGGTCATGGAACTTCACGTCCTTGGACAGCAGCCGGTGGGTGCCCACCACGATGTCCACACTGCCCGACTGCAGGCCCCGGAGGGTCTCCTTCTGCTGTTTTGCGGTGCGGAAGCGGGACATCATCTCCACCTTCACGGGAAAAGCTTCCATGCGGGAAAGAATGGTGTTGTAGTGCTGCCACGCCAGCAGGGTGGTGGGGGCAAGGATGGCGCACTGCTTGCCGCCCATCACGCACTTGAAGGCGGCGCGCAGGGCCACTTCGGTCTTGCCCACGCCCACGTCGCCGCACAGCAGGCGGTCCATGGGCCAGCCCTTTTCCATGTCCTGCTTGATCTCGGCGGTGGCGTTCAGCTGGTCGTCTGTCTCGTCGTAGTCAAAGCGGGTCTCAAAGTCCCGCTGCCAGTCGCCGTCCGGCGGGAAGGCGTAGCCCGTGGCCTGACGGCGGCGGGCGTAGAGCTCAATCAGTTCCTGCGCCATCTCCTCGGTGGCTTTTTTTACCTTGGCGCGGGTACGCTGCCACTCGGCACCGCCCAGCTTTGCCAGCTTTACCTTTTCCTCGTCGCCGGGGGCGGTGTAGCGGCTCAGCAGGTCCAGCTGGGTCACCGGAACATACAGCACGTCCGAGCCGGAATACTGTACCTTGAGGTAATCTTTCGTGGCACCCTGCACTTCCAGCCGCTGGATGCCCGCATACATGCCAATGCCGTGGCTCTGGTGCACCACATAGTCCCCGGGTTTGATGTCCGAAAGGCTGGAAAGGGCGTTCCTGTTCTTTTTGCGCTTCTTGGTCTCGGCGGAGGTCTCTTCCTCCAGACCGTGCCTGCGGCTGGACAGCACCGCCGCATGGGCAAAGGGAAAGGTGCACCCGGCGGTCAGATGGCCCGGCAGCACCTGTACGATGCCTTTTGTGGGCCGCACATCCCGGCTCATGCTCACGGAGTAGCCCTTGTCGGCAAGGTCGCGGGTGAGGGCGGCGGCACCCTTGGGCGTTCCGGAAAACAGGGTGACGGCATAGCCCTGCGCAATAAGGGGGTCAAGGTCTTCTCGCAGGGAGACAAGGTCGCCGTTCCAGTTGGGGGCGGCAAAGGCCTCGGCGTTGATGAGGTCTTTCAGCTTAAATTCGTTCATGCCGCGCAGGAAGTTCTCGCACAGCAGGGTGCTCTGCTTCTGGGCGGCAGCGGCAAGGTCGTCCATGGTCTGGTAGAGTACATCCAGCCCGGGGCAGAGCACACCCTCTTCCAACAGGCCGGTCAGCTCTTCGCTGCGACGGAACTCGGTGGCCTTCTGGGCATCCCGGATGCCGCCCACCTCGTCCAGAATGAACAGCGGTGTGTCCAGATGATCCAGCAGGGTGGCCGGGCTCGGATAGCGCAGGCCGTAGTATTTATCCATGGCTTCCGGCATCAGGCCGGAGTCCAGCTGAGCAAGGTCGGCTTCCGTGGCCTTTTCCAGTGCGGTGCGGTGCCGGCCGCGTGCCTTTTTGATGGCGGCACGCAGGGCCTCGGCAGTCTCGGCGGTATCGCCGAACAGCACCTCGCGGGCAGGGGAAAGATAGATCTTTTCCAGTGCGCTGTCCCGCCGCTGGGTGAGCAGGTCGAAGGAAGAAATGGAATCGATCTCGTCGTCCCAGTACTCCACGCGGGCAGGCTGGCGCATATCCGGCGCATAGATATCCACGATATCGCCGCGCACACTGAACTGTCCCGGGCCGTCCACCTGACTGCGCCGCACATACCCGGCGGCGAACAGCCGGGCCACAAGACCCTCGCGGTTGTACACCATGCCGGGTTTGAGGGTAAGAGTGTTCTTTAAAAATTCATCCCGGGGCACGGTGTACTGCAAAAGGGCTTCGGCAGGCACGCAGACGGCGTTCAGCCGCCCGCCTGCGAGGGAACCCAGCACCGAAAGGCGGCGGTACTCGTACTCGCGGCCCGCGCCCTCCACTGGGCGCAGCATAAAGTCCCGGGGCGGGAACACGGCGGCAGAAAGGCCCAACGCCTTGAGGTCGTCCGCAAAGTGGGTGGCCTCGGCCTCGCCGGGGGTCACGATGCACAGCACCCGACCAAGGTCTTTTTGCAACGCGGCGTACAGCAGGGCACGGCCTGCGGGCGGCAGACCGAACAGCGCGGCAGGACCAGGCTTTGCAAAGCTGGCCGCGATCTTCTGATATTCCGGTGTGGCCTTGAGTAAGGCTTCGTACATGGAAAAACCTCCTTTCTCGAAACCCTCTCAGTCATCGCTGGCGCGATGCCAGCTCCCCCGAAAGGGGGAGCTTTTGACAAAGAGATCTCGTTTATCATTTAAGGGAAAGTTTATGGGGTGATGCGGAAAAGCTCCCCCCTCGGGGGAGCTGTCGCCGTTAGGCGACTGAGAGGGTTCGTTCCGCTCTTACCCGTTATATTTGCTCTGTGCCAGACTCAGCTTGCCGTCCATGATGAGCTTTGCGGCGGCTTCCAGATCAGGGTAGCGGCCGCTCAGAGCCTTGGCATCCTCTGCCGGGAACTTGCCCAGCACCCACGCGGCAAGGTCGTAGTCCGGGTGGGGCTTGGCACCCACGCCGATGCGGATGCGGGGGAAGTTCTCCCCGCCCAAGCGGGCAATGATGCTCTTCAGGCCGTTATGTCCGCCTGCGGAGCCGGAGGGCCGGATGCGCAGCTTGCCGGGGTTCTGGGTGATATCGTCGCACAGAACGATGACGTGGTCGGCAGGGATCTTGAAAAAGCCCGCCGTGGGGGCGATGGAGTCGCCCGAAAGGTTCATGTAGGTCAGGGGCTTGAGCAGCACCACCTTGTGGCCGTCCACTTCGCCCTGACCCCACAGGCCTTCAAATTTGGTTTTGCTGACCGAAATGCCCCACTTGTCGGCCAGATAGTCCAGCGCGGCATAGCCCGCATTGTGGCGGGTGCCGTCGTATTTTGTTTCCGGGTTGCCAAGACCGGCAATCAGCCAGATGTCATTTGTATTCATGAGTGTTATATTTTCCTTTTTGTGATAAATTGTCCGATGCAAGTCCTAAGTATAACATACGCGCGTGTAAAAAGATATACATTATAAGCGAAAAAGATGCACCTGCAAACAAAAACCGCCGCGCAGGGCCATCCTGTGCAGCGGTCTCGATCTGGGTGCGGAACTTATCCTTGCCGTCGTAGTTGCAGGTGACGGTGCCGCAGCCGAAGTTGCAGTACTTGCCCACATCGCTGTCGCCGATATAGGTCAGGTGGCTCACCGTGTTGCCCCGGGCAAAGTTGGAGTTCTTGGTCTCCACGTATGCACCCAGATGCACGCCGTAGTCGGTGACGGTGTTCACCCGCACATGGGTGAAGGGGCCGATGTTGTTGTGAGGGCCGATGTGGCTGCTGTATACCTGACTGGCGTTGACGGTGCTGCCCTCGTCTACGATGCTGTCCTCAATGAGGGTGTTGGGACCGATGATGCAGCCCGCACCGATGACCGTTCTGCCGCGCAGGATGGTACCGGCCAGAATGACGGCACCCGGGGCGATGACCACGTCCGGTGCGATCTGCACGGTGCGGCTGTCGATGATCACGCCGTTTGCGATGTGCTGCAGCAGAATGACCTCGCGGGCGGCTTCGGCGGCATCCAGCTGCTCACGCGCTGCATTCAGCGCAGCAGAAGAAACAGAATTTTCCATACGATAGATCTCCCTTCCGGCACGGCGGCTCCCGGCGGGTGGATGATAAGGCCCGACCCGGAAAAATGATGCATCCATATCCAAAGATGGATACAACAGAAGCTTTGCGCCGACAAAAAAGAAAAAGCTGAAATTACAGGGATAGAAAGTTGTATCCAACAGACGGATAATCCGCATCAGAAAACGAAAAACCTCTCGAACTTTCTCCCATTCTATACTACCTTAAAACTTGGCAAATTTCAAGGGATTTGCATAAAAAATAACAGACAAATTCGGGATTTTGCATGGTGGAAAGGAATGGATTTTCTGGTATAATAGTTTAGCATTCACAAACAATGTTCATCGGTCGAGTTTTTAAGACAAGGCAAACGATGAGACTGCGGTGCGGCTGTGCTGCAGTCACGAATGGGAGGTAAACAACGCATGAGCAAAAAGTATCTGTACTACTTCAGCGAAGGCAATGATGCTTTCGGCGGCGACAAAGTCACCATGAAGAATACTCTGGGCGGCAAGGGTGCTGGTCTGGCAGAAATGACCGCAGCCGGTATGCCGGTGCCGCAGGGTTTCACCATCACCACCGACGCCTGCACCCAGTATTATGCAGACGGCCGTCAGATCAATGACGAGATCACTGCTGATATCTTTGAGCACCTCAAGGGTCTGGAAGAGATCACCGGCAAGAAGTTCGGCGATAACCAGAACCCCCTGCTGGTCTCCGTCCGTTCCGGCGCACGTCAGTCCATGCCCGGCATGATGGACACCATCCTGAACCTGGGCCTGAACGACGAGGCTGTTGAAGGTCTGGCAAAGAAGACCGGCAACGCCCGTTTTGCATACGACTGCTACCGCCGCTTTGTGCAGATGTTCGCGGACGTCGTTATGATGGTCCCGAAGAGCCTGTTCGAGGTCGAGATCGACAAGATGAAGGAAGCCAAGGGCGTCAAGAACGACGTGGACCTGACTGCTGATGACCTGAAGGAACTGGTCGGCACCTTCAAGAAGATCTACGAGGAGAACGAAGGCCGTCCCTTCCCGCAGGATCCCCGTGATCAGCTGATCGAGGCTGTCAAGGCCGTCTTCCGCAGCTGGGACAACCCCCGCGCAAATGTCTATCGTAAGATGAACGAGATCCCCTACGAGTGGGGCACCGCTGTCAACGTTCAGCAGATGGCATTCGGCAACTCTGGCGACCGCTCCGGCACCGGCGTTGCATTCACCCGTGACCCCGCCACCGGCGCTAAGAAGCTGATGGGCGAGTACCTGATCAATGCACAGGGCGAGGACGTTGTGGCCGGCGTGCGCACTCCTTCTCCCATCAGCCATCTGAAGGATCAGATGCCTGAGGTGTACGATCAGTTCGTTGAGATCGCAACCCGTCTGGAGAACTACTTCCGCGATATGC
>PPYF01028063.1_pt1 | contig 15246 bp, 29 predicted proteins | sample 1559871 | NCBI WGS metagenome assembly PPYF01 (sample SAMN08240021, study PRJNA423297) | Human gut metagenome, whole genome shotgun sequencing project. | reverse complement strand
TGTGATACAGCGCCTGACCAGCCTTTTCCGTGGATTTGAAATTCCCCCGGGCCCGCTTGTTGTAGGTCCGCTTGAACCGCCGGGCCCCGGTGTCCCGGCGGACCCAGCCGTAGGTGCACCCAAGGTCAAACACCTGCCAGGGCTGCAGCTGGATGGCCTCCCGCTGCTCCACCCCCCGCACCTGGACGCACTGCCCGAACCACCGGATGATCCGGTCCGCCCGGGTGGCGTCGAACACGTAGGGGAAGGCATCGGTCCCTTGCCGCTTGAGATCGTCCAGGTGCCGCTGGCAGGCTTGGATCTCATAGGGGCAGCACTGGTCATGGAGCCGCCCCCGCACCACCTGCTTGGCGTACACGCTCACCGGATGGTGCAGGCCGGTCTGCCACCGGGCCATCTCAGTCTCCAAAGAGGTCAGCATCAGGGTCCTTCTCCGCCTCCTGAGCCGCCCGCTTCCGCGCCAGCCGGGCCCTGGCCTCCGGGGTCATGCCCAGCTTGTCCGCGTAGGACAGCAGGGTCTTTTCATGGCTCTGGAGCTTGGCCATGAGGCCGTCCAGCTTCTCAATCATGGCCAGGCGCTTCCCGGCGTCCGAGGTTTTCTCCATGGCGGGCATCAGCTCCCGGCACAGGGCATTGAGCGCCTCCCGCCGGGACAGGGCGGAGCAGTAGATGGCCAGCATCTCACTGTCCAGGTCATCCAGGATGGACAGGCCCTCCATCCGCTCCAGGATGCTTTTCCAGTAGCGCTGGGCCACCGGGTCCTTGTTCAGGCTCCGGGGCACCTTGAGGGCTGCGGGGCGGTCCGGCATCACCGCCGCCTCCGCCGCCTGCCTGGCCTGGATTTCGGCTTTGGTCAAGTGCTTTTCCTGGTTGTCGCTGACTTTCACGTTGGCCGGCATAGCGGCCACCCCCTTTCAAAATCGCCATCGGGGAGATTTTCTCGCGGCCGTAGGGAGAGCGCGGTCTGCGTGGAGCCGGGCAAAACTTTTTGCCCCCGGGGGGAGGTCTGCGGCTTCGCCGCCGCGGGGGCGCACACCCACGTGCCCGCGCACGTGTGCCCCCGCCGGCGTAGCCTCCCGGCTCACTTATGCTGTCGCTCGGCCTGCTCTCGGGCCGTCTTTTGGTCGTGGTGATACTTGCACAGGCTCTGCAGGTTGGCCGGGCTGGTGAACAGATCCCAGTCCCCGCGGAAGGGGACCACATGGTCCGCCACCGTGGCCCGGGTCCGCCAGCCCTTGGCCGCGCACACCCGGCACCAGGGTTCCCGGATCAGCTGGGCCGGCCGCAGGTCCTCTGTCCAGATGGCCTTGCTGTACCAGCTGTGGTATGCTGCGCTGTCCTTCCGCCGGGTCTGCCTGGGTGGCGGGCGGTGCTTGTCGCACCAGCCGTCCCGGGTGAGCTCCGGACAGCCAGGGTGGCGGCAGGGGCGCAGGGCTCGCCTTGCCATGGGCTATCACCTCCATGTCTGCAAAAACAAAAACGCCGGAACCAGCAATCCACCCCTCTGGGTGTTTACTGGCTCCGGCGTTCTACGCTCTGGCCTTTGGCAATATCCACTTGCATGGCGGTCTTACAGTCCCGGCAGTAAATCTCCAGGTTCTCCGCCTTGGTGTCTGGCAGGATGTGCAGCAGTCGCCGGTTTCTTCGGCACACCGGGCACACAAGCCATCCGTCTTTCACTGTCAACAGTTTACCATGAATCTCAGGGCTGCGCAATACTGTTTCCTCCTTTTCTACACCGTTGCGAGATGTAGCACCTATATTTCAAGTATATGTATAGGGCGCTCCGTTTTGAGGGGATTGGGCTCGATATACGCCGCGTACCGATAGGCGCCAAAGGGGTTCCGCACGGCGTTCTCCTCCGCCCACGCGGCGTCGGGCGGCACGGGGATCTCCCCCTGTTCGGCCTGGCACTTCTCCAGCGGCGGCAGCTGCCGGTACAGGGACCGTGACGCCACCCAGGTCCTGGCCCCGATGGGAAGCACCACGCCGTCGGTGCGCTCCTTGCAGAAGTACCGGGCCGTCCGGCGGTAGTTGTCCCTGGGCCCCAGCAGCAGGGGCGCATCGTCCACCGAACCCCCTGGCCAGAGGAACCGCACCTCCGCCGGGGAAAAGTCCGCATCCCGCAGCACCAGGTGGATGTGGTACCGGTGATCTCCATGCCGGCCCTCGATGACGTAGACATAGTCAAAGGGCTGCTTCCGCCAGCGCCGCATGGCGTGGAGAAAGTTCCTCCAGATCCGCCGCACCTCCTGGAAGCTGCCCGGCAAGTGGTCCGGGTCGAAGGTCAGGCAGTACACCGAGGCCCGCCACCCGAACAGGGCCAGCATCAGCTCCAGGCGGTCCACTGGGGTTCGTCGGAAGCAGGCGTCCCGGGTCAGGGCCCGGATCCGGTTCTTTTCCCGCCGGACGCTGGGCAGGTCCCCCTTGGACAGCGCCGGCCGCCGGTACCGGCACTCCTTCACCAGGGGACCTGCCCGCTGACGGACTTGGGTCCATTCCTCTCCCATGCCATCCTCCCTTTCGCTGCCGCCGGGCATCGCACCGGGGGCAGTAGTAGTGCTTCCCGCCAGGGTCCAGGGCGGACACGTTCCACTCCAGCCCACACCCCCGGCAGATTCGATAAACAGGCATTCCGTTCGCCTCACTTTAGCGTTCAATCAACGATTCCCGGCTCTATGGGAAGCCACATTTTGGGGTTGAAGTTCAGAGTATACTGATACTGGTCCACATCATTGGTCGTGACATCCTCAACCACATAGGTTACATTGTCACTGAGCCCAATAAAATGCTTTTTGTACTCCCCGTTTTCATCCTCCACAATGATTTCAAGCTGATTGTCCTGCGTGTCTGCGGTGATGGACATCTTCCCGGTCATCTGGAAGAGGACGTCTCCCTGGATGCAGTTCATCACTGTGATCTGCCGGATGTCGTTGAAATTGTCCGCTTCCTGGGAGAGGTTGTAGGATACACGGCTGGACTGGCTACATCCGGCCACAACCATGCACAGGGAGGCCAACAGGGCGGCAACGCAAAAAACTTTTTTCATATTGATAGTCTCCTTTCATTCCAATGCACTAAAACGGCAGATCCGGATCCTTCCCCGGCAACTCCACCAGCTTGGCGTTGCTCCGGAGGGTGGCCTTGACTGCCCGACCCTTGTCCACCAACTCTCGCTGCACAGCGTGATCCTGCTTGTGCTCGCGGAAGGTTTGGGTCGCTCCGTCAAAGTCCAACTCAATCACAGCCCCGGAGAGCCCTTTCTTGTTCTTGGCGATCTTTATCTTTCGGTTCGAAGCCGGATTGTCATCGTCCACTTTGTACAGTAACATCACGGCATCCGCGTCCTGCTCAATCTGCCCGGACTCCCGGAGGGAGTACAGATCCGGGGCCTTGTCCCGTGCGGTCCGCTCCGGACGGCTCAGCTGAGACAGTGCCACCACCAGGACCCCCAAAGAGGAAGCCAAGTTGTGCAAGTCCATCGAGATCAGGGAAACGCCGCCAAAGCGGTTATCCCGCCGAACGCCGCGGCCTGGGTCTACGTTTTGCAAGTAGTCCACATAGATCACCTCAAATCCCCTGGCCACCGTTACGCTACGCACATCGGCCACCGTCATCCCGGTGGCGTGAATCACCTTGAGGGGACATGCGTCAAACGCTGGGCCGCATTTGATGATCTTCTGCCTGTCCTCTTCCCGCAGCGTCCTAGTCCGGATCCTGGCAGAGTCCACCCTGCCCACCAGGGCGTGCAGGCGGTCATAAATCTCATCCGGGCCCGTCTCGAAGGAGAAGTAGCCTACTTTTCGGGTTTTGGCCTGCTCCCAGGCCATCTGGAGGGACAGCGCCGTCTTCCCCGCGCTGGGCCGCCCGCCCAGGATGACAAAATCCCCCCGAGAAGAGAATACCCGCTGGTCCAACTTGGGGAACCCCCATGGGAGATAGTCCGCCTTCTGGTCCTGCCGGGCCAGGAACTCCAAGTGTCCTTGCGCAGCAGAGACCTCCCGCAAGGCACTCTGTTGGACCACCATGCGGTTGGCTTCTTCCAACAGGTCCCGGGCTTCCTCCGTCGTCTTGCAGCCGGTCATGGCCAGGCCTAAGGCTTGTATCTTTGCCACCTGGGCCTGTTCTATCAGCAGATCCACGTAGACCTTGTAGTTGGCCGCCGTGGGGGTAAGGTCCATGATCTGGAGGATCAGGCCGGTATACTCTTCCCCGGCAATCCCCCGGACGGTCACCGGGTCGATGGGCCGTCCCTCTTGGTGCAGGGTCCTAGCGGCCCTGAATAGGCTCCGATACTCCCCGGTGTACTGGTCCTCCCTGGTGCGCAGGAAAATCTCTCCCGCACACTTCTCCGCGTCCAGGAGCAGGGAACCGATCACCCCGACTTGCGCATCCAAGTGCTGGCTTGTCCCCACCACAGAGTCTTCTCTCGATGCGCTCATACCTGGTAGGTCCCCGGCCCATCGTCAGTGACCCGCCCGGTGGAAGGGGCCTGGCTCTCCCTGTGCTCATCCTCCCACCGCCGGTGACTCAGCCACCGGCAGGCGTAGGGGATCCCGATCCCCCGCTGCCAAGCCTCAGACTGGAGGTCCCGGGCCAGGCCCAGGGCCATCTCCCGGAGAAGGGCGTCATCCGGCTTGAGCTTGTCCCACTCCCGGATGGCTGCCTGCTTGTCCTCCCCGCGAGGATAGGAAGACCAGAAGGCCTCGAAACGCTCCGGCTTCCAGTCAGGGGACTTCTTCCCTGCCCTTTTCCGTTTTGGCGCACACCCGTCCCCCTCTGGGGGGACTATAGGGGGGTTATTACTTAAGTATTTTATTCTCTTAGTATTTAATTCCGCCGTGTTTTCCGATATCGGGTTTTCCGACATCGCGGATTCCGACGGGGAAGGCGCAGATTCCCCATCGTCCGGGGCCTCCTCCTGGGGATCCTGAGGGGTCTCATAGATGATATACTCGCTGTGGGAAAAGTTGCCCATCTCGTCCCGTGTCTGCCGGCGGAGGATATACCCCGCCTCTTCCAGTTCCGCCAGGGCAGCCCGGACGGCGTCCCTACCCTCCTTGCAGATCTTGGCCAGGCCGGCCACTGTGTAGTCCCAGGCCTCCGGCAGGCTGAGGATCTTGGACAGCAGCCCAATGGCCTTCAGGCTCAGCCGGGGGTCGTTCAGGTGATAGTTGGACATCACCGTATAGTTCTTGGTCTTCTCGACTCTGCAAACTGCCATAGCTATCTCCTCTCTCGCTTTGGCTTGTCCTTGGCTTTCTCCCGCGCCGCACGAATCACCGCCGTCACTTCGTAACAGCGGAAATGGCAGCGGGCCTTCTTGCAGTTTAGGCACAGGGCAATGGCCTCCGGGGGATCCGAACCAGGGACAAAGGCCTCTTGATAGGTCATCGGCCGGTCTGGTTCGCGCCACGGCCGGGAGGCAGTGGGGTGCTCCTGCTTATTGATTTTCACGGGCTCATCTCCCCCCCAAGAAAAAACGTGTATTTACACCCTGCACAGGGCAGGGGTATAATACGCTTGCGGGGACGCCATTCGCTTCCATAGCAACCCTCTTCTCTGACTGCCCCCCGGACTGGAAACGGTCCGGGGGGCAGTTCTTTTTGGGTAAACGTCACCAAAGGCCGTTTTGTTCCATCACCCTGGCAATGGTCTCCTGGATCCGCTTGCGGCCTTCGCGGCGCTCTTCCTCTGTGTAGTCCTTATGTAGGGTGTACACGATAGAGGTGCCGCGCTTCCCCGCATCGGTGATGGTGACGGCATCCACCCACTTCTCCTGCCCCCGGCAGGTGAAGAAAAACGGTTTTTTATCCCGCCGCTGCCGGCGGATCACCGTGATGGGATAGGTTTTCCCATCTATGGTCTCGGTTTCCTCGGTAATGGTTTCCACGATCTCGTCATCCATAGGACCACCTCCTCCTGCACCCTATGCACAAAGGGCTTGTCTCTTGTTCTCTCGCCCCGGAACGGGCTCAGAGGATCCGCAACGGCACCCCTGCCCGGGCCAGGGCCTCGTTGACCCGGCGCTTCCGGTCGGCCTTGCGGCGGACCGCCTGGCGCTTCTTCATGGCTGGGGCAATTGCCCGGAGGATGGTGTCCTCGGCCAGGGCAGCCTTTTTCTCCAAAATTGCGTTCATGGGGTAACCTCCTCACTCTCACTGGTTGGGTGTAAACTGTGGGCACGCCTGCCGCAGGGCGCCTCTCCGGCACTCCTTCGCCAGGCAGTACCCCGTGCTGGTTGGAACCCAGGCATAGATGTTCCCGCGGTTCTGGTGGTAATACTGCTCATACCACGCACAGTTCACGCAGACGCGCTCCGTGCGGTTCACGGTGATGGACTTCCCTTTGAGATTCATGCACAGGGTCTCGCGCTGGACTTCTACGGATGTTTTCATTTTGCAGCCTCCTGTTTACGCCAGTTTATGGCGTACTATTTTCTCTCATATTACGCCATAATAAGACGTAAGTCAAGAAATTTCTTGGAGGTGCTACAATGTTTCACGATAGGCTTAGATCTTCCAGAATATTCCGTGGCTACACGCTCCAAAGGACCGCAGATGCCTTGGGGATGACGCTCAGAGCGTATCAGAAGTACGAGAGCGCAGATAGTGAGCCAGACTTTTCTATGCTCGTAAAAATCGCTGACCTGTTTAACGTCCCGACTGACTTTCTGTTGTGCCGGGATGATTATCTGAGGTCTCTCGGAGTATCCGTTGATGTACCCCCAGAAGGTCCTCCAAGGCATCCCAGACCGCGAAAGACCCATTGATCTCCGCATACTCTATCTTCTGGTAATGCCGCAGGCCGATCCCCAGCTTGTCCGCCATCTCCTGCTGCGTCAGGCCGGCGGCTTTGCGGGCGGTTTGTAGGTTTTTGCGCATGGGGCACCCTCCTACAGCATCTTGATTTCTGTTGTTGTGATTTTTCCATATATTGACGTTTGTCCTCCGTTATGTTACTATTGCCTTGGAAGAGCACGCTTCCCACTTAACTTTGAGAAAGGAGGTGCGTAAATGGGAAAATCTTATCATCTGGGGAAAAAGTCTGATATGCAAAGATTCCTCCGTGACTTTGAATCCGAAATTATCGATGCTGCCAAAGAAGAAGTAAGCAAAGAAAAGTTCGATGTGACTTGCCCCTCCTGCAACGCCAAAATCAGGATCCCCGCTGGGCGAAGTCATTGCCCAAAGTGCAGGGAACAAATCACCCTAAATCTCGAATTTGACTTTTAATGTCAATTCTTTGGAGGTCAACTTGCTAATCAGCAGGTTGGCCTCTTCTAAAATTTCGTTCAACCGCGCCATTTTTTTAATTGCCTCTTCAATCTCCGAAGCATCTACTTTACACTTTACTTCAATTTTTTTCATTCGTTTTCTCCCCTTTCTTTTACAAAAAAATCATAAGAAACGCCAATGGCATCACAGATCAAGAAAAATTCCTCAACTGGCATCTTTGTTTTCCCGTTGAGAAGAAGGCTGGTTTTCTGCTTAGACCATCCACACCGCTTCGCAACAAAGGATTGTTTGATCCCTTTGCTGACAAGGTATTCTTTTATTCTCTGATGAATAGGCAAGACACCACTTCCGTTCTTTTGTATAGAGCAATCGTCTAACTGCCCCCCCGGACCTCACGTCCGGGGCTTTTTTTCTACCAACCGTTCCGGCAGAGGGCGGATTTCCCCCACCACTTCAAGCTCCGGCTCCATGCGGTTGGTACCCGCCAGGAACAGGGCCAAGAGATCGTCCAAGTTCACCAGGGCTTTGCTCCCAGCCCAGACCACGGGGATTTCATCCAGCTGAACCAGCTGCCGGATGCAATGTTCCGTCACAGAGGTCCCTGGGTCCAGTTTTTTCAACTCCGCCACCGCCTTCGCGATGGTGCGCATACGGGGGATCGTTCTTCTCGCTTCCATGTTTGCAACCTCCTTTTCATTCTTGCAGCTCCCTTGCCTCCGCCACCTTCAACTCCATGGCCGCCTGGATCAACCCATCCAGCTCTGCCACGATCTCCTCATACAGCGGCCGCTCCTCGGGAGAGATTACGCCATCCTCGGCGATGGTCAGCAACTCCCGGTCCCGCCGCTTCTCGGCGAACTGGATCACCCGGTTGATCAGCCGGATGGAGGCCCTGGGGAGATCCAGCACTTCAATCTCCGGGATGACCTTCACATCCCCGGACGCAATGCGGTTGTGCTGGTACGCCAGGTAGAGAGCGTCGTAGACCACGCACATTCGATCCACCACCCCCGCCGGCGGGAGCCGACTGTAGGATTCATAGGCCTTGAGGCTCTCCACCGAGATTCCCAGGGCTTCGGCGGCCCCTTCCTGGGTCTTTCCGGCCTTGAGCCGGGCTACTTTGTAAATGTTCGTGTCATAGCACGACATGGTCAATCACTCCCTTCCATGGTATCCTGGGGATAGAATAAATCGTCGATCTTGCACCCCAGCAGCTCTGCCAGCAGCGGCAGCTGCCGTGCCCGGGGGAGGCAAACCTCATTCTCCCAGTTAGAGACCGCGTTTTGGACGACGCCCATGCTTGAGGCCAGTTCCATCTGGGTCATGCCCGCAGCTTCCCGCAGGGCACGGATTCGCATGGTCATGATTGTCACCTCCTTTTATCTCATCGGCAATTCGCAGGATTCTTCCTTTGGGGGGAACTTGTTCCCCTATCTACATTGTGATATACTGAATTGATAGAAAGGAGGAAGTTCTTTGGATAGTCTTATTCAAACGATGATTTCTGTCTTATTAAGTATCGTTCCATGGCTATTCCCCTCATTGCCCTGGTATATCAAATTGATCGTTACATTTATCATTTTTCTTATATCTCTCATCGTTTACTGTCTTAAGCAATCATTAAGAATCAAAATACTCGAACAACAAAATAAGGACATAGCAGAAAAGCACTCTGCTTTAGCTACTCGGTTCGATGAAAAGATGAAGCAAGAAGAGAAATATCATAGAGCCTTTTCTCGATTAAATATTGCGTTCCAAATTGCACTTGCTTCTAATCAAGATGATAAACTAATTCCAATTTATAAATCGTTCCTTATAGAACAGGAAACACTTAATACAGGAGGATCTCTTAATGAAGACATTTAAAATTGTCAAAATTATCAACGAATACAAAGTAGTCGTAAATGCTGGGGCGAATAACGACATTAAGGAAGACGATATCCTCGAAGTATATGCTCCCGGACAAGAGATTATAGATCCGGAAACAAAAGAGTTTCTTGGAACACTTGATTATATTAAAGCGAAACTTCGTGTCGTAGATGTGTTTCCTAAAATGTGCGTTTGCGTAAATCGAGAAACAAGACTGTCAGAACCATTCAAAGAACTGTCCAATCTTACAATTGCTCAAAGGGTTTCGCTTAATGTAGACTCTCGAGAAATTTCTGGCGGTTATGAAAATGTTGACAAGAAGATCCATCTTGGGGATCTGGTGCGCCTAGTTACTATTTAATCCATAAGTTTCTCCATTTCTTTCAAATTTCTTGAATCAACCTTACGAACGATCAAAAGGCTGTGACTAAGCTGTGCCTTAATATAAAGGTCATCCACTACGGCCTCTATTTTTTGTAGCTGGTTTGCAAGCTGCCCCATACGATCAGCAACTTTTTCTATATTCACTTCTAGGGACCTTATTTCTTTAGATAGGCCAACTATCTCTTGAATTTTCAATGCTCTTTCCCTCCTAAACGCCCTTTGTTTACAGCCAAAGCACGAACCGGCCTGGTCTGCTCCATAAGCAGCACCTGAGCAAGTTCCAGCGCGTCCTCGGCTTCCTGGTAGGTCACCGAGCTGTTCACCAGCAGCTCGGTGACCTTCTCCGCAAGTGCCTTTGCCTTCTCATTGGGCTCAGAAATTCGGTAGCTTTTCAACATGGTTTTTTACCTCCTTGCGCTTTCTTTTCCTCCCGACTATATAAAATTATTTGGAGAAAGAAGGAATTTTCCGATGACAAAAAGAAGTCTTGATGTTCTTTCCCTGATTAAACGCTTCGATGGTCTTACGTTAGAAATGCTTGCAAAATTGACGAGCTACTCGAGCGAGGACTTAGTTCTTTCTGTATCATATTTGAGGGGAAACGAATATATCAAAGCCAATAATCAAGATATACATGCAGATCCGCTTCTCTCTAAGGGAATCTTCCCAGACACGCTTCTGGTTATCACGGAGAAGGGCCTTGACGCACTTCAGCAACACCAGAAAATGCACAAGGAAGAATTCCTGAAAGAGATTAGAGCATGGATTACACTCGCAATTGCTTTGGCCTCTCTTGTCTTATCTCTCATGAACCAATCATTCTGATGGATGAGATAACAATCGAGACAAGACTGATCATCAGTGCAATCAGTTCAATAAAGTCAGTGCGGTTTATGATGCTCTCCCCCCGTTTCATTTTCATTGGGCTCAGCGAAACGATAGCTTTTCAACATGAGTTTCACCTGCTTGCCTCAATTTTTGATATCACAAGTTGTGCTATTTTTCTTATACAGCATTTTTAGTGATTTGTCAACAGGGATTCAGAAAGTTAACTACAATTTGTGCTTTTTTCTTGCACCTGATTTTATCACGATTTATGATAAGGCAAAAGGAGGGATATCCGTGAATAGGATAAAACCCCTACGAATATCATGTGGGATGAAACAATCAGACTTAGCAAATCAGCTTAATGTAAGGCAAAATACTGTGTCGTCTTGGGAAACTGGGCGCTCAGAACCCGACTTTTCTACCTTACAAAAAATGGCCAGGATCTTTGACACCACCATTGACTATATTTTAGGGAACAGCAATGAGAAATCTCCAGCAAACCTGTCTTCCATCGTCCAGATCCCCGTCCTCGGCTCCATCCCCGCCGGGATCCCTCTGGAGGCCATCGAGGACATCGTGGACTGGGAGGATATCCCTAAGGCCATGTGTTCCGGCGGGAAGGAGTTCTTCGCCCTCAAGGTCAAGGGGGACAGCATGTGGCCAGACTTCTTGGAAGGAGATATCGTGATTCTCCGGAAGACACCCAGCTGCGAGACCGGCGATGTCTGCGCCGTCCTGGTCAACGGGGATGAGGCTACCCTGAAAACAGTGAAGTTCGCCGAGGACGGGTCACTGACCATCACCCCGAAGAATCCATCGTACCCACCGAAGACATTCACACCAGAGCAGATCCAGCAGCTTCCCGTATCCATCGCCGGGGTCGTGGTGGAGTTGCGGAGGAAGATAAAGTAAAAGTGGAAGATAGCTGCGATGATTTATCATTTTTATTGAATTTTTCATGCAGAAATCGTTGATAAAATTCCTCAAATAGAATAAACTATAGAAGGAGCCCCCATGAACCAAGAAGAAGTATTTCGCCGTCTGGCAGCAACTCTTTCCCCTTTTCACCTACACCAGAGCTTCATATCAGACTTTCTCCGTCTCCTGCCAAAATCCGGCGTGGAACGGGCTGTCCTTGCTCTTCTCGTAGCTCGCCTCAAATATCTTCTTGAGCAAGGGGTGAATGCCATCAAGCACGAGGAGTTTGAACGCCTTTCCTACACAGAAACAGGGCTTTATAGTATGCACCTTAGCGGGAAGGGGTTCAATTATAGGATCCTATATGCTTTTTTGTCTGATGGAGCTCCTGTCTTGTTGCTTGTATTTTCAGAACGCGCCGGGAAGCGTGCTACATCTTATGAGAAATACATTCCGGTTGCCGAAGCACGTCTGCGTTCTTTTGAGGAGGAATACAATGAAAAAGAATAATGATATTTACGATCTGCTGTCCACACTAGCAAGCAATCTATCTTCTGAGGAACTAATGTTTGTAGATATTGCATCTGATCTGGCTGCTCAGATTGCTGCCCGGCGTATCGATCTCGGATTAACCCAGGCAGAATTGGCTGAAAAAATGGGGAAAAAACAAGGCACGATTTCTAAGTGGGAAAGCGGCGACTGCAATTTCCAGCTGAAAACACTGATCGAAATTGCACAAAAACTCGACCTCCCCTTAACGGTATCCTTCAAGCCGGCCAAACCGACAGCCGAGGTGTATTGGATTTCTTCCATCTCGGAAGTCATGCTTGCAAAAAAGTATGCTACCACAGATGTGGCTTCCTCTCAGTACACCCAGAGGAGTTCTTCCGATGAGAAATGGGCTGTTGCCCCGACAACCCACTAACACACGTCACATGAATAAAGGAGGAAGAAATGCAAAGCTATATCAACAAATTCAACATTGCCATCAATGGGAATCGTTCAGAGGTTCTGATTAACTTCTCTCAAGCTGTTCCTCAGATCCCCAGTCAGGTCACTAATTCTGCGGAACCTACGGAGGTCCCCGTAGAAATTATCCCTGTTGCAAATCTTGTAATGACCGAAGAAGTCGCACGAAATCTGCTCCAAATGTTGCAGGATATCTTAAAAGATTCCTATGGGGAGTAAATCTTTACCATATCGCAAGAAAGAGGGCAGTATTCCTTGCTTCAGAATACTGCCCTCTCATCATAGCATTAGGAGGCACCACCATGGACCATCTATCTGATCTCTATTCTCGGCTGGCTACTCTGGCTGCCCAATATGGCGCCCAGAAGCTGGTCCTCTTCGGTTCTCGGGCCCGGGGGGATCATCGCCCTTCCAGCGACATCGACCTTGCGGTCTACGGGATGCCAGAGGCCAACCGCAGCCGATTCTGGGCAGAGGTAGAGGACCTGCCAACCTTGCTGGACTTTGATCTGGTACACGTCTCCCCTACCACATCCCCAGCCCTGCTAGAGAACATCACAAAGGACGGTGTTACCCTCATGGACAAAGCGAAAGAGAAACGGGACAAGCTGACAGACGCCCTGGCCCGATTGGAGGAAGCCATCTCGGAATACACGGCAGCTCCCTCCACCGTTGTGCGGGACGGCGTGATCCAGCGGTTTGAATTCTGCACAGAACTGGCCTGGAAGGCCGCCCGGGAGTATCTCCTGGACCAGGGATACACGGAGATCAACAGCCCCAAAAGCACCATGCGTAAGGCCTACAGCGACGGTCTCATCGCCGATCAGGACGGCTGGCTCCGGCTGTTGGAAGATCGGAACCTCACCTCCCACCTCTACGACGATGCCACTGCCGGGGAAGTGTTCCGGCGGATCCAGGAGCATCATTTGGCGCTGTTCCAGGCGCTGTGTCAGCGGTTGCGTGGGTGATACCCTTTATTTGCTGGCCATTTGCTTGCCATTTGCTAGTAAGTCTCCCAGCAAGACAAAAGACACAATATGTAGTGGTTTTTCTTCATGGCCTCTGGATATATACCTATCCTCTTATTTGCTGGCCATTTGCTCCATGTGTATTTCAAGTTCTTAGCAGGAGGTCTCAGTATGGACGCAGCCCAATATCTCCGAAAAAGCCGCATGGAAGAGGGCATGGACACGGAAGAGGTCCTAGCCAAGCACCGGAAAGCTCTGGCAGAGTTCGCAGATCGGAACAATATCCACATCATCGAGACCTACTATGAAGTGGTCTCGGGGGAGTCTCTCTACGCCAGGCCGGAGATGCTCCGCCTTCTGAAGGACGTGGAGGACGGCTGCTATGATGCCGTCCTCTGCATGGACCTGGACCGGCTGTCTCGCGGCCGGATGCGGGACCAGGGCGTGATCCTGGACACCTTCAAGGACAGTGGGACCCTCATCATCACCCCGGAGAAGACCTACGACCTTTCCGATGAGCTGGACGATGAGATGGCAGAGTTCAAGACATTCATCTCCCGTCGGGAGTACAAGATCATCAATAAACGCCTGCGCCGGGGGCTGGATCAGTCCATCCAAGATGGCTGCTATGTGGCAAACGCCCCCTATGGGTACCGGAAGACCACCATCGACAAAAAGCCAACCCTGGAGATCTACGAACCGGAGGCAAACTTTGTCCGGATGATGTATCGCATGTACGCCGATGGCTACGGCTGCGTCTCCATCGCCAGGCAGGTGAACCTCCTGGGAGCCCGGCCGCACCGCTCTGCGGAATTCAGCCGAAACTCCGTGGCCACGATCCTTCGCAATCCCACCTACATTGGGAAGGTAGTATGGAACCAGAAAAGCCACGTCAAGAAGGGGGCACACGGGAACGCCAAGCACATCACGATCTACAACCCCCGGGAAAAGTGGACGATCACCGACGGGCTTCACCCCGCCATCGTGGACAAAGAGCTCTACGATCAGGTACAGGAGATCATGGCCGGCCGGTACCGGCCATCCAAACAGGACGGCACGGTGAAGAGCGCCCTGGCCGGCCTGGTCCGTTGCTCGCACTGCGGGAGGAACATGCAAAAGCTGAACATGAAAAGCGGCCCATATATGATCTGCATGAAGCCTGGATGCTGCGCCAGCACAAAGTACGGGCTGGTGGAGGGCCGCATCCTTCGCCACCTGCAAGAGATCCTGGATGAGCTCACCTCCTCCAAGGGCGCTGCAATCCCCCGCATGAACCAAGAGGGATACAAGCAGCAGCTGGCATCCGTCCGGAGGGAGCAAAAGGCCGTAGAGGGGCAAAAATCCCGCCTCTACGATCTCCTGGAGCTGGGGGAGTATGATCTCCCCACATTCCGTGAGCGGATGCCTGTGGTGAAAGAGAAACTAGCCAGGCTGGAGGCCAAGGAGGCAGAGCTCCTGGCCGCCATGGAGCGAGATCTCCACCGCGATCCCGCTGCCCAGGCCAAAAAGATCGCCGCGGTGTTGGACGCATACGGCGACGCCGACATCCCCCAGCGCAACGCCCTCCTGCACTCCGTCATTGACTATGTCACCTATACCAAAGAGAAAAAGACGAAGCCCACAGACTTCGTCCTAGAACTCACACTCAAGCCATACTGATGATTATATAAAGCGCCATATCTTCCGACAAAGACTGCATCGAGGACCTGCGGGTGTACCCCACCCGGGCCTCCCAGGCGGTGATCGACCGGGCCCTGAGCGTGCGGGGAGGCCGGGCGGAACTGCTGCAGGCTTACATCGACGTGGAGCCCGCCAGTTATAACCGGGGCTTTTACAGCGTGGACATCCGCTACTACTACCGCATCACCGCCGAGGCCTTTGTGGGCGGCTCCCGCCCGGCGGAGATCAGCGGGCTGGCGGTCTTTGACAAGCGGGTGCTCCTCTTTGGCAGCGAGGGCAACGCCAAGATCTTCACCTCCCGCTTCCGCCCGGAGGAGGCCGACTGCCAGGGGGTGGGCCGGAGCAACCTCCCCGAGGCGGTGGTGGAGGCGGTGGACCCCATCGTCCTGAGC
>PPYF01525814.1_pt1 | contig 15249 bp, 12 predicted proteins | sample 1559871 | NCBI WGS metagenome assembly PPYF01 (sample SAMN08240021, study PRJNA423297) | Human gut metagenome, whole genome shotgun sequencing project. | reverse complement strand
CAGACTTCACGCCTTTGCCAAGGGCTCCCACTTTGGGGGAGCTGGCGCGAAGCGCCTGAGAGGGCAAGCCCGCTGGCGGCGAGACTTCGCCTAAGTTTAGAGGGCGCTTACGATGGGGCCGAGGACAAGCCCGGCGGCGGGGCACATATCACTTCACCTCGATCAACTTCCCCAGTTCCAGCGAATAGATCCCCTTATACGTCACCTTTTTCGGGGCGAAGCGCTTCTCGATGGCGATGGCGTAGAGGTTGAGCTGAGCGCGGTAAGCGGCGAGGTAGTCGGCTTCGGTCTTACGGCGGTCGGTCTTATAGTCCAGCAGTTCCAAGTGGTCGGGGAAGACCAGCACGATGTCCGCGATGCCCTGCACCAGCACGCTGGCCTTGGCAGTCTCTGGGTCGGGCGCGGGACTGCCCTGCGCGGCCAGCACCGCCGAAGCGGGCAGGGCCGTGATGAAGGCCAGCTCCCGCAGCACCTCATCCGCCGCGCAGATGCGGGCAAAGGCGTCGCTCTCGGCAAAGCGGCGGATGCGGCGCACGTTGAGCTTGTCAGCGATCTCCGGCGCGGTGAGCTGAGCGTGTACCTGCCGATCCCGTTCGGCCAAGATGGCCTCGTCCAGCGTTCCAGCCTGTTTCGCGGCGGCAAGGGCGGCAAAGTCCGCATGTTCCAGAAATGCGTGGAGGGCCGTGCCCATCTCGGCGGCGGTCAGGCCGTCTTTCGAGAGGAAGCCGGGGCGCTCCAGCGTCGTCTGCTCGGCCTTGTGGACGATGCTCGTCACACTGACTTTTGCGGGCACAGCGGCCAGCGGGGCCGCCGGGTACTGCCAGCCGAAGCCCTCCCGCAGCCGGGCGGTCAGAGCCGGGTCCCCAGCGGGGCGCTCCTCCGGCGCGGAGGCGGCGGCTTCAGGGGCCTCGTCCTCCTGCTCCGGTTCCAGCGCGATGGCGATGGTGCTTTCCGTTTCCACAAAGGGCAGTTCCAGATTTTCGGCCAAGCGGCGGAGGGGCCCGCCGTTCGGGTGGACGAGGAGGGCTGCCCGCAGCCAATCCGCAAAGGAACTGGCCTGACGGTTCAGCGTCTCCCCTGCCCCCGCCGCAAGGAAGGCCGAAGCCTTGGCCAAGGGGTTGGTGGTCTTGGTCATGCCGAGGGGGATGGTCAGGATCAGCTTGTCCTGCGCGCGGGTGAGCGCCACGTACAGCAGCCGCATCTGCTCGCTGCGCAGTTCAGCGGCGTGGACGTTGGACAACGCCGCATAGGCCGCTGTTTTATAGGAACCCTCGCCGTCTTCGGGGCGGAGGCGCAGCCCGGCCCCGTACACTCGGTGCAGCAGCACGGGCTGGCGGGTGTCGGCGGCATTGAACCGCCGGGCCGTGTCCGCCACAAAGACCACCGGGAACTGCAGCCCCTTGGAGCGGTGGATGGTCATGATGGTCACGCAGCCGGGGCGGGCACCGCCGGGCACCGTATCCTGCCCGGTGGAACCCGCCAGCGCGGCGGCGTCGATGGCGCGGACAAGGCCGGAGATGCCGTTTGCCCCGGCACCGGCGCAGAAGGAGGCGAACCGCCGGGCATCCTCCCGGCGGCGGGTGCCGTTTTCCATCACGCCCAGCGCGGCGAGATAGCCGGTGGACGCAAAGATCTCTTCCAGCAATCGTTCCGCCGACACGCTCCGGGCCATCCGGCGCAGGGCGGTCAGGCGGGTGTAGAACTGCCGGACTTTTTCGGTAAACGCGTCCGGCTCGGCGCTGTTCGCAGCGGCCAGCACAGCCCCGTACAGGCTCGTTTTGCGCTGCAAGGCCCGGAGCCGCACAAGGTCATCGTCCGTAAATCCGAACAGCGGGCCCAGCATGGCTGCGGCCAGATAAATATCCTGCGCCGGGTTGTCGATGACTTTCAGCAGCGCGATGAGGGGCCGGATGTGGGGCGCGTCCAGCAGATTTTCGCGGGCGTCGGCGTAGACCGGGATGCCCCTGGCCGTCAGCGCCTCCACGTAGGCCGGGAAATCCCCCCGCGCGGCCAGCAGGATGCAGACATCCTCGTACTGCACCGGGCGGGTGGCGCTGCCCTCCCGCACCGGTTCGCCGGAAGCCACCAGTTCGGCAATGCGCTTCGCGATAAACGCCGCGTCCGTCTCGGCGGTGTCGTCGGGCAAAAACTGCGCTTCCACGCTGCCGGCGTACTCTCCCGGTGCGCCGCAGACCAGCCGTTGCCCGTCGCCGTAGGCTGTATCACCCAGCGCGGGGGTCATGAGCTGCTCAAAGAGGAAGTTGATGCCCCGCACCACCTCCGGCGCACTGCGGAAGTTGGCGTCCAGCGCCAGCAGAGCGTTCCGGCCGGGGATTCCCTCCGCCGGGCGGGAGCGGGCGGCTTCGCCTTCCAGCAGCGGCCATGTGTCCAGCTTTTCCCGGAAGATGCTGGGGTCAGCCTGACGGAAACGGTAGATGCTCTGCTTCAAGTCGCCCACGAGGAAGAGGTTATCCCCCGCCGGGCTGGCCAGACAGCGGTAGAGCGCATCCTGCAGCGCATTTGTATCCTGATATTCGTCCACCATGACGGCGGCGTAATTCTGCCGGATGCTCTCACACAGGGGGGTGGGGGTGCCGTCCGGGCCGCGGAGGAGCCGGAGGGCCTGATGCTCGAAATCGCTGAATTCCAGCAGCTTCCGCTCCTGCTTCTTGGCGGCAAACCGGGCGTCAAAATCCCGCACGGCGGCAAACAGGGCCTGCAGCCGGGGCAGCGCCGCCAACCGGTCGGCTTCGGCCTCGTCTTCGCTGCAAGAGATCAGTTCCAAGATCTGCCCGAACAAGCCCGCCGCCTCGTCGGCGCGGGTCTTGACGGCGGCTTTGTGTTCGCCGGTCAGCCGCTTTTTCATCCCCTTCAGCCCCGGCAGCGGCTCCATGCCGAGGACATAGGGCGTCAGCCGGTCATAGAGGGGCGTCCACTCTCCTGCCTCGGCCAGCCGCCCCACCTCGCCCAGCAGGGCGGCGGCGTTCTCCAGCCGCTCCAAAGGCTCGGCGAATTTGTCGTTGGCCCCGGCCACGCCTTTTGCGCGGGCGGCGTCGGTCTTGCCCTTGTTCTCGGCCTCGATGCGAGCCAGCACAAGGTCGTTTTTGCAGTCGCTCAGGGCGGCGCAGAACAGCTCCCGCCCTGCCTTGGCATCGCGGGCCGCTTCGGCCAGAAGCAGGTCGTGCCAGCAGGTCTTGTCAAAGCCGCGCTCGGCCTTCCACGGAGCCAGAAATTCGTCCAGCTTGCGGTCGTAGTCGGGCAGGGCGCGGAGGAAATCGTAAATGTGCAGGATGGTCTCCCCGGCGGCTTTGTCGCTGCGGCCTTTGCCGTAGAGGTCCGCAAAGGCGCAGAAATCCGGGTCAGCATAGGCGCGTTCCAGCGTCTCAGCCAGCGCGGCCGCCCGCAGCGTTTCCACACTGCCGGGGTCGGCGGGGGAAAAGTCCGGCGGGATGTCCAGCACCTGAAAGTGCTTGCGCAGCAGGTCAAGGCAGAAGGCGTCGATGGTACAGATGGGGGCGCGCTGCAGCAGCATCCGCTGGCGGCGCAGGGCCGTGTTGCCCGGTTCCGCTTGGCTGCGGCGGAGCAGCGCTTGGCCGATGCGGGCCCGCAGCTCAGCCGCCGCCGCATTCGTGAAGGTCACGATCAGCAGTTTGTCCGCGTCGATGGGGGCTTCCGGGTCGGTGATGAGCCGGACGGCCCGCTCGGTCAGGACGGCGGTCTTGCCGCTGCCCGCCGCCGCGCTGACCAGCAGCGCCCCGCCCCGGTCGTCGATGGCGGCCTGCTGGGCGCTTGTCCATTTGGGTCCACTCACGGCTGTTCCTCCTTTTTCTCGGTCTCTTCGGGGGCTTCAAAGGGCTTGGCGGGGGCGTCCAGCGCCCGTTCGCCGATGCCGCTTTCGTGGCAGCAGATGAAGCCGTAATCGCACCACCGGCAGGGGCTGCGGCCCGTGACCAGCGGCTCGGCGGCGATCTGCCCGCCGTAAAGCTGTTCGCCCATCTGGGTCACAAGGTCGTCCAGATGCAGTCGGATGCGGCTGAGCTTGGCCGCGTCGGCCCGCTTGTCCCTCTGGTAGGGGCTGGGCGCGCCCCGCAGATAGCCAAAGGGCAGATACCGGCCCGTCTCCTCGGCATCCATGGCCCGGAAGATCTTTTCCTCATCCCGCACCAGACCATCCAGCTTGTATTCCACACTGTGGGCGGCGTTGGCGCGGGTGGTGCTTTCGGGGGCCGGATCGGCCAGCAGGTAGAGCACGCCCGCCGGTTCGGCCCCGGTAAAGCGGCCGCTGGCGTCCCGCGTCAGGCTGAACAGATACAGCAGCATCTGGCAGTCCAGCCCGCAGTAGACCTCTTTCAGATCCAGTTTTTTGGTGCCGGTCTTGTAATCCACCACCCGCACCCAGCGGGTGCCATCCTCTTCCACCCACTCGTCGGCCCGGTCCACCGTACCGACGAGCTGGACCGTCCGCCCATCCGACAGATGATAGAGCTGGGGCGACACGGCGTCCTCGCCCCGGCCGATCTTCAGCTCACAGGCCACAGGCTTGAAGCAGGATTGGCGCTGCTCGTCCCGCAGGTAGCACAAAAGGCTTGCCATGCTCTTTTTCAGCCGGGAGAGCAGATAGGTGAAGCGGGCGGTGTCTTCGGGCAGGTAGCGGCGGGCGTACTCGTCCACCAGCAGCCCCGCCAGCTGGGCCATCGCCTCGTCGTCCAGCTCGATGAAAGGTGCCGGCATGTTGGCGCAGGGATTGTCCGGCGCGGGGTCCGGGTCCAGCGCCATCTGTAAGACCCAGTGCATCAGACTGCCGCTCTGGTCGGCGGAAAGCTCGGCCCGCCTGCGGGGGCGCAAGCCCAAAACGTATTGCAAGAAGTATCCGTAGCGGCAGGTGTAGTATTTTTCCAACTGGCTGGGCGAGATGCGCAGCCTCTTGCCCAGCAGCGCTTCCAGCGCGGTCAAGTCATGGACCTGCCGGGGCGCGGCCTCGGCCATCCGGCGCAGCAGGGCCAGCCCTTCCGGTTCGGCTTCGCCGGGGGCGTGCAGTGCCTCGGTCAGGCTGGCGCGTTCGGTATCGGTCAGCGGCCAGCCGCCGCCGAGGCAGTCCAGCCCGTCGGCGGGGGTGGCGGCGAGGTCGGGCAGCTCCAGCGCCGGGGGCTGGGGTCCCAGTGCCTCCACGATGGGTTCCAGCGCTGCGCAGAGGGTCAGGCCCTGCCCCTTGGGCCAGCTCATCCACAGCCCCTTGGACGGGGCGGTGAGAGCCTTGTAAAAGCAGACCTGCTCCCGCACCACGCGGTTCTCAAAGCAGTCCGGCAGGTCGATCTGCTGGGCCATCAGGGCGTCGCGGTCAGCGTGGGTCAGCAGCCCCGCCTCGCTGGGGGCCGTGGGGAACTCGCCCTCGGCCAGCCCCAGCACGAAAACGTGATCGGGCGCGTCCAGCCGCATCTTGCCCGCGCTGGCCAGCACCACGGCGTCCAGCGTCTGCGGGATGTGGCCGAGGTCCGACGAGCGGAGCAGCAGCCCGAACAGATCCTCGTACTCGCCTACGGTCACGGTCTGTTCGCCCAGCAGATGCGCCATCTGGTCCAGAAGCCCCATGACCACGTTCCACTCGCGGGCGGCTTCCTCCGCCGCCGGGATGCCCCGCTCGGCGCGGATGGCCTCCACCTGTGCGGCTTGCTGCTCCTCCGCGCCCAGCTCCTTCAGGCAGAAATAGACCGCCCGGCTGATGGCCTCGGCGTTGGCGTTCCGCACCTTGCTCCGCAGCGCGTCGGTGGCGTTCACCAGCAGGGCGCGGGCCTTTTCCGCCATGGCCAGATCGGCATTGTCCTCCTCGGTGGGGGTGATGTCGCCGAAACCTTTCGGGTTGTTCTGAAATTCCGCCCGCCATGCCGCCGCACGCGGCGACCATGTATAGGCGTAATTTTCCAGTGCGCAGACCTCTTCCTCGGTCAGGGCGCAAAGACCCGTTTTGGCGAGGGTGGTCAGATGTTCGGTCAAGTCGGCCCCGCGGGCCAGCGCCAGCAGCGCCTTGACCGCCGTGGCCGGGGCGCTGAACTCCGGGGTGGTGGGCTCGTCGCAGTAGAGCGGGATGTCCGCCATCCGGAACTCGTACCGCACCGCCGCGCGGTATTTTGCGATGTCGCGGCAGACCACCGCGATCTTTCCACAGCGGACACCCTGCCGCATCAGGCGGCGGATGGCCCCGGCGGCGGCGCGGGCTTCTTCCTCCCGGCTGGGGGCGGCAAAGAGCCGCACTTCGTCCGCCGGGGCATCCAACGGCGGGCAGACCCCTGTTTCCAGCAGCTCCGTCACCGCCGCAAGGCCGGGGGCGGCGGCATGGCGCAGATCCCGCCGCAGCAGTTCGGGCGCGGCCACCTCGGCCCCGTTTTTCCGGGCCAGTTGGCGGAGCTGCACAGCCACCTGCTTTGCGCCGGAGAAAAGGCTCACGTCACCGGGGAGGAGGGGCGCGCCGTCGTCGCAGAGGGCCACGGTCACGCAGGGCAGCGCGGCCAGCATGGCCCCCAGCAGCCGCTTTTTGGGCGCGTTGAAGGTATCGAACTCGTCGATGAACACTTCCCGCCCCCGCAGAAATCCCGGTACCTCTCCCCCCGCCAGCGCCTCTTCGAGCCGGGCACCGGCCAGCTCCAGCCGGTCAGCGGGGTCCATGCCGCTGCGGAACAGCAGCGTCTCGTAGCCTTGGAAGATCAGCGCCAGTTCGCTCAGCTTCCCGCTCTCGGCCCCGCAGCTCTTGGCCAGCTCCGCCAGCCGGGTGCCGGACAGGCCCGCGCTCTTCAGCTCGTCGATGGTCTCGGCCGCCATCTGGCAGAAAGCCGCACTCCGGCGGTGGCGGTAGTAATAGCGGACATTGTCCTGCAATTCTTCCAGTGCCCGGCGCACCAGCACGGCCCGCCCCGCGTCGGAGAGGGTCTGCACGGCGCTGCCGCCCTCGGCGGACAAAATCTTCTCGGCAAGGCTCGTGAAGGAAAAGCTCTCCACCATGCCGGACAGCGCATCCCCCAATTCGCGGTAGATGCGCCCCTCGGTGGAGGACGTGAACTGCTCCGGCACCAGCAGGATGCTCTTTTGCCCCGCCTCGGCGCGGGTGCGGATGCGGTGATACAGCAGCGTCGTCTTGCCGCTGCCGGAACCGCCTAGGATCAATTTCAGCATAGAATCGGCCTTCCAATAGGCTCAAGCCCCGCCGCCTTTTGTTTCGATTGGGCCCAAGCGTTTTGTGCAAACTTACCCGGCTTGCCAAGGGCTCCCACTTTGAGGAAAGACTCTCCCCGGCCGGGGAGAGATGTCGCAAAGCGACAGAGTGGGGAATCTGGCACGCGAAGCGTGACTGAGAGGGCAAGGCCGTTTGCCTTTATTGTACCACAAAATTGCAAGAACATCTATTCTGTGTTACACTAAGCAAAGATGCAAACAGAAAGGGGAGCCCCATGAAAATACTCGCTGTCGATTACGGGGACAGCCGCACCGGCCTTGCCACCTGCGATGTCACCGAATTTCTGACCACCGCCATCACGCCCCAGATCACTGAAAAAGGCCGCCCGAAAGTGGCGGCCAAGGTCTGCGAAGCAGCAAAAAATATTCAGGCAGAGCTCATCGTCATCGGTCTGCCGCTGAACATGGACGGCACCGAGGGCGAGCGGGCCCAGAAGAGCCGGAAGCTGGCAAAGACGATCCAGATCTGGAGCGGGCTGCCCGTCCGGATGTGGGACGAGCGCCAGTCCACCTGCGAAGCCGCCGACATCCTCTCCGAGGCCGGCACCTTCGGCACCAAGCGGAAAGAGATCTTGGATTCCGTCAGCGCCACGGTCATCTTAGAGGATTACCTTGCATGGCGCAAAGAGCACCCCGGCGAGATCTGAGCAGCAAAAAGGCTCCCACTGCCACGGGAGCCTTTTTGCGTTTTCTTTTTTACGAATACGTCTCAATGCTGACGCTGTGGATGGTGATGGCCTCGGTGGGCTTCTGGTTCTCGTCCACAGCGGTCTGCGCGATGGCGTCCACCACGTCCATGCCCTCATACACCTGCCCGAACACGGTGTCGGTGTAGTCGAGGTAAGGGGCGCCGCCCGCCGTCTGGTAGGCCGCCACGACTTCGGCGCGGTAACCGGCGGCGTTCATCTGGTCCACCAGCTCCTGCGTGACGGAGGCCGAGCCGGGCAGCGTTTCCATCACATAGAAGACGCTGGCACACTGGCCGGAAGAATCCGTGGCGGCGCAGAGTGCACCGGAATAGTGGTGCAGCTTGTCGGTGGCTTCCACTGGGTAGCGGCTGCCGTTCCAGATGGTCGCGCCCCTGCCGTCGGCCCCTTGCCCGGCTTCGACGAGGAACTCGTTCTCGACGCGGGAGACGGTCAGGCCATTGTAGTAGCCCGCCTGTACGAGGCCGAGGAAGTTATCGCATGCCTGCGGAGCCAGCGTCGGGAAGAGCACCGCCTTGAACACGCCCGCCGAGGTATCGAACACGGCCACCGTGTCCCCCACCGCCGGGTGGGCGAACTGGGTTTCGGCAGATTCCACCGCCGGGCGGGAGATGGTCTTCGTGCCCGACGCGCTGCCGCTGAGCTTTTCCTTCAGCGAGCAGCCCATCAGCGCAAGGCAGCTCAGGAGCGCCAGCACCGCCAGCGCCTTTTTATAAAAACGATTCATAACTCTGACCTCTCGGTGAATAGGATAGGAATATACACAGAGTTTAGTATATCATATTTCTCCGGCGGAATCGAGAGGGAAATGGGTGAAAATTTGCCAGCAGATTTCTGTGCGAAAAACATCTTGACGAGCGGGCAAAAAAACGCTACACTATAAGCACAGCCGGGGACTGCGGGAGCGCAGAGCTTCCCCCGCTCTGGATCACTTTTATTTTCTTTTACAGGAGAACGTATCTTATGGCAGAAGAGATCAAGAACCCGAACGCCGAAGAGGAGTATCAGCCCGACCTGATGACCCTTGAGGACGAGGACGGCAACGAAGTCACTTTTGAGGTGATCGACGCGCTGGACCATAAGGGCGTGCACTATATGGCCGTCGTGGAATACGCCGAGGACGAAGAAGACGTCAACGAGGATGCACAGCTGGTCATCCTGAGCGTCGGCGAGGACAGCGAGGGCGAATATCTGGATGTCGTGGAAGACGACGAGACCCTGCTGGAAGTAAGCAAGCTGTTTGAAAAGCGGCTCAGCGACCAGTTCGAGATCGAGTAAATTTTCCAGACGATTGACCCGTGCAAGACTTCCTGCCCGGCTCGAATTGTTGCGGTTTATATGATCCTACTAATCATTCAACGGGAGCCCGGCGTTCGCCGGCGGATTGCAGACCTCCCCGCTGTGGGTTCGACCCCAGAGGCTCGATGAGGAAGCGCGAATCCGGAGACAGGGCACCCACCTGTCCGTAAGGGTAGGTTTGATTGCCGCAGACGACCGGGCGGGATCTTTTTATAGGGACTCATCCACCACTGTCCTCTGCCAAGAGGAACGTGTGTGGATTTTTTTATATCTGAAAGGATGTGCATTGCGGCATGAAGTCTGAGCATCTGGTGGGGACCAGCATCCCCCGCTTTACCTACGACACCCCCACGGTGCCGGAAAACGATTTTTACGCGCTCTGTGAGGGCGGACGGCCGCTGTGCATGATCTTCCTGCCGGGGTTCGATCATCCCGTGAGCCGCGAGTACATCACCCGCTATCTGAAGACCCTGCCCTCCCTGAAAGGGGCGCGGCTGGCCTGTGTGGTGCGGTCCAGCGCTCAGGCCGTGGCCGCCGCCACCCGTGGGTCGGATTTTCCCTTCCCCGTCATCTGCGACGGGCCGGGTGTGCTCTACGGCTACCTCGGCGTCCAGCAGACCCGCGGTCTGCTGAGCTGGAGCTTTGCGGCTCAAAAAATTTACAAAGCCGCCAAGGACGCGGGCTACCATTACGACAAAGCCGCCCCGCAGATCCTGCCCCTGACGCTGGTGGTGGGCTATAAGGGCAAGATCTTGTTCACCCACTCCGGCCGCAGCCAGACCGACCTGCCGGAGGACTGCGCCGCCATCGCCGAGATCGTCAAGGCCGTGGAAGCAGCCACCGTACAGGCCCACGCCGATGCGAACCCCCACTGCTCGGACGAGACCCTCACCCTGCCCGACCTTATGGGCTGGGACGACTGATGAATAACCCCCTTTCCCTTGGGCAAAACTACCCAAAAGAAAGGGGGTCTTTTTGTGCAGACCTTTTATAAAGTATGCCTGATCCTGATGATCATCGGCGGCATCAACTGGGGACTGGTCGGCTTGTTTCAGTTTGATTTTGTCGGCTGGCTGCTGGGCGGCAGCAGTTCCATCTGGTCCCGCATCGTCTTTACGGTCGTCGGCATTGCCGCTGTCTGCGGCATTCCGGGCCTGTTTGCAGACGAAGAGGCATAAATAAAAAAGCTGCTGCATCACTCCCTCCGGCATCTTGCAAGCGATGGCGAAGGAAGTTGGCAGCAGCTTTTTTATTGTATTATCAGATCCACTTCGGGGCCGCGACCCGTGCGCCGCCCTTGTCGGGCTGGGCCACATAGACCTGCGGCCAGCGGGTTTTCAGAGCCTCGGCGGCTTTGCGGGCGTCGGCTTCCTGCTCGAAAATGCCGAACACCGCCGCGCCGCTGCCGGTCATCAGGGCCGTCACCGCCCCGTGCCGGCGCAGCGCCGCTTTGATGGCCTCATTGTCCTTGGCACCGCTGCACTCTTCCAGCGCGTTGCCCGCAGCGGCGCAGACCCCGGCCAAGTCCTCGGCGCGGATGGCGGCTTCCTGCGCTTCGCAGTCGGGGTGACGGCTGCTGCCGACCTTGTCATAAGCCGCAAAGGCTTCCGGGGTGGAAACGCCGTAGTCCGGCATGACCACCGTGAACCAGCAGTCCGGGCAGGGCGGCAGGGCTTTCATCACATCGCCCACGCCCTGCACCCGGCAGGTGCCGCCCATCAGGGCAAAGGGCACGTCTGCACCCACCTTGGCCCCCAGCGCGCAGAGCTCGCTCATGGAAAGGCGTGCCCCGTACAGCGCATTCAGACCCACGAGGACGGCTGCGGCGTCCGCGCTGCCGCCCGCCATCCCGGCCCGCACCGGGATGTTCTTATACACGGTGATATCCACGCCCGCCAGCAGCCCGGTGTACCGGAAAAAGGCGATGGCTGCCTTGATGGCGGTGTTGCTGTCGTTGGCGGCCACGGGGCTGCCGGGCAGGGTCAGGTTCAGGCCGTTGCTGCGGGTCAGCACGACCTTTTCATACAGCGTGATGGCCTGCATGGTCATATCCAGATCATGATAGCCGTTGGGCAGAGTGCCCACCACGTCCAGCGCAAGGTTCAGCTTGGCCGGGGCCAGAACCGTCACACGATTCAACTTTGCCATTTCAAACTCCTTCTCATCCGTTCGCGCGGATGCCGTTGTCCCGCAAAAAGGCACGGATGCGCTTCATCGCCTCGGTCAGATGCTCCACTGAGTAGGCGTAGGACACCCGGCAGTACCCCTCGCCGGAGGCACCGAAGGCGTCGCCGGGCACGAGGGCCACATGTTTCTGCTCCAAGAGCTTGGTGCAGAACTCCTGACTGGTCATGCCAGTGGACTTGATGCAGGGGAAGGCATAGAACGCGCCCCGCGGCTCGAAGCAGGTCAGGCCCATCTCGTTGAAGCTGCGCACCACCAGACGGCGGCGCATGTTGTACTCGTCCCGCATCCGGTCGATCTCGCCGTCGCAATCCCGCAAGGCGGTGATGGCGGCGTATTGGCTGGTGGTGGGGGCGCTCATGATGGCGCTCTGGTGGATCTTCGTCATGATCTTGATGATGGGGGCCGGGCCGCAGGCGTAACCCAAGCGCCAGCCGGTCATGGCGTAACTCTTGGAGAAGCCGTTGACCACCACGGTCCGCTCGGCCATGCCGGGCAGGGCCGCGATGGAAACATGGGGCCGCAGCCCGTAGTTCAGCTCCGCATAAATTTCATCCGACAGCACGAGGACGTTCGTGTCCCGCAGCACTTCGGCAATGGCCTCAAGATCCTCTTTCTCCATCACCGCGCCGGTGGGGTTGTTGGGGAAGGGCATGATGAGGAGCTTGGTCTTGGGGGTGATGGCCGCTTTCAGCGCCTCCGGGCGGAGACGGAACTCGTCCTCCTGCCGGCAGGGCACATGGACCGGCACACCGCCGGACAGGGTGGTGATGGGCTCGTAGCAGACGAAGCACGGCTCCGGGATGATGACCTCATCCCCCGGCTGCACGATGCTTCGGATACACATATCAATGGCTTCGCTGCCGCCCACGGTGACCAGCACCTGCGTCAGCGGATCGTAATGGAGGTTCATCCGCCGCTCCAGATAGCGGCAGATCTCGGCGCGCAGCTCCTTCAGGCCCGCGTTGGCGGTGTAGCGGGTGCGGCCGTGCTCCAAGCTCTCGATGCCCGCTTCCCGGACAGCCCACGGCGTTTTGAAATCCGGCTCGCCCACGCCGAGGCTGATGCACTCCGGCATGTCGGCGGCGAGGTCGAAGAATTTGCGGATGCCGGAGGGGCGCATGGTCTTGGCGGCAGGCGCGATCAGTTTATCGTAGTCCATCACAGCACGGTGCACTCTCTTTCATCAATTTCGTCGTCCTGATAGAAGCGGCCCTCTTTTTTGTAAGTACGCAGGACAAAATGGGTAGCCGTGGACAGCACATCGTCCAGCGGGGACAGGCGCTTGGCCACGAACAGCGCGATCTCTTGGAAGGTCTGGCCCTTGATGACCAGCTGCAGATCGTAGCCGCCGCTCATCAGCAGCACGCTCTCCACCTCGTCGAAGGCGGCAATGGTAGCCGCGATCTCGTCGAAGCCGCGGCTCTTCTTGGGGCTGACGTTCAGCTCGATGACAGCCTCCACCCGGTTCACCCCGGCCTTTTCCCAGTCCACAAGGGTCTTGTACCCCTTGATGATGCCCTGTGCGCGGGCAAGGTCGATCATTGCCGCCACCTCGGCGGGGGATTTATTTAGCATCGTGGCAATGTCCTCGATCGGCAGCCGCGCGTTATCTTCCAGAAGTTTCAAAAGCTGTTCCATCGTCGTTACTCCTTTATCTCCGGCTCGCGGGCGTCCCGCGCCGATTGTTGTTTTTAAGTATAGCACAACTGCGGCGCCTTTGCATCTTGTTTTTTTAGATAGACCGTCTTTTCGCCCTGTCTCCTGCTCTTTTTTCCAAAAAGTGTGTTCAAAAATCGGCAAATCTGCTATACTTAAAGGGAATTCAACCTCTCCGTCATGGCTTTGCGATGACGGAGGGAGTTTTCACATCGAGTTAACGGGAGTAAGGAATATGAAAGCATTCATCACAGTCATCGGCCACGACACCGTCGGCGTCGTGGCAAAAGTCGCCGCCTTGTGCAGCGAGCTGAACATCAACATTGAAGATGTGACCCAGAGCATCCTGCAGGGCATGTTCGCCATGATCATGCTGGTGGACATCACCCATTGCAGCGTCAGCCACGAGGAGCTGCACCAGCGTACAGACGCCCTTGCCAAGGCGATGGGGATGCAGATCAACGTCACCCGTCAGGAAGTTTTTGACGCGATGCACACGATCTAAAACGATAGCCTAACATGAAAGAGGGGTACTTTCCAAATGAGTATGATGAATACCGGCGACATCCTCGAAACCATCGAGATGTTCACGCAGGACAACTTGGATGTGCGCACCGTGACCATGGGCATCAGCCTGTTGGACTGCATCGACCCGGACCCGAAAAAGGCCTGTGAGAAGGTCTACAACAAGATCACCACCAAGGCGGCGAATCTGGTGCCCACCGTGGAGCATATCAGCGCCGAGTACGGCATCCCCATCATCAACAAGCGCATCAGCGTAACGCCCATCGCCATGCTGCTGGGTGCTTGCCCGGACGCTGATCCCGTGGATTTTGCCAAGGCGCTGGACGCTGCGGGCAAAAAGGTCGGCGTCAACTTCGTGGGCGGCTACACGGCCCTCGTGCACAAGGGCTTCTCGGCGGGTGACCGGCGGCTCATCGAGTCCATCCCCCGCGCTCTGGCTCAGACGGATATCGTCTGCAGCTCGGTGAACATCGGTGCCACCAAGGCGGGCCTGAACATGGACGCCATCAAGCTGATGGGCGAGGCCGTCAAAAAGGCCAGCGAGCTGACCGCCGACCGCCAGTGCATCGGCGCGGCAAAGCTGGTGGTCTTCTGCAACGCGCCGGAGGATAATCCCTTTATGGCCGGTGCGTTCCACGGCCCCGGCGAACCCGACTGCGAGATCCACGTGGGCGTTTCCGGCCCCGGCGCCGTCCGCGCCGCGCTGGCAAGGCTGCCCAAGGACGCCCCCATCGACGAGGTGGCCGAGCTGGTCAAGCGCACGGCTTTCAAGATCACCCGCGTAGGCCAGCTGGTCGCGAACCTCGCCTCCAAGGCGCTGGGCGTGCCCGCCGGCATCATCGACCTGTCGCTGGCCCCCACCCCCGCCGTGGGCGACAGCGTGGCCAACATCCTCGAAGAGATGGGCCTTGAGACCTGCGGCTGCTGCGGCACCACCGCCTGTCTCGCCCTGCTGAACGACGCCGTCAAGAAGGGCGGTGTCATGGCCTCCAACCATGTGGGCGGCCTGTCCGGTGCCTTCATCCCCGTCAGCGAGGACGACGGCATGATCCACGCCGCCGAGTGCGGCTGCCTGACCATTGAGAAGCTCGAAGCCATGACCGCTGTCTGCTCGGTGGGCATCGATATGGTCATCATCCCCGGCGACACCACCCCCGCCGTCATCAGCGCCCTCATCGCGGACGAAGCCGCCATCGGCATGGTCAACAGCAAGACCACCGCCGTCCGCGTCATCCCTGCCATCGGCCGCAAAGCGGGCGAGATCCTCGACTTCGGCGGTCTGCTGGGCTACGGCCCCATCATGCCCGTCAACCAGCGCGACCCCTCCGTCTTCATCAACCGCGGCGGCCGTCTGCCCGCGCCGATGCAGTCGCTGAAGAACTGATCGCACGATCTTCATGATACAAAGCACACCCCTTCGCCAAGCTGTTGGCGAAGGGGTGTTGTTATAGGATCGATGGTCGGTGCCGCTTCCTCAAATGTGACGGTCTGTGTTCCTTCTTTATAGTTAAAGGTTATCAAAACCTTATCGTCATACAGGTAAATCGCATTGATGAAGGTATCCACCAGTGCCTGCCGCTGGTCTTTCAGGCTCATGTCCAGCTTGCGAAACCGCAGCAGCCAGAACCGGATGAACTCCTCTGTGACCTTG
>PPYF01114637.1_pt1 | contig 15249 bp, 8 predicted proteins | sample 1559871 | NCBI WGS metagenome assembly PPYF01 (sample SAMN08240021, study PRJNA423297) | Human gut metagenome, whole genome shotgun sequencing project. | reverse complement strand
ACATTGCACACTTAATTGTATTCAATGTATACCTGTTTTTTTACCAGCACTCCGTATTTTCAATTCCTACATCTTTTGCTTTAAAGACAGGATTTTTCCCTTCCTTTTTCTGCTTTTCGTAGTCTTTCAATACTTTCATTGCTGTATTTCCCAAAACTAAAATTACCAGAATATTTACGGTCGCCATACATCCCATAGTAATATCTGCAATATTCCACATCATAGAAAAGTCTGCCTGTGCTCCAAAAAATACTGCTAAAAGGCAGGTGATACGGAAAATAAATAATAATTTTTTATTATTTTTAATAAACAGAATATTAGACTCTGCATAATAATAATTTCCAATTAAACTGCTGAATGCAAAGGCAAAAATGGAAAGTGTAATAAAATGAATACCCCAGTTTCCCACATTTGCAGAAATAGCTTTCTGCACAAAAGGAATACCGTCCAGCACACCAGACTCACCCTGCACACCGGAAAGTAACAGCATCATAGCTGTTGCAGAACAGATTAACAGAGTATCAATAAAGACAGATAAGACCTGTACCATTCCCTGCTTTGCCGGATGGCTTACAGATGCACTTGCGGAAGCATTTGGCGCACTTCCCATACCTGCTTCATTGGAAAACAGGCCTCTTTTAATACCAATTACCACAGCGCTTCCTGCCATACCTCCTGCAAATGCCCTGAAATCAAATGCCTGAGAAAAAATCATAGAAAACACTCTGGGGAGTTCTGTAATATTCATAACAATCGTATAAAGCCCAATTAACAGATACGCTCCAGCCATAATCGGCACTATCACAGATGTGATGAAACCAATTCTGTGTACACCACCAAAAATAACGAATGCTGTTCCCACTGCCAAAACTAATCCTACAATCATAGGATACACGGTATCACTATAACCAGGAATGTAATATTCCAGAGAAGATGACATATTAAAGGATTGAAGTCCATTAAATCCATAAGCAAAGCAAATAATCAAGAGAACAGAAAACAAAATTCCCAGCCAGCGTTTACCAAGCGCTTTCTCCATATAATAAGAAGGGCCACCTCGAAATTCCTCTTTATCCTTTACTTTATAAACCTGTGCCAATGTACTTTCAATAAAAGCCGATGCGCCGCCAATGACTGCCATAAGCCACATCCAGAATACTGCACCGGCCCCACCTGCTGCAATAGCTGTGGCAATTCCCGCAATATTACCTGTTCCAACTCTGGAAGCTGTAGAAATCATCAATGCCTGAAAAGAAGAAACCTGTTTTTTTCCATTTTCTTCTCCTGCTTTTTCCTTTAATACATGAAACGATTCTTTTAACAATCTCAGCTGTACAAAACGTGTTCTCACAGTAAAGTAAATCCCGGTTCCCACCAGCAGAAATAATAAAAGATAGGTATACATCCAATCATTTACTGCACTTAAAATGTTGTTCAGCATATATCATTTCCTCCTTACGTTATAGTATCTTACATGATGCTTTAACCATGCACACTTCTGAAATTATAACAGAAACCATACTATTTCGCAAGAATTACAATATTTCCATAAAAATGCAATGTATTTATTTTAATTTTTCCACAATCTCCCCAAACTCCATAAAGTGAGATGCCTTTACCAGTACAGTATCACCTTTTTCAAGAATTTCCGGAAGTTCCTTCATCAAATCTTCTTTATTTGCAAAATGTCTGACCTGTGTTTTGGAACTTACTGCTTTCGCTGCCTCTGCCATATCTACAGAAAGCTCTCCCACACATAAAAGAACATCAATCTCCTTCTCTGCTGCGTGTTTTCCCACTTCCTGATGCATTTTTCTTTCATCTGCGCCCAATTCTCCCATATCTCCCAGAATTGCAATTTTTCTGCCTAAAGCATCTGTAAGTACATCTAAAGATGCTTTCATGGATATGGGATTTGCATTATAACAATCATCAATGACTGTATATTTTGGTGTTTCTATAATATGAAATCTGCCGCTTACAGACTGGAGGCTTTCAATTCCTTTCCGAATTTCTTCTATGGTAAGTCCATAAGTCAAACCCACTGCTGTTGCTGCAAGAGCATTATAAACAGAATGTTTTCCCGGAACAGGAATGAGTACAGAAAAACTTTCTTCGCCTGCATGAATACAGCAGGAAATCCCCTTTAACCCTTCCGGTTTAATCTCATCCGCCCAAATACCCTGATGATTTTCTACACCAAAAAATACCGGCTTTATTCCTTTTGTTTCCTGAACAGTCACCAGCTTATCATCATCACCGTTTAAAATAATATGACCATCTGGTTGAAGATAATCGAAAATCTCTGTTTTTGCCTTTAATATTCCATCTCTGGATTTCAAAAATTCTAAATGGCATAATCCAATATTGGTGATAACACAAGTATTCGGTCTGGCAATTTTTGCTAATCTGTGCATCTCACCAAAATCACTAATTCCCATCTCTAACACTGCCATTTCATGTTCATCACGAAGACGGAAAATTGTCAGTGGAAGACCTAATTCATTATTGAAATTTCCCTGTGTTTTCAGTGTATTGTATTTCTGTGCCAATACAGATGCAATGACTTCTTTGGTACTGGTTTTGCCAACACTTCCTGTAATTCCTACCACCGGTATCTGAAGCTGCTTTAAGTAAAATTCTGCAATATCCTTTACCGCTATAAGAGAAGACTCTACAAGAATATATGGAAACGGTTTCTTTCCCAAATCTTTTTCGGATAAAGTAGCCAGCACCTCTTTTTCCATTACCTGCTCAATAAAATCATGGGCATCCACTCTTGCACCCTTAATCGGTACAAAGAGACCGCCAGCTTCTGATTTTCGACTGTCTGTAAAAATACAGGTAACTTCCTTATCTTCCATTTCCTTTGGCCCTACATAAGTTCCGTTACAGGCAACTGCAAGGTTCTTTAAGGTAAGATTTTTCATGGTATCTTTCCTCCTACTGGTACTTTTTCAATGAAACCTCAATAAGCTTTTCACAAAGCTGAGGATAATCCATTCCAATTGCTTTTGCCTCCTGAGGAATTAAACTGGTAGGTGTCATGCCCGGCAAAGTATTTGCTTCTAAACAATACATATTTCCCTCATCATCCATTAAAAAGTCCAGACGGGCATAAGCCTGAAGATTTAAAGCTTCATAACCCATTTCCGCATATTTCTGCATTTCCTTTGTCAATGCAGAAGAAATTTCTGCCGGACAAGTTTCCACACAAGAACCTGCCTGATATTTGTTTTTATAATCATAAAATCCCTGCAAAGGTGCAATTTCAATAACAGGATATGCTTTTTTATCCACAACAGCAACGGAAAATTCTCTTCCGGTAATAAACTGTTCTACTACAACTTCATTTTCATAGGAAAAGGCTTCTAATAATGCTGCCTGATATTCTGTCTGATTATTTGCAATACAAACACCTACACTGGAACCTCCGCAGCAAGGTTTTACAATAACCGGAAATCCCATTCCATAATCTGCAAGCTGGCTGCTGCATTTACCCTTTTCCAGAGTAATTCCCTTTGGTGTAGGCACACCTTTGGCTTCGAATACCATCTTTGTAATACCTTTATCCATTGCCATTCCGCTGCTTAAAGGACCGGAACCGGTATATTTAATTCCCATCAAATCCAGAACCGACTGCACTTTTCCGTCTTCACCATTTGCTCCATGAAGTGCTAAAAATACAATGTCTGCTTCCTTACAGATTTCCAAAACATTTGGTCCGAAAAACCCCTTACGAGTCTTCATAGTTTCTTCTAATTTACTACTCATTTCTCTCATAGTATCTGCTGCTTTATCCACGTCATATTCTGCCGGAAACAAATTTTCTTCTTTCTTGGAAGCTCCGAAATAAGGATCTAAAAGAACCGCTTTGTGATTACGCTCTCTTAAAGCCTTACATACACCCTGTCCTGATGCAATAGACACTTCTCTTTCTGTACTGTTTCCTCCGGCTAATACTATAATATTCATATTATAAACTCCTTTTATCGGTCAATTTTTCTTTCTTTAATATACCACCACCGGAACGCCTTTTTCAATGTTATTAAAAATCTTCTCTGCATTTTCAGGTGGTGTATTGACACATCCATGAGAACCATTGTTGATATATTCCTTTCCTCCAAAAGTCGTTCTCCAGTCTGCATCATGAATACCTGTGTTGGCATAAAACGGCAGCCAGTAATTTACCGGTGCACTGTAATTTTCCCCTTTCAGGGTTGCATTTCTTTCTTTATACATAATGCCATAGACTCCTGTATGGGTATCATAACCTTTGTTGTGATTTCCCGTAACTACCGGTGTGTCTACCAGCAGCTGTCCGTCCTTAAAGAACCACATACGCTGCTCCTCTAAGCTGATTTCTACATAAGTATTGCCAATATCATTGGCATCTCTGCAATACCCACTGTAAGTATATTCCGGTTCAATGGTCTGATCCTGCCCGCTCTTAATAGCTTCTATAATCTTGGCTGTAGTATCATTTGGAGCAATTACCCAACCATAATCTCCACCTTTTACAGTAATTGTATTTCCCGTTGCTGTCGTAAACTGTCTGGATGAACCAAAAGTATCATACTTATACTTTAATTGCTGCACATACTCTTTCACCTTCGTTTTATCCAAATCTAAATTACCAGACTCATCCGTCATCAGCCAGTCCTTCATAACCTCTGCATTCACAACTTCCTGACGATCAGAAAAATCAATGGTAACTGTCACACCTAAAAATACATTTCCCTGTTCCTTCTGTTTTGCCAGATTTTCATCATCCGCTAACACAGATGGCTCAAGATAACAGCCTTCCTTTTCAAAATCCACTTCAATCTCTCCGCTGTCAATGGCCTTGATAATAACTTCTTTCACTTTTTCTTTATCAAGAGCTGTTCCCTGTTCTTCCGGAACAATTTCATATCCACTTGCGCCCGCTTCCAGATGTGCATCCGAAGGCTGTACAATGTTTTCCTCCTGAAAACAGGATAATCCGTCAATTGCTGCATAAACTGCTTCTTTATTATATGGCGTTGTGGCAGACATGGTATAGTCCTTTTTATGTGCAAAGGAAAAGAACCAGGTAAATGGATTTTGTTCCTTTTTCAGCTCTGCAATTTTACCATCATCTATGTATCTCATATCAATTTGCGAAGCACTAATACTCTCTACTTTATCCCCTCGTTCCTTCAATACCAGAATATATCCTGCAATCTGGCTTTTCATAGCTTTTTCTGCCTCTGCCACCGTTTTTCCTGTGCAGTCCATTCCATTAATTTTGGAGCCGGGATAAAAATGTTTAGAATAATAAAATACACCTATGAAATATGCTCCCAGAAAAATAACTGCATAACCAATTAAAACCCCTAACAGAATTTTCTTCATTTTCTTATATTTATTCTTCTTGGATTTTCTTTTTGCCATATCATTCACCCCTAACATAACTTTCTGTTGCGTTCCAGTATAACATAAATTTCCCCATTCACCAATTAAGAATTCTTAACAATTTTATTACGCACAAAGAGGACACTGTCCCTGTTCAGCGTCCTCTCCTTTCTTTTCAAATTTATTTTTCGCTTAAAATTTTATCAATACTTACCAGTTTTACACTGAGTACAAAAATTTCTGTAGCAAGCTTCAGTTCATCTACGGTTGGAAAACTTGGTGCAATACGAATGTTACTGTCCTTAGGATCAAGTCCATAAGGATATGTTGCACCTGCGTCTGTCATTTTCACACCTGCCTCTGCTGCTTTTGCTACAATAGCTTTTGCACAGCCTTCCATAGAGTCAAAGGAAATAAAGTAACCTCCTCTTGGATTTTGCCATGTTCCGATTTCTGCTCCGCTTAATTCTTTTTCCAATGTATCTTCTACGATTTCAAATTTCGGGCGAAGAATTTCGGCATGCTTCTTCATGTGCTTGTGCATGCCCACAATACCTCCGAAGAAGCGTACATGACGAAGCTGGTTAATCTTATCATGTCCGATAGTCTGTACAGACATGTGTTTTCTAAAGTCATTCAGATTTCGTTCAGATGCTGCTACTGCCGCAATACCGGAACCCGGAAAACTTACCTTTGAAGTTGAAACAAATTTATAAACCAAATCCGGATTTCCTGCTTTTTCACACTGGTCTAAAATTTCCACAAGGAAATCCTGTTTATCATCATATAAGTGATGAATGCAGTAAGCATTATCCCAGAAAATACGGAAGTCTTCTGCAGCCGGTTTTAAATTGGCAAATCGCTTTACGGTTTCAGGAGAATAAGTAATTCCCTGAGGATTGGAGTATTTCGGCACACACCAGATACCTTTGATTGCAGGATCTGTGCTGACAAGTTCTTCTACCATATCCATATCCGGTCCTGTAGGTGTCATTGGAACATTAATCATTTCGATACCAAAATATTCTGTAATGCGGAAATGTCTGTCATATCCCGGTACAGGACATAAGAATTTTACTTTATCCAGCTTACACCACGGTGTACTTCCACACACACCATGTGTCATGGAACGGGAAACAGTATCAAACATAACATTCAAACTGGAATTTCCGAAAATCACGATATTTTCCGGTGATACTTCTGTCATTTCACCCAGAAGGCGTCTTGCCTCAGGAATACCGTCTAAAAGACCATAATTACGGCAGTCTATTCCTGTTTCACATTTCAGTTTGTCTGTGCTCTTTAATTCTTCCAGCATATCCATTGCCAGCTCTAACTGCTGTTTAGATGGTTTTCCTCTGGACATATCCAGATTTAATCCTTTTGCCTTTACTTCTTCAAACTGTTTTTCTAAATCAGCCTTCATGGCCTGTAACTGCTCTTTACTAAGTTCTTTATACGGTGTCATGGCTTTCCTCCTGATGTTTTCTATTTATTTCTACATATTGTATGCCAATATATGACTTAGTGTCAAGTATTTCTTGCATTATTATCTGATTTTATGTGTTTTTATAGGTATTCTTTGTTTTGATATGCAACTTTCTATATTATTTCCTTCATTTTACTGTTTCTTTCCCATTCCTAAAAGTTTTCCGGGAATAAGCAGGAGTTCATGAGCAACGAGAGGAATTGCAGAAATCCCCAACAGAAGACACCATTCCTGTAAAGAAAGGCGCACTGTTCCAAAAAGCTGCACAAAATATGGAATTTCTGTCACCATTGCCTGCAGTCCCAATCCCAGAAAAAATGCCCCCATCATAAAAGGGTTTTCCAAATGCTTCATCTGAAACACCGATTTATCTTTATCCCTCATACCAATAGCATGAAAAAGCTGAGATACTCCAAGTACTGTAAAAGCATAAGTCTGCCCTCCCAGATAAAAAGCATATAAAGTAATTGCCGCAATTAAAACACCATAAAAAACAGTAAAACTCCAGCCCCCGTATGCAAAAAGTCCCTCTTTTGGATTTCGCGGTTTCTTCCTCATCAATACATTTTTATCATTTTTATCAATTCCCAGTGCCAACGCCGGAAGAGAATCTGTAATTAAATTCACCCACAAAATGTGGCTTGCCTTCAAAGGTGTGGGAAGCTGAAAAAGAACAGCTACAAACATGGTAATAATTTCACCAAAATTGGAAGAAAGCAAAAACAGAATAGATTTCTTAATGTTTATATAAATCTCTCTGCCTTCTTCCATCGCTTTTTCAATTGTAGAAAAATTATCATCGGAAAGCACCATGTCTGCTGCATTTTTTGCTGCATCTGTACCATTCTCACCCATTGCAATACCAATATCCGCCTTTTGCAAAGAAGGAGCATCATTCACACCGTCGCCAGTCATAGCCACAATTTGTCCATTGTCCTGAAAACCTTTTACGATTCTCACTTTATGAGCCGGTGTCACTCTTGCAAACACACGTAGATTTTTCATCTTCTTTCGCAAAGTATCTTCACTCATCTCATCCATTTCTTGTCCGGTAATGCACTGTTCCATACAGTCGGCAATTCCGATTTTCTTTGCGATAGAAAATGCCGTATCTTTATAATCTCCTGTAATCATTGCAACTTGCACACCCGCCCGTTTTAATGTTTTCACAGACTGAGCAACTTCCTTTCTTGGAGGGTCTATCATTCCGGCCATACCTGCAAAAACCAGCCCTTCCGTTAAAGACTTCTCTGCTTTATTCACAACTCTTTCCTTATACGCCAAAGCTAAAATCCGCAGTCCTTCCTTTGCCATTTCCTCCATGGCTCTGCGAATTTTCATCTTCTCCATCTGCGTCATTGGTTTCGTTTTTCCATGATTTTCTATGTGCGTACATTGATTGAAAACATAATCACATGCCCCTTTTATATAGGCTATCTCATGATTTCCATCTTTATGTACACTTACCATATATTTTTTTTCTGAATTAAAAGGAATTTCAAAAGTTCTGGGGTACTGCTGCTGCAATCGTTTTTCGTCATATCCCATATTTCTGCCTGCGTGTAAAAGAGCCAGCTCTGTGGCATCTCCAATTTCCTGTTTCCCCAGAATACTGTTATTACATAGAAGAAACCCTTCCATAAGCTTTGGAAATTCTCTTTTTCTCACCGTAGAAACAGGCAGTATTTTCTCATCTGCATAGATTTTTGTTACTGTCATTTTATTTTCAGTTAAAGTTCCTGTTTTATCAGAACATACAACTCCCACAGAACCTAATGTTTCTACTGCAGGAAGTCTGCGGATAATCGCATTTACTTTTACCATTCTGGCCACTCCGAGGGCAAGAACAATGGTAACTACTGCAGGAAGACCTTCCGGAATTGCAGCTACAGCCAACGAAATAGCCAAAAGCAACATCTGTAAAAGATTTCTATGTTGTATCACTCCAATGAAAAACAGACCTGCACACAATACCACTGCCACAATACTTAATATTTTTCCCAAATCTCCCAGGCGTTTCTGCAAAGGTGTCATTTCCTGTTTTGTATCTTCTATCATCCCTGCAATTTTCCCAAGCTCTGTATCCATTCCTGTGGCAACTACAATTCCTTCACCACTGCCTTTCATAATTTCCGTAGACATATATGCCATATTTTTCTTTTCCGCTGTAGGCAGTCCTTTAGACAACGCTTCCTGGGATTTCATCACAGGCAAAGACTCTCCTGTAAGGGCAGATTCATTGATAAAAAGTCCTTGTACTTGAAGCAAACGTATATCTGCCGGAACTTGATTGCCTGCTTTTAGCTTTACCACATCACCTTTTACCAGCTTATCTGCCGGTATTTTCTGATAAATTCCATCACGTTTCACAACAGCCGATGGCGCTGTCATTTTTTTTAATGCTTCTAAGGCTTTTCGGGCTTTTCCTTCCTGTATCACTCCTACTGTGGTATTTAAAACAATTACCAGAAGAATAATTCCCGTATCACTATACTCCCGCAGCAGCATGGAAATAGATGCTGCCAGAAAAAGAATGAAAATCATCGGGTCATTAATCTGATTTTGTATTCTGTCCCAAACGGTCTGTTCTTTGGCTTTTTTTAAAGTATTGCTTCCGTCATGGAGCAGACGTTTTTCAGCTTCCTTTGTATCAAGGCCATTTTTCTCATCTGTATGGAAAGCCTCACAAAGTTCCTTGTGGGTTAAAGTTTCATACATGACAGCACCTCCTGTGTCTTTGGACAATGAGTAATCCGCTAACTCAGTGTATGCTGTCCTAAGAAAATATATTATTATCTATTCACTTTTCACAGGAATACATACCGTAATTCTTGTTCCCTTATTTTCCTCACTCTCTATTAAAATTCCATACTGAGAACCATAAAGAAGTTTGAGGCGATCATCCACATTATTTACTCCAATACCTGTAAAGTGCTCTGTTTTCGTATTTCCCTCTGATATCTCTTTTAAACGTTTCTGATCTATTCCCACTCCGTCATCAATAATCTGAATTTGAAGATTATCATCCAGTTTCCTTACCAAAATTGTAATTTTCCCTTTTCTTTCATAGGGAAATGCATGGAAAAACGCATTTTCTACAAATGGCTGAAGTATCATTTTCGGTATCTGGCATTCTTCACACCCGAAGTTGACAAAATATTCCACCTGCACTTTATCTCCATATCGGGTATTGTTAATAAAAACATAGTTTTTCAAATTTTCGATTTCTTTTTCCACTGTTGTATATTCATCTGTATTGCCTATGGTACTGCGAAGCAAAGAAATAAAAGCGTCTATCGCTTTCGTAGACTTCTCAATTTCCCCCTGATAGATAAGCCACTTAATGCTTGCCAGAGTGTTATAAACATAATGGGGATTAATTTGCATTTGCAGCGCTGAAATTTCTGCTTTACGCTTCTCTTTCTGCACATTCATCAGTTCCTCAATATATCCGTTCAAATCCTCAAGCATAGCATTATAGGTGGTGGTAAGCTCCTGTATTTCATAAGAGCCTGTAACCTCTATCTGTCCATCATACTTCTCATTTCTGGCATTTGCCATTTTATTCACAAGCACGGATAATGGTTTTGTAGTCTGCTTCACAAAGAAATATGTAGCAATAATCACTCCCATGGCAATAGCAGCACAGACACCCCATAACATAGGAATATTATACAACCTTCCTAAAGCATTTCTGCTGTCAATCACTCCATACATTGTATAATTATAATAAGGAAGATATTTTTGAAGTACAATGACCTCTTTGCCATTTTCCATAGCATCGCATCTGAGTTTCTCTTCTTTTTCTGCTACTCTAAGGTCTTTACCTAATTTATTTTCCAGCACACCCTTTTGATTTGTAGAGATTATTTTTCCCTGTGAGTCTGTCATGTAAAAGTTGGCATACTCAGAAGTGAAATGCTGGTAGAATTTCTCCATATCCTCCTCTTTCATCGTCACATAAATAAGTGCATACATTTCACCACTTTCCGGATAACACAATGCCTTTGCAGCCATTACAACAGGAGTATTTCTTGTAGTAGATGTAAAACCAGAATCTGCATACTGATATACAATACTTCCTTTTTTCTCCATAGCTTTTTTACTCACGTCAGATTCCAGAATTTCCTTTGCAGAAGAAATAATTGTCTCTTCTCTGTTCAGATAAGTTTTTTCATTTAGCCCCACTAACATAACACTCACGTCACTGATATTTGTTGGAATGGCATTTTTTAAATCTTCATCCATTTTATAGAAATTTCGGAATGTCCTGGTAGAATTCATTTCTTTATCGCTGAAGTAAATACGAAATGCCCAGCTGACTTCCACACTGTCTATAATTTTACTCAAATTTTCATGATAATGATTTAACTCTTTTTCTATTTGTAAAAACACTTTTTCCTGAGACTTTCCATAGGTATTTACAAAAATATCTTCTGACAGGTTTACAATAATTGCCGTAACGCTGAATACAGCCAGAATAATTCCCACAACTACTGCTAAAACTATTTTTACAACCATACTGTTTTTTGCACATTTTTTCATTTCTTCTTCATCCGATACCCATGCCTGTAAGAGCTGGGTGTTTCTCCTGTAATCTTTTTAAATACTCTGCAAAAATAACTCTGGTCTGCATACCCTACCATATCGCTGACAGCTGCAATGGAATAACTGCTCTCGGTAAGATATCTGCATGCCTGTTTAATTCTAATTCTGTTTAAATATTCGCTAAATCCTTCGCCCATTCTGGTGTTAAAGTATGTTGACAGATAAGAATAGTTAAAGTTAAAAATATTGGATAACTCTGCCAAGTCAAGTTCTTCCTTATAGTGCTGTGCAATATAATCCAGCATCTCCTGTAGCTTTTCATCCTGACCTTCTGTATGTTCTCCAAATTTTTCCAATAATTCTTTTACCAAACTTTGAAATACTTCCTTGAAATCTTCCGCATACACTGCTTTATCAATTTCTTCAAAGTATTTATATCGAAGATTTTCTAAATTCTGAACATCTTTACCGACATTTCCTACTACATTATATAATAAATTCTTTGTTTGATTTTTCAGTTTAAATTCTGGCATTTTACTTTCCATTGCCTGATTAATATAAATTTCAAACATTGCTACAGCATCTTTATACCTCTTATCTGCAAGCATTACGGAAAAGGTTCTAAAATCAAATTTATGAAACACATTTTCACGGTCTGTCTCTTCTTGTTCTTCCCCCATAAAAATAATTTCCTCTCCTCTATGATAAAAAGAGTCTGTTTCTAAATAGATCGGATTTGAAAAATCTTTTTTTACTTCCTCCAGGTTTTTTCTCTGTTTTCCTAAAATCACAATTGTCTGGTTATGAATAATTTTCAAGCTCTTCACCATGTTCTGAATTTCTCCCAAAATTTTCTGACTGTTTTTAAGGGGATAATTAAAAACAATGCAAAGAAATTCCGGACTTTGAAAAAACTTCACATATTCTCCTGATATAGAATTTGTAAGATATTCTTCTACCTTTTCAAAAATAATCTGAGATAAATCCTGACCTGCCAGATTACAAAAATGCACCGGAACTCCTGCCAGCATATAGCAGCTATGTGGAAAATATTGTATCAAATCCTGCTTTTTTATCTCCTGCTCATATCCCTTAAAAAAACGCTCAATTTGCTGCTCCTGACTGGAAAAAAATTTCTTTCCCATAGAAACTCCGGGAATTTTATCTGCTATTTTACTTAAAATCTTCAGCAGCTCCTCTGGATTTAAAGTGGGCTTTAATACATAATCTACGGCTCCATTTAACAAAGCCTGACGAACATATTCAAATTTATCATAAGCACTTAAAATCAGTATCTGTACATCCGGATACTTGCGGTGGACAATTCTGACAAAATCTAAACCATCCATAACAGGCATTGCAATATCACAGAAAACTACGTTTGGCTTCAGCTTTTCCATGAAATCCAACGCTTCCTTCCCGTTAGAAGCCTCCCCTACTACCTGAAATCCATATTCTTCCCAATTTATCATATATTTAATGCCTTGGCGCATAATATATTCATCATCTACAATCATGACTCTCCCACATTCCATCATCTTCTCACTCCTCTTCTATTTTGCGCAAACATTGTACCACATATACCGAAAAGAAAACAGCCTGACATTCTGCCCGGCTGTTTCTAAATTCTATGTTCCTTTTTAATCAATTGGTGAAATTGTAAACTGAAGGCACTGTGGTTTCTTCGCTGAGGTTTTATATTGTTCATGAACAGGTGCACCCCAACTGTCATCACCACCTACGCCTGTCTGTGATGATAAAATACGCACCCATGTATAATTTCGATTTGGTAATTCTTCTATATGCATGGCATTTCCCATCTCATAAGCACTATACGGAAGCACACTTGTAGAAAATGGTCGATTTACTGCCTGAAAACAAACTCCTGCTCCTGCTTTATTCATTACTTTCAACCAACGCACCTGCTCCCTGTTTCCACATTCCTGCGGAATTAAATAAGAAGCCATGTTTTCCTTCGAAGTACTTTCAAATACGCCAAGCTTAGCTCCACACATACGGTCAGGGTAGTTTTCCTCCGGTCCATATCCGTAGTAACTGAAGAAATCCAGTTCCTTCTTCATCTTAAAATCCATACCAAAGACAGGAATATATTCCTCTGTGTCTATACCCGGATAATTGGCTGTAACTTCCAGCTTACCTTTAGAGTCTATTTTCCAGCTTACCTTCACACGAAATACTTTCGGATATTTTGCTTCGTATTCTACGTCTACCATTAAGAAATCTTCACCTTCTGTAATGGTAAAGCTATCTGATACAAAGCGCATTCCCAGGGAAGCCGCCAGCCAGCCGCTGTCACGATAAGGCGCACCCATTCCGGCATCATTATCTGTGGCTGCTCTGTAAAAGGTCAGTTTGGGTGTTCTTGTAATATATTCTTTGTCATCATAAACAAGAGAAATAATTCCTCCCTCTCCTCTGGAAAACAAAGCCGAAAATCCCTTTCCCTTTACTCCTACATTCACATCACCATGAATAATTTCAAACTCAGAAATATCTTCTTTATCTTCTTGTTCTTTTTCCGGCAGAATTTTTACAATTTTCTGCCCATGAGCAACCAGATGTCCTGCTTTCGCATATAAAGCATCTTCTTTCAAACACGCAGAAACAGTAACCACATATTCCCCTGCTTCTTTTCCAACTGCTGAAACCGGACATTTTGCCTTTTCTCCCGGTCTTGCCTGCAAATAAAGTTCTCTTTCCGAAAGAAGCTCACCATCTCTTTCTACCTTTTCTTTAAAAACATATCCACTTAAATCCACGAAAAGATTTTTGTTTTCCACAATTACCTCATCTTCTTCAACGTGAATTTCCACAGGAGAATAAAGCTGCTTTACTTCCTGCATTTTGGGTGACACATTTCTGTCTGAATACACAATACCATTGGTACAGAAGCAATAATCTGTAGCACGTTCGTCAAAATCACCGCCATACACCAGACGCCTGCTTCCGTCTTCCTGCTCCTGCCACAATGCCTGGTCAATAAAATCCCATATAAAGCCACCTTGATATCTGTCATATTGTTTTTCCAAACGAGTATAAAGCTCCATTCCACCGCAGGAATTTCCCATAGCATGCATATATTCACAGCTGATATATGGTTTTTCATTGGTATTCTCAAGAAATTCCACAATTTCATCTGGTTTTGCATACATACGGCTTTCCATATCGCTGGTTCTGTCAAATTCTCTGTTCCAGAAAACCCCTTCATAATGAACCAATCTAGATGAATCTCTTTCTCTGAAATAATCACTCATGGCAAGAATATTTTCTCCTGCATAAGACTCGTTTCCACAAGACCAAATTAAAATAGAAGGATGGTTTTTGTCTCTTTCCAACATAGAACGAGCACGATCCAACACAACTTCTCTCCATTCCGGTAAAGATGCAGGAACATTCCAGGATGGCTCACACAGTGAATTTTTCTGCCAGGAACCATGGCTTTCCAGATTTGTCTCATCAATCAAATAAATTCCATATTCATCACACAGCTCATACCAATAACTCTGATTAGGATAATGGGAAGTACGAACTGCATTAAGATTGTTTTGTTTGAGAATTAGAATATCCTTTACCATATCTTCTTTTGTAATGGCTCTTCCTCGTTCAGGATTAAATTCATGACGGTTTACTCCTCTGAAAATAATTCTTTTTCCATTGAGGCACATAATTCCGTCTTTCATCTCAAAACAGCGAAATCCCACCTTTTGACTGACAATCTCTATGAGATTTCCTTCTTTATCTTTGATTTCCAGTTCCAGTGTGTATAAGTATGGATTTTCACAACTCCACGGATAAATACTGCCGGCTTCCATCTC
>PPYF01525812.1_pt1 | contig 15262 bp, 13 predicted proteins | sample 1559871 | NCBI WGS metagenome assembly PPYF01 (sample SAMN08240021, study PRJNA423297) | Human gut metagenome, whole genome shotgun sequencing project. | reverse complement strand
AGACGGAAATATTCGGAATCAATATCTTCCCCAGCGCATACTGCTGCTTATTGGTGAATAATGTTTTCAGATTTGCCGCCGCTGTGATATCATACAGCATCACGCTCCGGTCATCTATCGGTTCCACTGCTTTAGGATTGTGTATAATCTCTACTTCTCCCCTCACCAACTCGCTTTCGCAAAATCTTGGCTGGTGTTTCGGACTTCCTTTTCCCAATAGCAGCCAGTTATAGTCCACTTTGTCGCCGAACTTGTCAAGCAACAGCTTGAAATCTATGCTGTTCCGTGCGCTCCAGTTAGTAACTGTTGCTCTCGAAACTCCCAAATGTTCAGCTAGTTCGCTGTCTCTTCTCAGGTTTAATACCTGTTTGGCACGCTTGATGATGCCGGGTACGTCTAAAATTGTATCCATTCTTTCCTTTTGTTTAAAAAGACTAATTCCGAATTGGTAAATGACAATCATAAAATGGTTGCCTAAAAAATATCGTTTACTATATGTTTATAATCAGTAACTTGTAAAATACTTCAAAGATAAAATGCGAAAACTATTGCTTTATATATGAAAATTATCTTATCTTTGTCGCACTGATTGATAGAAAACGTTTCAAAATTATAAATTAAAAACGAATAAACCATGCAAAACCACAAGAAAAGTGCAAAAACTCTGAAAATTTCCCGTCCGCCACCTGCGGAAATCCTGCTGACAACTGTTAACAACTGTCCTCTCAACTGTTAACAGTTATCCTGCCACCTATTAATACCCTACACGACATCTATTAATACCTGACAACCGAATCACAAAAGGATAACGCATTGCGTACGGCTACTCCGTACCTGAATTATTTCAAATTTGATTGAAAGAAACTAGTATTTATAAACATATAACCGGATAACAATATGAAAACTCCAAAAGAACAAACACTCTGCGTTTGCGGCTGCTGCAAGCGCTCTCTTCCCGCCAACGCCTTTTATATCAACAGGAAAACCGGTCTTCCCAGCAATTACTGTAAGGAATGCCGCAAATCCGCCAGCCGTAACGGCCGTAAAACTGAGAAGCTCTCCCTGGCCCGCAACAAGGAAACGTCTTACCCCGTCATCACCTGTACGGAAGACCCTGTACTGCGTCATGAGCTTATTCTGCACGCCCTTGAAACCGTGGCTGCCAGCATGGAACAGAAAAGACGGAAAGTCCGCGAGTCGGAATTTGAACTGGCGGACTGATTTGCCCGGAATCAAAATTAGAACCGGATAATAACCGGATTTTAACCAAATTATAAAAAAAACTACCTGTATCATGGGACGAATAAAACAAGGGCTTGACTATTTCCCCTTAAATACCGATTTTATGCACGACCGCGTCGTGCGCCGTGTGATGAAACGTGAAGGCGATTCCGCCTTCACCATCCTGCTCTATACCCTTTCCTACATCTATTCGGGCGAGGGCTATTACATTCTTGTCGACAATGACTTCTGCGACGAACTCTCCGACCAGCTATTCAGTACGGATAATGATCATGTCCGCCGTGTACTCCGCCTGTTCGTAGAATACGGCTTTTTTGATTCCGCACTTTACGAACGTCACGGCATCCTGACTTCCGTCGACATCCAGCGGCAGTTTCTCTTTATCACCAAACGTCGCAGCCGTCGTCATATCTTACCGGACTATTGCCTGCTCCCGGACGAATCCGAACAATCAGAAGAAGATTTAAGTGCTCCGGATACTGTTGCAGAAACTACGGATACTGTATACAAAACCCCCGATAATGTAAACAGTATCCCGGGATGCTGCAACAAAAATGACCTGCATAAAAAGAAAGAAAAGGAAAGAAAAGAAAACATCCACCCTAACCCTCCTTACGAAGGAGGGGATGAAGAAGAAGGAGATTCTTCTTGTGAAAAGACTCCTGCGGTAGTCTCCCGCGTCAAGCCGGACTCTTGCCCCCAGATGAATCCTTGCCCCCGAGTGAAGAAGAAAAGCGAACTGACGCAGGCGGACATTGACAGCATGCGTGCTCCTGCCGACGGGTGTCCGCGTAACCTTTCCGGTCTGTTAGCCAGCCTGCGGCTCTACCGTATCCCACCTGCCGAACAATATGCTATTGTGCTGAAAAGTAATTACGGAGAAATTGGCGGTAAAGTCTGGCAAGGCTTTGGGGTCATTCATGCGGGCGGCGGGAAGATAAAACTGCCGGGGCATTATCTGTTGAGCGTGCTGAGTAAATAAGCTAATCGGGAATGATATTCTTATTATAGCCATGATATGTTATATGTAAGTATGCTAAGTATTGTGTATCAGTATGATAAGTGTTGAGTAAGAATGTGCTAAAGGGTGTGCGCAAATGCATTAAGTATCGTGTTTTATATTCACGAATTTATTCACGCACACTTTCAAAATCTCTTGGTCAATCAGAAATAAGGCCTTATATTTGCAGTGTCGATAAGCTTAAAGACACAGACTAGACTAAAATTATTAACGACTAAAAACTATTACAATTATGCCAGTACTTTACAAACCCTTCCAGTCTACACTGGAAGACAAAAAGAGCAAAAAGAAACTCTTTTATCCCCGCGTTGTTCGTTCAGGAAATGTGGATTCCGCCCAACTTTCAAAAGAAATCGCAGCCTATTCTTCCCTCTCTCCGGGTGATGTCAAAAACACTCTTGACAACCTGGTGACGGTGATGGCGCAGCACCTGCAATCTTCGGAAAGCGTGAGCGTGGACGGCCTTGGCACTTTCCGCATGGTGATGGTGGCCCGTGGCAAAGGCGTGGAAACATCGGATGAAGTGTCCGCCGCACAGGCTACGCTCACCGTCCGCTTCCAGCCGGCGACCACCAGGAAGCTTGACCGTACCCTCGCCACCCGTTCGATGGTGACCGGTGCCAAATGTACCCGCTATGATAAGCTTGTTTCCGTATCAGGCAGCGAGGACGGCGGTAACTCCGGCGGCAATAACCAGCCAGGTGGTGGCGGCAATGAAGGAGACGGTGAAACTCCGGATCCGGCAGCATAAACGCTCTTTTAACGGATATAGTACACAAAATGTAAATAACGACAGACTTTATCAGACTTGACTGAACATCTGACTTTTAACTAAACTAGTAATTATCCACTAACATGCGAATTATCAACTTAATCGTGGTGCACTGTAGCGCCACGCGGGGGGATTCTACACTCTCACCGGAAGCTTTGGACTTGATGCACCGGCGTCGCGGGTTTAACGGAAATGGCGAGATAGAGCCGGAAGAGTGGATTAAACAGTGCCCGTGCTTCGGTGTGGTGAAGGAATTCAAGGAATTCGGAGAATTCACAGCATAGACGGAGAGCACGGAAGAACACAGAGTAACACAACACACTAAAGAACAGAAAGGAGGTAAATTATGGCAATGAAGAAATCAGTATGGGATATGATCCTGAAAGTGGTTATCGCAGTGGCTTCGGCTTTGGCTGGCGTTTTGGGCGCTAATGCGATGAATCTGTAAGAGAGTGTTTTAATTTATAGGGGATTATAAGAGGACAAAATTTCTATATAAGACAATATTATGGATATTGTTGCCTTGTAATTTGAAGTCAACTTTTGAACTTTTAAATCCCCTTCAACTATTAATAAAATATTTATTTGTATATGAGATATTTAAGTTTTTTATTTTTTTTGTTGTTGGGCTCTTGCGTGGTGGCAAATGCTCAAGAAAGTCTTTCTAATGCAAGGGCAGTCAATGGAGATCGTAATATTTTTGCAGAACCGCATACGGTCATAGTTCCTCCCTCTCCACAATCTCAAATATTTGAACAGTATATTAATCATCGAGTGACGGAGTATAACGGGTTACCTGAAATCAATATTCCTCTATATACTATTAAGATTAAAGGACTGGAAATACCTATTATGTTGTCCTATCATGCTTCTGGCATTAAATATAAGCAATTTGATGGAGAGATAGGAGCAGGTTGGAGTATTAATGCTGGAGGATATCGAGTAAGTCGTACCATTTATGGCAGGCCTGATGATGAATATGATTTTTATGATAGTGAATTATTTCATGACCGTTTGCTCCATCGTACTTCTTCCTATAGTACTGATTCACTTGTTGCAAGCGTTTGTTTGGGACCTGCAGAAGCTCAGGACGTGGAACCACATGTGAAGCCGCACTTGAAAGATAGTGAATATGACCAATTTGTATATATGGCTCCTTCTACTAATGGTCATTTTATCATTAATAACAGGGAGACTTATGAAGCAGATGTTTTAAGCGACAATCCGGATGGAGTAAAGCTGATCCATGATACCCGTTTGCGTCATATAGATATTACTGATGGTAATGGCTTTTCCTATTTGTTTGGTTATTCCGATATATCTGGCGCTGCAGGTGAAGCTGTATATGATTCAAAACTTGGATATAATGTAGCATCCGGATGGGCGTTGTCAAGCATACAATCTCCTTATAATGAGAATGTATTATTTCGGTATGGTCAATATCAAGCTTACACAGTGCGTAATTTGGCCAAATCTTATACATTGACAGATGCACCTGAACACTATTACTTAAATTATCCTATATATATGAACCCTTATCTTACTACTTCGCATAGTTTGAAATGGGATAATCAGGCTGACTATTTCAAGCCTTCCGATCTTTTGCTTGTCAACTCAATTGAGACTGATCAAGTTGTGGTTTCATTCACTCGTGGTAGAAAATATTCTTGCTTTTCTCATGACCCGTTTACTTCTTCTGTTTGCGGTGACCATGTACTGATTAAAATAACTGTAAAAGACAAACATAGCGGAAAGTATCTAAAGATTATATCCTTTGATTATGGGCTTTCTCCTCAAAATGCTGATACGTCAACAGATTTAAAGCCTTGGCATCGTTTATTATCTTCAATCTCAATAAAAGATGGAACGGATAAACCGATACAGAAATATAATTTTGGATATAATTCAGCTCCTGCTAGTCGTGGAAGTTTTCCTGATCTTTGGGGGTATTACAAAGAAGACCAGTTCAGAGAAAATGAGGATGGAGCTTATCGTGATTTGTTTTTTGATACCATATTCAATAATGATCTGATAGTATCAACCATATCTAATGGTTGGATAGTTTCGAAAATGAAATTAGGTGATATGTATGATGGTATTCGGAGATACAATCGCTCAGTAATTGATAAAGTTCCAGATTACTTCTCATTGAAGTCTATTCAATACCCAACTGGAGGAATAACTCGATATTTCTACGAGAGTAATGAATATAGGAATGGAATAAAAGGTGGAGGATTGCGAATTAAAAAGATTATTTCTGAAGGAGAAAAACCTGTTACTACTGAATTTTTCTACGGTAGTGGTGTGTTGTCAGGTGGTTTCTCTGATTTTAAAAGATGCTTTGCTGAGGAATATCATTATTTTTCAACGTATATTAATAATTTGGGTCGACAAGACGCTTATCTTTTAGGAACCTCTCAGTCTATAAAAGTTTATGGAAGTAATCCTTTAGATATGAATGCTGGTTTATTTATGAAGATATATTATAATAAGGTAGTAACTAAACAATATGATCAAACAACTCAAGCTTACATTGGGCAAACTGAGTCTCAATATTTTAGACAGTTACCAGAATATGAACTTGGTTATGAAAATTCCATGCCAAATTTTAAAGCTAATGGGAAGTTTCATGTAGATAACTATGTTGGTTATGGGAGAGAGCATGTGCAAACATATCGGTTTGGATTAGAACCTAGATTATTATCGCGTACAATCTATAATCAGGATAGTGTAATGGTCAAAAACGAACAGTGGGAATATTCTATTTTGGAGCGTTCTTCAAGGGAGGGGCTTCATGCAAAACAAAAAATATTCTTTGAAAATTATCCGGGACAAAGTAATTCTCCAGGTAATTATGAACATTATAAAATTATTCCTTATATATTCGACTCTGGTTTTTATAATATTGAATATTGTAAAGAGAAACCTGTCTCCTACACACTAAAGCAATATGACCAAGATGGGAAAAACCCTGTAGTTGTTTCCACCAGTTATGAGTATGATTCAATAGGTCGTGTGAAAGGAGAAATAACCGATTATGGAAATAATTGTCAAAAAGAAGAATGGTTTACCTATCCTGTAGTTAACAGCCATCTTTATAATCGCAATATGTTGCAAACCATTGTAGAGAAGGTTAATAAAGAAAATCAAATAGAAACGGAGAGATGGCGTTATCATTTTCCTGATCATGTCGTATATCCTGATAGCTTATTTCATTCTAAAGGAGCAGAGGTGCGTTTGGAATTTACATTTGATAAGTATGATTTTTGCGGAAATTTGTTGCAATACACACGTCTTGATGGAGTGAAAGTTTCTTATATCTGGAGTTACGAGCATAAATATCCAATTGCAGAAATTGTAAATGCCTCTTTGGAAGATATTTATGCTTATATATCTTCATCGACCTTGGAAAATATAGCTTATAAAAGCGAACCTTCAGCAGGTGATTGGGAAACTTTAATTTATTTGAAGGAACAGTTGAAATCGGCCCATATCACTATTTATAAATATAAGCCATTGGTGGGAATGACAGAAAAGATAGAACCCTCCGGATTTACTACTTGCTTTCATTATGACGATTTCGGTCGTTTGATACAGACTGCATTTAAAGAAGAAGGAGTAGAACGTATGGTTCAATCTTATGAATATAATTATAGCATACGATAAAATTATGAAACAACTATATATACTATTTATTTTTATGGGGTTGCTATACCCTGCAATGCAAAGTTATGCACAATCTAGTTTTAATTATTTAAGAACAACTAGTGCAATCTCGGATGATGGTACGGGGCGTATTAGTACTTCCTATTATGATGATTGGGGGAGATTATGGGAGGATGTCCAACAAAACGTAGGTCCGTTTAATCAAGATCGTATAACTTATTATGAATATGATTGTAGAAGTCAATTGGAAAAAGCATGGAAGCCGGTGATTGTTAATTATAACTTTGGTAATATTTATCCTACTAGTTTGCTGAAAACGGCATATAAGAATTACTATGGAACCGATGAGATACCTTATTCGCTTACTACCTATGAGAATTCTCCTCTTTGTCGCTCTGTAAAAAATATAGGTGCCGGAGCTCAATGGCATAATAACGATAAGGCTCAAAAGACGAGATATCTGACGAATAATAGTGATTATCCATGTCGGACAATTACTACAACAGAAGATCGCCAATTAATTCTATTAAATATTGGGCAATTATATTCTAATGGCGAGCTATTAGTTACGGAATCGGAAGATGAGGATGGCAAACTGCAGTATGAATTTAAAGATAAGCGGGGTCGTGTAATTATGACAAGGCGGTTAGATAACGAAGAGGCTTTTGATACCTACTTTGTTTATGATAGTTATGGCAATTTGCGTTCTGTGCTTCCTCCTATGGCTGCTGATGTTTTGGCGGAAGATTCGGCCTTGGATGAATCTAATGAGGCTATACAAAAGTATGCGTTTCTTTATAAATATGACACTCGTAATCGTTGTATAGCCAAAAAACTTCCTGGATGCGAATGGGAATATTCTATATATGATGTGGCAGATAGGCTTATTTTTTCACAAGATGGAAATCAGAGAGCACAATCTATTCCGAAATGGACTTTTTATCTCTATGATGCTTTTCAGCGGATGGTGTTGAAAGGTGAGTGCTCAAATAGTCAGCCTGTCGATATTGGCTCCACGCTTGTGACCTGTGTTTGGAATGGAGGAGAGGGTATAGACCATAGTGGATATACGACCAATCTTGAATTAAATTTGCCAGAAGTACATATTGTTAATTATTACGATAACTATGATTTTTTGGATCGATTTGGTTTTCAATCTTCTCATTTCCCGAAAGCGACTGTGAGTGCTAAAGGTTTTTTGACAGGAACAGTGAACCGTGTGCTGGGAACTAATGTTGCTGCTTTTATTTATAAAGCTTTATATTATGATTTGCGGGGGCGTGTTATTTCTCAAGTAACAAATAATTTGGGAAAATATGACCTTGTGCATACTGGTTATACTTTTACAGGAAAACCTTTACATGTACAAATTGAACATTTGCACGATAGTATAGTGCATACGGAACAATATAGTTATACCTATGGCTATGAAGAGCGCCTTGATAAGGTTGAATATCAGATTGATGACAAAGCTCCTATTACAATGAGTGAACAACGTTACGATGATTTAGGACGTTTATCAGAGAAGTTGCTTCATAATGGTACGTACTCAAATCATTACGCTTACAATATTCGTGATTGGCTTACCGATATTAATAGTGCTCATTTTTCACAGTCGTTACATTATACGGATGGGGCTAATAAACCTTGTTACAATGGAAATATTAGTAGTATGACATGGAATACAGATTCTTTGATAACTAGAGGGTATAAGTTTACATATGATGGTCTCTCTCGATTGAAGGACGCGATTTATGGAGAAGGAAATAATTTGCAGATAAACACGAATCGTTTTGATGAGCGGGTGACGGCTTATGATAAACATGGTAATATTCAAAGAATTGAGCGTTTTGGACGAACAACAGATAATAGTTATGGAATGATTGATGAATTATTATTGTTTTATAGTGGTAATCACTTAAAGAAAGTAGATGATGTTTCAAGTACTAGTTGCAATGATAATTTTAAGTTTATTGATGGCGCAAATCAGTTGGTAGAGTATACTTATGATTCTAATGGAAATTTAACGCAAGATTTAAATAAAAAGATTACTGATATTCAGTATAATTGTCTAAATTTACCAAATCGGATATTGTTTGAGGATGGAAGTGTTATCTCTTATCTTTATGATGCAAACGGGACGAAGATTCAGACAACGCATATGATAGGTGATGATAATATTGTAACAGACTATTATGGTAATATGATCTATGAAAATGGAATAGCAAAAACTTTATTAACGGAAGCGGGATATGTATCTCTTGCTGATGATAAGTATCATTATTATCTGAAGGATCACCAGGGGAATAACCGGGCAGTTGTTGATCAAGATGGAAATGTAGAAGAGGAAAATGACTATTATCCTTTCGGAGGACTGATGGCTTCGTCTACTAATTCGGTTCAGGCTTATAAATATAATAGTAAAGAGCTAGATATGAAAAAAGGTTTGAATTGGTATGATTACGGAGCGAGAATGTATGATCCGGTGATAGGACGTTGGCATGCGGTAGATCCGTCAAGTGAGAAGTATTGTAATTGGAGTCCATATGCGTATTGTAAGAATAATCCTATTTTAAGAATAGATATTGATGGAAAGGATGATTATATAGTGAGTAAAACAGGAAGGCTTACACACTTAGAGGGGGAAACAGACAAAGATGTATTATATACATATTCTGGAAATGAAAATTCAGCAAAAGGCAAGAATAGTATTGAAATGAGTGAGAAGGGGCTGCTTGGTGATATGGTAGATAACCAGCGTGAACATGGTGGTTATAAATCATTTGGAGCTACTTTAAATCTGGCTGATGCCGCTAATTTATTTCAATTTGTGGCTGAAAATACCAAAGTGGAATGGTCATTGAGTGTTTTTGAATCGGATGGAAAGAATACTTCCATAATTGTAACTAACCGACAGCCTAATACTGTCAGCAATGGAGATTCGGAAAAAAATACTCTTGACGTTAAAGGAGACAAGAAAGTGGCAGTTCACTCTCATCCAGATCCGAAAGGAACGAAAGGTGGTTTTGGTCGTGATCTGGAAAATGCCAATCCAAAGAGTAAAAACTTTGTGTATTTTCAGGCAAATAGAACCTTTTATGAATATAATAATACAAAGAGTAATATCAAAGCGACACCCGTTGTTGCCAAGACAGGTGTATATGATTTTATAAAGAGTCTAATATATAATAAGTGATGAAATGTAGATTGTTTTTTTTATTGATTTTATTAGGGGGATGTACATCCCCCTCTACTTCTCTTAAAGAGATACATCAACGAGTAGTCGACCAAATTGCATTATTGGTAGACAGCGGCTATTTGCAGACGCAATATATAGAAGTAATGGAAAGAGTATCTAATGATTCAAGTGTAATTTATAGTGTTTCAGCCTCGGATTCTCCTGCTTCTTGCACGGACGAGCTACCTTCCAAAGTGATAAAATATAAAAATAAGTATTTTTGTTTTATCAAATTGGAAGAGCCGGAAATGTCTCGAACGGAACTATATGAGAAAGGCATCATTTCGGATTCTACCTTTTGGAGCAATGAGCATATCTGCGATGAAGGTCAGTGGTTGTTGGCTCTTCGGAAGTATGAAGATAAACATACTTTAGTAAAAACACGAGCCGAAGCCAATTATATAACAGAATATCATGAGATTTTGCCGTATTTGTCGGGTGGCTTTACGCATGGACGACCTCTTTTGATGGTTTTTCAAAAACATAATATTGCTGTTGCTGATTCATTGTCTTCTTGTCTTGATAGTTTGGATGTGGATAGCTTGAAGGAGTATATAGATAGATTTTATGGATGCTTTTCCATTGAAAATCTAACGGACTCAACCATAGTGTTATCAAATAATGATTTAAACAATTTGAGTTATGCAGTAGTGAATGGAGCGGATACTTTAAGATTAATTTCGAGAGCTTCCCTGCCCATTGTCATTAAACCTCATGAATATGATTTTCTGAGGTTTGATAGTGAACCGCCACATAGATTTCTTCAGAATTTGCCAGAACAGGATGTGTGGATGTCAATGTATAGGCTGTTTTGTGATTCAACCTTTTGCTTTTTGAAAGTAAATGGAGTACCGACTAATTTTAGAATATTACATGATGATACAAGATTCTTCAATTATATGGAAGTAGATTCGAATGCACGGAATTTTAAATTGGGGAATGAACGGAGAGTGTTTTATAATAAAGGTGTCTATGATAAAGATGAGAGAGGACGTAAATTTCGTGGTTGGTGAGTGTCTTTTTTTCTAATAAGTGTTTGGCTTAATAATAGTATGCTTTGGATGAGTTTTGCTCTGGCTCTGATCTATAGCTTTCTGTTTTGTAAAGACGTGAATGGTGGAAGAAGTTTTGGAAAGCAAAGGACAGGATTGTGTATTCTTTCAGAGAAGAGCGATTCAGTTCCTTCTGTGATAAGATTGATATTACGAAATATATTCTATATTTTGTGGCCTATAGAAATAATTTTGTTTTTTTGTAACTCTGGAAAAAGGCTTGGTGATTTAGTAATGCAAACTAAAGTTGTTGCGTGCAATAAAGAATCAGATGCAACCTTTCGACTTACACTTAAATATATCTGTTCTATTTTATTCTATTGCTAGATTGATATATGAATTTAGTCCACTAATGCGTCTGTTGTATTCTTGATACCCGTCCTTTCGCATAACATATGCGAAAGGACGAGAATGAAGATTGTTAATCCCGTTAGTCTGTAAATGGCTAACGGGATTTTTTGCGTGGCCTTATTGTATTATGATAACTTCAATAACTTTTGCTTTGTACTTTATCCAACGCAAACATGTGCATCAAGTCGCGGGAAAGGCACCGCAGACTGAAATCTATAAATATGAGTACGACCATGCAGGGCGATTGCTTACTACTACGCATAAGTACAACACGGAAGCAGAGGTGACTCTTGTCAACAATGTCTACGATGAATTGAGGAGGCTTAAAACAGACAAGCGCAACGGCAATGCCAAGTTCAAGACAGATTATGAGTATAATGTACGTAGTTGGACGAAATCTATCACTAGTTCGTTATTTTCTCAGAATTTATATTATACAAGTGGTATAGGTAAGTCTTGCTATAACGGCAATATTAGTAGTATGAACTGGCAAACTAATGCAGATTCGAGCATTCGCGGTTATCGTTATGAGTACGACGCATTATCCCGATTAAAGAGTGCTATTTATGGCGAGGGTGAAGGACTTAATCTGAATGCAGACCGCTTTAGTGAGCGAATAACATATTACGATAAGAATGGTAATATATTAGGATTGAAACGGTATGGTCAAACTTCTGCTAATGGTATGGATTGATAGATAATTTATCTTTTACCATGAACGGTAACCAATTGAAAAGTGTCAATGATTCTGTTTCTGTATTTAGTGATAGTTTTGATTTTAAAGACGGAAGCAAACACGATGTAGAGTATTTTTATGACGCCAACGATAATTTGATTAAAGATTTGAACAAGGAGATAGTTGATATTCAATATAATTATCTAAATTTGCCTTGTCGGATAGAATTTGCTAACGGAAATAGAATTATCCTTTCGGCAGTACATTTGCTTCATCATCTTCCTCTGTTCAGCCGTATAAGTATAATGGTAAGGAATTGGATAGAAAAGGCGGACTGGATTGGTATGATTACGGGTCAAGGCATTATGATGTAGTGTTAGGACGGTTTATGACGATGGATCCGTTGGGAGAGAAATATTATGGATGGAGTCCGTATGCTTATTGCTTGAATAATCCAGTGAACTTGATTGATCCGGATGGGAAGGATGTAGCTATACTTATAGCAAAAGATGGGGCTGGTGGATATGGACATATGGCGGCAGTTATACAAGGCAAGGATGGAAATTATTTTTATATGACAGTCGGAAATACAGATGGTCAAGCTGCAACTGCCAGTGGGATATCTTCAGGAGCTGCTGGAGGGATGACTTTGATGAAAATTCCTTTCGAAGGGACGGAGGCGACCATGGACAAAGCTATAGAAGTAGCTAAAAGTGATAAAAATAATAGTTTATATACTGATAATGTTGTACTTAAAACATCTTCTAAGATGGATAAGTCTATTTTTGAAAATGCTAAGAATTTAAAAAAGAGTTTTGAGAATGGTGATACCAAGTATAACGCAATAACTAACAATTGTGCCGATGCAGTTAAAACTGTTATTAAAAAAGGTACAGGAGTTAGTCTTTCTATGGGATTGAATCCTAAGCCAAATGAAAATTTTAAAGAAATAAAAAAGAATTTAGAAGATACCCAATCAAAAATTAATAAAGAAATTGAAGATGAAAAATAGAAATCGAATATTAATTATTATAAGTGGTATTTTATTATGTTGTACTTTATTGTTTATAATAAAACTGAATAAGGATTTGATGCGAATTAGAACTGATTGGGAGAATACATTTATTGATAGAAAGCTGTTCTTTAAATCATGTTTATTTTCTGGAAAAGTAAAAAGTAAGACTTTTATTGAAAATTCTAATCTACCTTATTCGTTAACTATTATGTTAGACTCAAATACGCTTATTCCGGAATGGGGAGAAGGAGCTTTTTATCAGTATTATGAATTTGATTCAGAAAAGAGTATGTTGATATTTTTAGTTTCTGAATATGTATATAGAAACACAGTGGAAAATGACATAATTATAAAGAAAGGAAATTCTGATTCTATTTTTATCAATGATAAAGCATATGAGTTATTGAGTAGTGAGCCCTTGAAATGGGTTCCATGATAAATATTGTCTTACGCTGATATAGGTGGTTCTTTTGTAATTTAGTTGAAAAAGTAGTTTTTTTCTCTTTCCATCTCCTTGCTAGTATCTGAACTGAGAATAAAAAATGCGGTAAAAGCCTTGTGCTTTTGACCGCATTTACATAAACAGTTGCTTGATTAATCCAATTATTCTTATCTTTATGTTACCACACATCAAAGATATGAAACATGCTTAATCACTAGGTGAGGGATAACATGGAAAACATCCTAAATATACAGAATAGTTACGTAAAGGGTTTGATAAATTTGCAGAAAAGAATCCAAACGCCTCACCTGAACAAAGTGCTAATTTTGTGAGAGGAAAAGTTTCTAATGCAAAAAATGCATATAACAGGTAGAGTAACCTCACTTCACTCCGTCGTAACGGACGCATAGGCGCTTCATCCTACGGCTTGATTGACGACTTGACGCTCACACTTGATGGCAATTAGCTGACACGTGTGAATAATACCGCCACAGCGTCGGCTTACAACAAGGGCTCGAATTCACGGATGCCGTGAAGCAGGACAATGAATATACCTATGACAAGAATGGCAACATGACCAAAGATTTAAACAAGAATATTACTGATATTCAATATAATTGTTTAAATTTACCAAGTCGGATACAGTTTGAAGGCAGAAATAATATTTCCTATATTTATGGTACTAATAGGACTAAGTTTTGTGCAACGCATATTATAGACAATATCAGTACTATGATTAAGTATTAACAAGATGAAATTAGGTAAAGAAAATATGACTATTGCATCAATCGTTATCGTTAAGCGATTGATCTGTATTTTCTGTATGACAATGATATTTTTGTTCAATGGATATGCTCAAATAAATGAGTTGTCAATTGAGCTGGAAATAGTAAGTGTCAGCAAAGGTGATTATCGTCCAAGCTCTCAGGAATTAATTGAAGGAGATACCTTTCCAAAACGAATAAATTTTGAGTTCATCGTGTACAACAATAGCAATAAAATACTTATGATTGGTTCAAATACTCGTTATAGCTATGGACCTAATGAGCAAGAAACAAGTTATGGAGAAATAGGACGTTTTCTAATGATAAATGGGATGGATACTATTCCACTTTATACAGATGCGTATTATTTACATCCTAGTCCACATTCTAGCACGAGAGCTATTTGGGGGATAATAGAAAGTTCTAAAGACTTTAAGACGTATTCTGTATTTACCTCTTTTCTTAATCGCTGGGCTGGCATGGATAAATGCAGTATAAAAGGGCTCTATGACTATTTGAAAGCTTCCCGTTTTGTCTATGTTCCAATACTGGCTGATTATCAGAAAAGACTTGATGAAATTAGGAACAAATCAATAATCAACAGTATTATCTATCCTCTCAATGCGATTGAAGTAAAAAAGAAAAGGCCGTTTGTAATCATTGTTGGTTATTCAGAAGAGAGTGAGTATGATTATATTTATCCTTTAGAAGCAATAAAGCAAGATGAATAACTATTTTAGTAATAGTGCTTCTGCTATTATTGCATATTAATGATTACTCTAACATTGAACTGTCAGTTAATATATTGGAGCAGTTTTATTTTTTATGTTTCATTCATGAATCATTGTTTTTCATTGAAAAGGGGGAAAAGAATATTTGGAATACTTTTTTTGTGCAGATTGCTCTTAAATCAATAAGTCAGCATAATCCACATGATTTCCTAGCCATTTCCTCTTTTATCATCTATTTCCTTCTATATTTCTCCTCTTTTTCTTTCTTTTTTCTCATAAGAAAGAATATATT